>Ga0326511_10002965_pt1 | contig 13712 bp, 11 predicted proteins | sample 0_2496_0518_D_FD_203701 | JGI IMG/M metagenome (GOLD analysis project Ga0326511, IMG submission 203701) | Bovine rumen microbial communities from UC Davis, California, United States - 0_2496_0518 | ecosystem: Host-associated > Mammals > Digestive system > Stomach > Rumen | place: USA... | reverse complement strand
AGGTCTCGATACGCCGCCCGCCAGTGGTACGGTAACAACGACCATCGAAGAAAGTCGCAGCGTGATTACTGCTATCATCCGCAAGGCTTGGACGGCTACACTGACCATGCTTGGTGGAGCGTCTGTCCTCAGTTCTATTGCAGCAGCCTATACCTATCTGCGGAATCGCTTGCAAGGTTCGGAGACATACGGCATTCCAGACCGCCGCTCGGAGATTTCCGCATCGTCTCCGCTCGCCGCCAATCTCGCCCTGCTGAACGATCGGAAGATTGGCGGTGCTGATGTTCCTGACGGTATGTCGCTCGGTCGCTTACTCTGCGATAGTTCTGCTGCTGCAACAGTCACCGAGATAGTCGATACCAACACGGCTACTTATAACGTGTCGTATAGTATTGTGCAGAGATTATTTAGTATCTTCCCAAACATTACTTCCGCGCTGCTCAATATAAGAGAATTAACGGTTGCTTACTCTCAAAGCGCATTTACTTCGAGCAAACTCAAAAGACTTAGATTGCCCTATTTAGAGGTTTATAATGGCATTGGATCGACAATAGGCGAACGAAATGCTATTGTATCGGGCACTCAAATAGAGGAACTGGACTTAAATAGTCTTACTACTATAAAAGGGATAGCAAGTAATCAAGATAACCCGTGCCAAATAGCAAGAGAGTGCACGACCCTTAAAGGGGTATATATGCAACGAATGACTAACTTCTTTACAAGAATGCAAAGTGGACCTCACTTTCCATACTGTCCTAATATAGAAAGAATAAAAGTAGGGAAGGTTACGGCGTTTAGTTCTATAAACATAACGCAGTATGCACCAGATTCACCTATGTTAAATCTCATCCATTTGGAATTTGGAGAAGGCACGGCTATTGGTTTGAACCTTGCCTATTGGAATCCGACCAATGCCCTTGACGCAAGCAGGACGGACTTGATTGAGGAAGGCTCAACGGCTCAGAACAACCTCCAGCAGTTCCTCGAAAACTTCCGCGACTACATCGCCAATCGCCTCACCGACAACGGCAGTGGCAAGACCCTCACCCTCTCACAAGCCGTCCGCAATGCTATCCACGCCGCCGAAGCCACCTACGGCATCGAAAACATAATAATAACCCAAAAAGGCTGGACGATTTCGCCAGCACCGAATTGATATGAAGAAGATTATTGACCTTTACCCCGAAGCCCCCAATGAGTGGCTTTGGCGCGACCACGCAGAAGACGTCAAGCGTGAGTTCTATCCGTCCGTTTCTATCCCTGCACAAGACGAACCGCTCTGGCACGAGTGTACCGACATGGCTCGCATTGACTACGAAGCATGGTGGGAACGGCAGCATCCCCAACCCGAACCGGAACCATCGCCGGAACCCGAACCCGAACAGGAAGGAGGTGAGGTATGAACTGGGAGTTATTAGTCGAAATCGGCAACTTCGCCGTCGGCATCATCGGTGTCATCGGCGGCACGGCAGGAGTCATCTTCTGGCGGGCAGCTCGTAAGGCACAAGAAGCCGCCGCAAAGGAGAAAGAAGCCAATGCGCAGTCCGCTTCCATCGAAGCCAAGAGCAAGGAAGCCGACCTCGTGGACACCATCCTGCAAAGGTTTGAGAAGGCGGTCATTGGTCGCATGGATCAGGGCGAGGCAGTCCGCAAAAAGGAGTTCGACCAACTGCGCACCGACCTTGGCGGGCAACTGACGAACCTGCAAGCGGAGAACCGCTCGCAGAACGAGACGTTGGCGGCGCAGAACGACCTCTTGCAAGACATCAAGGAGTACCTGAACGGCGGCTTTGCTGCCTTCGAGGAAAGCAAACACAAACCGAAAGGACGGAAGAGATGAATGACAGCAAGTATATAGTTGATCCGAACGGGGAGCGTCGGGCAGGTTGTTTCGGCAATGCTATCCGTTATGGTGTCGGCGGTGGCATCATCGCCCTGCTGCTATGGGTGCTGTTCGGTATGGTTGGTTAATATGGAACTGAATAAAGGACATATGATTTTCGGGGCGGTCTGCTTGGTGGCAGGCATAGTGCTCGGTGCCGGTTTCCGCTCATGTAGCAGTAAGCCCGCCGAGCCAGCCCTGCGTCCCGAAGTAATTCACGATACAGTATGCATACACGATACAATGCGGATTGCCGCAAAAACGACAACTCGTTATATAACGCGGACAGATACCGTTGTGAAGACTATTACGGTATTGGGAGACACGGTGACAGTACCTGTTGAAATGCCGCTTGAACACAAGCAGTACCGCGACACGTTCACGACCGACAGCAGCCGTATTGAGTTGGGTGTCCGGTTCAGCGGTTGGCACGCACAGATAGACGGCATCGACCTAAAGAGCCAGTACACTATTCAGCCTCGGACGATAGAGAAGAAGAAAGGATGGGGGCAGTTCATAGGTGTAGGCATCGGTGTCGGCTATGGAGCTTCGTTTGTCGGCAACGGCTCCGGTGCTACCATCGTCCATGCCGCCCCGGAGATAGGTGTTCACATAACGTATGGATGGGGCTATCATTGGTAAATCTTAATAATCGTACATAGTCGGCAAGACAAACCTCGGCGTTTTGTCTGCCTTCCCTTCCGAAAATCTTAATAATAGTAAACTTTATGAACCCAATTATCGAACGATTTAAGAAATACTTTGCGATAGGCGAAGTTGTAGATGCACAGACCAAGCAACGCGACGGAGAGAAAGCGTGGCGGTACTTCGACTTGAACCTGTTGGAGGTGCTGGTATGGATTCGTGAGAGTCTTGGCATCCGCATGGTTATCAATACCAAAGCCTTACAGCAGCGCGGTCTTCGTACTAATGTATGCGAGATAGTCAAGAAGAAAACGCTTGCCGGTATCTTGTATATCTCCGGTCATGGACTTGGCAAGGCAGTGGACTTCTCAAGCCCTGACATGAGCGCTAAAGACATCCGTAAATGGATTCGTGCTCACATCAACGAGTGTCCACATCCGATCCGATTGGAGGATGACAAGAGTGCACCGACTTGGGTGCATATCGACACTATGAATATAAGCGATGAGAAGTTAGAGGAGTTCAGCGCCTAAAACTCAATCGTGATGACCGTCTGCCGGATGTACAAGCCAAGCACGCTATACTGCGTCTTGCTGCCGGCCTTTGACACGCTGGCACTCGGCATCCCAAACGTATACCCGTCGCAGGTCACGAACCGCTCGCCGCTCTGGGAGGTGAACTCCAGATTCCGAAGAACCTGCGCTTCCTCCCGAACAGGCAAACGCCAAGGGGCAGGTAGTTTGACCGCTACAGCCTCACTATAAAGCAAGTGCTCTTTGAAGATTTTGACCCGCCACTCGGTAGAGTCCGTCTCATAGACCAGCACGCCCGGACTGCCGTCATCCGTGATGCTCTGTTCAGAAGGGTTGGCTGGTTCCTCCGTCCTCCCATTGCACGCCGACATGCACAGTGAAAGTGACAGCAGTAGTGCCGCTGCTACACAGGATGCCGGATGGTTGCAATGGCTCGACATGGGTTTCGGCTACCACGTACCGACGATGCTTGTGTTCCATGTGGTGTTGACGGTTACGCTGGCAGACGGTGAGGTGAACAGGTTGCCGGAGATCAATGTCTTGGTGTTCGACGCCATCCGGACATCATCCACCGTTACGGAATAGATGACATCGCTCGACGAGTTATAGATATTGATAGTGACATCTGCGGTAAACTCCTCGTCGCGGCTCGGCGCAAGGATATTGAAGCTGTACTGTACGCCGGACTGTCCGACCTTGGAGGTACACGATACCTTCTGCCGGAACTCAGAACCGCTCACGCCGCAGAGTGTAGCCACATTGAGCGATGTGTAACGTGGATTGATGACAAACTCTATTTCGTTGGCTGTAGCCGGAAAAGCGTCGTTGATGGTCACGCCGACCAATCCGGTCAGACGCTCCAAGGTGAGGTCTTGGGCAGGGGTCGATGCCGATACGTTCAGCGCAAGGGTCTTGCCGAAAGTCGAACGTAACGAGGACGCAGAGAGCACACCTGCGTCGTATGTCAGACCTGCGGAACGGGTGCAGACGAAAGACAGATTATGATTGCCGTGGGAGAGGTCGAGCGTCACCGTACCGAAGTTCTGGTCGTCGTTGGTCTGATGAGCGAGTTGGGTCGTACCGTCAAACACATACAGGTCGGTCAGAGCAACACCTCCCTCATCGTCGAGGATCGTCGCCTGCGGAGCCTTACGAGGACTGTTCATCGGCTCGGTAGACTGCTCGAAAGCCGCGACCTTGAAAGTGATTGACTGTTTTTGTTGGGGTTCATCTTTCTTCGAGCAAGAAAGGAGTGTAGCAAGGATGGCTGCGAAAAGAAATAGTCGTTTCATAAATGTATTGAATTAGTGTTGTGGCATCAAAAAGGGCGAGATTGCTCCCACCCTGGCGGAGGGAAATGTGACTTATATCACAGGCTATATAATAGCCCAATCTACCTCACGCAATAACTTTTTTGAATGACATACTTGTGTCAAATCGGCCGCAAAGGTACGAAAATAATCTGATATACGCAAATAAAAATACAAAAATATATCAAAAACTTTCATATTTTTACCAAAATGGTACAAAAAGACATAGATAAACTGCAAATTCTGGCCGATGTGAAGCACGTTGTGACCGACGGGGAGAAATACTACCTCCGCAAACTTTGCGACCGTCTGAACGAACGCTACGACCCTTGTACGTGCCCGGACTATCACCATGACCTTGCAATGCAACTACTAATTAAACTAAAGAAACAAAATGCCTAATCAAAGATTAACATCGGCGCAGTTTCAGGCCCTGGCAGCATCCAAGAGACGTAAGATAATGGGCGCAGAAGGCACAGAGCATCATCTGCAAGTCGAGTGCGTCAAGTGGTTCCGATTGGCGCATAAGAAAGATGGTATCATCTACGCTATACCAAACGGAGGTAAGAGGACGCTCACGGAAGGCGCTATCAAGCGATATGAGGGTATGACGGTTGGAATCCCTGACTTGCATATACCAGTGCCTCGAAAAGGCTATGCTTCGCTCTATATCGAGATGAAGAACGGCAAAGCGGGCAGGCTCTCGGAGAATCAGAAGGAGATGATTGAACTGCTTCGGAAGTTTGGCAACAAGGTGGAAGTGGTCAGAACGCTGGACGAGTTCATGGCAGTGGTCGATGACTACTTCGCATAAGAAAACACCCTACTCGAAATGAGCGGGGTGTTCTCTTTTATTCGGCGCTGTGCCTACACGATAGTCACATGCAACGGCTGAACGTTGGAGTTGCGCATCTGGTCTATTCTTGAAAGAATACTCTCGGTAGCAATGCGGATGAGGTTGGTATCGCTCGCTATGCTTGCAATAGCTGCTTGCAGATCGGCTGTCATCGAGTCACCGAATCCGCTTCCTTCGAGGTAGTTCTGCAACATAGTGCGGATAGCAAACACTTCTCCGAGTTGGCTGTTCTCCAATGCCTCTATACGCCGTGCAGTATCTTCCGTTACGCTTTCGATTCCGCCGGACAGCGTACCAAGCTCGGAGTTGTGCATATAGGCATCTTTGAGGAATGGGTGCATTCCGTTCACGGTATCAATCAATGTATGAATTATCATCAGCATTTCTTGATACGCTTCCTCGGCCAACTCCGGGTCCATAATTCTCTCCAACATTTCCTTCATGTACTCGTCACTCTGTAATTCCGAACGCCGTATCTCTTTGCCGTTCTCGTCTTTCTCCGTCCACTCTTTCGTATATTTCTGACGCAGATAGTCAGAGTTGGTCCAGTTCTCTATAACACTTTCCATCAGCGGTTCAAGAATAGCCATTTGCAACATCTTCTCCACTACATCGCCAATCATCGTTTTGACAGTGTCGCGGAAAGCCCTTGCAGCATTTTCTCCGTTTTGGAAAGCACTACGTATAGCACTACCCATCGCATTTGCCCAATCTTCCGTAGAAGACACTAACTCATCACGCACCTCGCGCATGCCATTCAGGAAAGAGTTCATTGCTTCCGTATAGGACTGCTTATACTCCTTAACCTTGCTTTCGTCGGTGTTCTTCTTCTCCTCCTCCAGACGAGCCATCTCCGCATAAGCAGTGGCTTTTTCCAAATCCTTGCCGGTTGCTGCGATGTTCTTTCTCAACTTCTCAAATCCCACACTACGCTCTGCTGCAGCCTGGAGATTGGTGATGGCGCGGTCGAACGCCTCCACGTCTTCTTTCAAGTCCTCAATGCTATGCTCTAACTTGCGGTCGTGCTGTTGGATAGCTGCCATAATTCCTGCAAACAGAGCCGCTGCGGCAACAATAGCGAGCAATGGCCATAACAACGTATCAAGGATGGCTGTCGCAACGGTTATTGCGATAATTAACGATAGAACCGCAGTAATTGGTGCTATTGCCATCTCGAACGCCTCGCCAAAATCATCCATGAAAGCTTGTGCATCCTGCATCCATTTTGGGTTCTCGCCGTCATTCATAACGTCGTAGGCCTTGCTAAATACATTGATAAACGCCTTTGTTGCTTGGATAGTTTGACGAACAACATTAGACAAATCGTTAAGTGCTTTCTCACCGGCCTTTGCACTATCAGCAATGTTCGACAAAGCTTGCTTTTGGAATACGATAGCAAGTTTCTTGCCATTAACTCCTACTTTTTCGAGAGCCGCATTTAGGGCCTGTACCTGCGCTATAACCTCCGGGTCGCTTAACTTTGATAAGTCAAATCTATTTTCGCCTTCGACGAAATCAGCACCAAGACTTTTGCCTTTATCAACATACTTTTGCCATTGATTCTTTGCTCTCTCGTCAGCAGACAAATAGTCTTTCGCACCATTATTGAATGGCTTCAATGCGCCTATGCTTGCGTTGAACGATTGGATTTTCAACTCCATCTCTTTGAATTTCTCTTCCAACTCGAACTTCTCAAGATCGGGTAAGCCATCGGCAAGACTCTTTATTCTTTCTCTGAATGTGCTAATATCTATCGGTTTTCGAGATGCGTGGAATAGCGCGTCAAATGGCATAGAAGTCTGGAAGGATTTGAAGATATTATCTACACTTCCTTTTGCAGATTCTACACGAGCTGCCGCCGCTACTTGGTCCGGAGATATATTTAGTGCTTTTGCTATTGCCTGAACCGCTTCGTTGCTAATCTGCGATGAACCGGCTTTAATACCAGCATTCAACAGAGCATCATTGAGGCTATTTCCAGTAGCAGACATGCCGCTCAATTTCTTCATCTCATCGCGCATTGTTTTGTCGAGTTCGCCAAGAGCCTTGATGAGTCTATCCATCACAACCTTACCCTCTTCTGTTGCCGTGAAGACATTGTTATTCATGTTCTTCGGATCGGTCAACTCCTTCATCGCTCTTGATATGCCATCAAGCGACCCAATATCACCAATTTGATATGGAGAATACTCAATACCGCTTTCATTAGACAAGCTGCGTAATGAGGAGTTATACTCGCCTATTATCTGCATAATATACGAGCGGATATTAGAAGACTCCGGACGGATAACATCTCGCTCATCGGTTACTCCGGGCACTTTTATTCCGAGTTGCGATGCGGTTCCATTGTTAATCAGTTGGCGATACAATTCAATATCAGACTTTCGAGACTGGAAATCAACCGTAAGGTTTTCAAGGCTCCTTGATAACTCGTCGATCCATGTCTTGATTGAATCATCCGCAAAGGTATCAGACACCCATTTCAACAACTGTTCACCGGCTTTGATGAAGTGACCGCGCGTTTCCTCACTTGCCTTACCGTATGCAATCATCTCCTTTGCGGTAGCAGTAGCCGCTTTCTGGAAATCAACAATGCCATCTTCGAGGCCGCCTTCTATAAGGTTTTCCTGGATAATCTCTCCAACGGTCTTGTTTCCAACTTTAAAACTAAACTCTTTGACAGCACCGGGGTTCTTGAAAAAATCGCCATAGAGTTCCTGAACGGTCTTGTCTGAAAGAACCTTTGCAACACCTCTCTGTGTACCACCTTCCGTTGTGGCTCTTTTGTACAAATCATAAGCATCTTTGAAGATATTAACCCATTCAGGAAACTCACGCGGTGTTCTTCCGGAGCCGGATTTCTTACTCAAATCCCCAAGGTTGTAATACTCTGGTTTCGCGAGTACTTTAAGGAGCGACATTAAGCGTTCATATTCAGCAATACGTCCTGCGTAAGTGCCATTCTTATCAGGATGTTCTTCGATAAACGCCTCCATCTTCTGATATTCCTCGATGATTTTCTTAGGCATATCAAAGATGGTTTGGTCTGTCGGCTCGAACTGTTTAAGATAATCCTTCTCATTATCTGTTAAGTTCATACCGGAGAATATATAATAATCAGAGAGACGAGTTCTAACACGCGCCGCATCGGTTCCATTAGTACCGGCATTATTCGTAAACGCGCTAACTATCGCCTTTAGATTTGTCACCAAATCACTATCCTTCAAAGGACGAATAAACTCGTCAATCGCATTAACAATAGCCAATGTCTTGCCTTGGTCTGAATCGCTGAGTTTTAGTGCATCTTGGTAGGCTTTGTTATTGGCAAGGTCATCCTGAATCGACTTCGGTATATAGTTGGAAGATATTAACCCTTGTAATGCTTCCACATATTGTTTTGTGCTAAATTCGTTTATGCCGAATGGGTCATAATTCTTACCACGAACGCCGGTATAGACCTCATGGTTATCATCAATGGTCTTGCGAGCATCAACAAAGGCTTTCTCTAATGCATTACGAAATGAGTTTTCGAGATAAGAAGACTCTTTCGTGTATTCGCTATATCCTTGCGCTCTGCTGATATATTTCAACAAATCCTTGCTGTTACTCATCAATTCAGTAACCGCATCAGGAGTGAATGAATTGCGTCGCGCCCATGACTTGATAATATCAGGCATCTGCTCTGGATTTGCACCCATAGTTAGATACTCACGAGCGGCAGACATTAGAGTAAGACTTGCGTTTTTATCCTTTAACTCTTTGCCTACTTCCGATAAATGGTAACTATTAGTACCTGACATGTCGGTAGTAATAGTCATTCCTTTTTGGCTTAACTTGTCAACCAAACTACCTACCTTGCCCTCAATATCGCTTATGATGTTATCAATAGCTGTATTCTTTAATGTCTCATGTAGCTCATACTCCTTCTTCTCAATAACTGCTCTCTTGATTGCCTCTGCGAGAGTGCCCCAACTTTTCGCAGTACTCTCTGCGGCTTCTGCCTCTTGCAATAACTGCTCTACAATACCATCATTTATATACTCGCCATAGTTAGATTTGAGCGTGTCAAGCGTATCTTTATACTCCTTTGAATTTTTGTTGAGAGTCTGTAGTTTGCCAATCAACTTGTCAAGTCCGGAAGTTAGATTGATAGTATCCTTCGCGAACGATACGTTTATGTCGTTCAATGTTCTGTGCCACTCTTTCGTCTTCTGTCTTGCTTTTACAATGAGTCCCACAACAGCAGATATAGCAAGAAATGCAGCATTGAATGCAGCGCCAACAACTCCTCCGCTTGTAATTCCTTTCGCTATAGCTTTCATAGTAGCCATAGCGCCAGACGCAGCTCTCACCTGGCGATAGAAATTACGCATCTGCCATTGAGCATGAGCAAGATTCCTATTGAGCGAACCAGACAATATAACAATAGTACTGAACCATTTTGCTGCTGTCTTCAATGCGGAGAATGTTAGAATAGAATTTGCTATCGGACGAATGTTCTTTACAATTCCTTGCAATGCAGACACGATGTTCCCCAATAAACCTCCAGTCGATTTGCCGAGCTTGTCAAGATTGATAGTCCATAGGTCTTTCAGTTTCTGCATCTGACCATAAAGCGTATCTGTGATACGAGACTGCATCTCATTAAACTTACCACCTTCCGCAGTCATATCACGAAGAACACTCGCCACCATCTCGAACGAGACTTGACGCTTCGAGATAAGTTCAAATACCTCACCGGTAGTAACGAGACGTCCGTTCAACTGTGTAAACTTATCAGCTAACGCTTGCACCATCGGGATACCGGCCTCCGTGAACTGGCGCAACTCTTGACCACGCAGAACAGAAGCGGCATTAACCTGGCCATACGCGAGGATTAGCCGCTGCATGTCAACACCAAGACCAGTTGAGAGCTCGGCCAACTGATGTACAACATCAAGCAGTTTGTCCGGGTCCTGATCGCCTACATTGTAAGCTGCCAACTGCTTGGTATAACCAACCAACTCGTAGGTAGTCTTAGGCGAGTTCAACGCCATATTACGAATGCGCTGAATAGCCTTTTCTGCTTTCGCAGCCGAACCAAGAATACCTTCCAACGCGACTTGCTGTTGTTGGAAATAACCGGTTGTCTCAATAATCTTTTGACCAAAATTCCACAAAGTAAAGATACTAATATAGCGAGAGGCTGCAGTCCACAACTTCTCAAGTATCTTCTTTTGGTCGTTAAAGAGAGCATTATTCTGGTTTACAGCTTTTTGTCTGTTGCGTTCGGCGTTCAACCGATTATCGAGGTTATTCAACTCCTTACGCAATGCCGCCGCCTGCCTCATCTGCTCCGAATCATCCTTGCCATATCTACGCCGTACTTCTGCAAGTTTTTCGTATTCGCGAACAAGTGACCTTACAGCAGACTGCGTAGCTCGTATTCTGCCGATTGTACTTGCTAATGTACTTGCGTTTGCTCTATCATTATTGAGAGAATTTATACGTTGCTGAATCGTGTATTCCGATTGTTTTAATCGTATCGCTTCGCGCTCCGCACGCAAATCAGTTACTGATTGCTGCTTTTGCGAAGAAACACGTTTGTAGGTCTGGTTGTATTTCTCCTGGAGAGATATAAGGCGAGTTAACAATTCTTCCCGGCGTTTCAAATCAACAGGCACTGTACTACCGAGTTGATCCATTTCGGCGCGTGCGGCTTTCATTTCGCGATTTATTGCCGCACGAATATTCTTTATCCGCCCTGCCTCTTTGTCGTAGTCGATAAAGCCGAAGTTGCCTAATTGTTTCGTAGCATCCTTCGTGGTTTTTTGCCATTCTGCAAGTTGAGCAAACGCATCGGAAAACTGTCTCCGAAGTGGCTCTGGCATTTTGCCGGTTTTCTCTAACGATTGGTACTCTCTCCTAAGTTGTGATAGGTACTTTTGCGCTTGTTTTAGTGTCTCTACATCAAATTGCTTTCCGCCTATCTCAAAACTCAATCCTCTTTGCGCTTCCTCAAGTCGCTTTAGCGCACGCCATAATGGATCGAATCCATCTCTGGCAACCTTCTTGACTTTGCCAGTAAGTTTATCAATATCACCTTTCGGGTCATCAATCTCGATAGCGGCTTTAAGTTTTATGAGTTTTTGTTGACCAATGACAGAATTAAGGTCTTTATCGAGGACCTTCAAATCTTTTTGCAGTTGGGACAAATCAAGTCCAACCGCCATATTTAACCCGTTGCCTGCTGCCATAACTATTTCTCCTTATTGTATATGTGATCAACCATTTCTTTATTCTCGATAGTACCGCCGTAGTACGAAACTGCTACACGAGCGTTAGCCTCTTTGTAGCAAACCTTGATGTTTGCGTTATCGTGCATATCAACATAGCATAGCACATCGTCCTCTACGAAGATTTTAGCGATGCCGTTATGTCGGACAGTAACATTGCACGGACACGTAACATGCACAGACACTTCTGCATCGCCCATCACGACTATATCTTTAAGGCTGTGCGCGATCTCTTTACCGGTTACGAAGATGCCGTGTTTACGAACAATACTCTGGTCGGCTGCTTTGATTTCGTCGATGGTCGGCCAGTTGTGCTTAATGCAAAAGTCCTGATACTTGAAATACTTGAGACACAAGTCATCAATCGTTGGTTCGCCCCAAGAGGCAATTCCATCGTTACAAGCGCCAAGTTGGATAGCTTCTTGTTTAAGTTGTTCTTGCAGTTCCATATTTGCGTAAAATAAATTTTGCGCAAAATTACTGTATTTCAACCAAACGTGCTCTACGAAATGGCATGTTCTTTTTCGTCAAAAAATTAGAATAATTTGCATATGTCACATTTTTTTTGTAACTTTGCGCCCAGTTTTGATTAAGACAATGATTAAGACAATGAAAAAATTAAGCAATTTTGCAGTTGTTATTAAATTGTTTTACGACATTCAGTCATAAATGAGTGTAAATAACTGAATATAAATAAGATATAAAAACTATGGCAAATATTGTAGCGATATTTGGCATACAAAATGCCCCATACGGCGCAAATACTGACGAAGCGAGATTTTTAATGAGGGAAAGAGAAAAAGAGTGTCGAAATACGACTAACAGGATTTGGTGATTTTCGCTCAAATGTTTTACTATTGTTTCACTATTGTTTTGCGAAAAATAATACTATGGCTACATTCAAGGCGGTTGTCATACCGGCGCACCGAAGACAGGACGGAACATACAATGTCAAGATAAGGGTGACGCATAACAGAAAGTCGAGGTATCTATCGACTCCGTTCTACGTGACTGCCGGTCAGATGACGCGCGGTTTCAAGATTAAGGACATGCGCATCAACGACAAACTGAATGAGCGTATAAGTGAATTGCGAAAGAATGCGGACGAATTAGGGTTCCTCGCGGACCGGATGGAGATAGACCAACTCGTCGAGATTTTGCAGAGCAGGGCTGACAGTATAGACTTTGTCGCTTTCATGGAAAACTACTGCAAGCGGCTGGAGAAAGAAAACAGAGGCAGATCGGCGGCTACGTATATGGTGGCAGCCCGGTCGCTAAAACGGTATAACAACAACCGCCCACTCTACTTCTCCGACATCACAAAGCAGTATATGTACAAGTACTGGGAATCCATATCGCACCTGAAAGCCAACACGAAGATTTCATATATCACAGCCATCAAGACGATGTACAACCGTGCGCAGAAAGAGTTGAATAACGATGAGGCCGGTAGTATCATCGTTCGGCATGGTGTGTTTGACTTGATTGAGGTGCCGAAAGAAGAAGCGGCTACCGAGTTGGCTTTTGAGAAAGTGGAGGATATGCAGGCGTTGATAGATACGCCATACACGGGTTCCTGGTTGTTCGACTTCGCGAAAGACATGTTCGTGTTGTCGTTCGTTTGTTTCGGGATAAACCTCGCTGATATAGTGAGGTTGAAGAAAACGGACTATAAGGACGGTGTCATCACTTACAGGCGCCATAAGGTGTCGAGAAGGTTAGGTCAGGGAGCCGAAATGAAAATACAGGTCCCGGAAGTCGGGCGTATTATCATTGAGAAGTATTCGGCTGATCCTGTGTGGCTGATTGATTACGGTCGCCACGAAAGAAGTATAAGGGTAGGTCGGTATATTCACGGCGTGCTACAGAACGCAGGTTTGGAGCCGAAGGGTGATTATCTGCACCGGACCGGTCATTATAGAGGCAAGTATGTGTTCTATACTGCCAGGCATTCAATGGCTACTTTTGCAAGGAACGTGTGCCATATAGACAAGCTGACGGTCCATGAGATGCTGAACCATGCCACTCCACAGGATATGAGAACCACGGACGTTTATCTGCGCCGTGATTACTCACACCTATGGGAGGCGAATGAGAAGTTAATGGCTTTGTTCGATTGGAGTTTCTACGAGAAACAAAAAAGGGGACAGTGCGGTAACTGCCCCCCATCAAACAACTTAACTAACTTTTTGCTTAACCAATGAGGATGTG
>Ga0326511_10002963_pt1 | contig 13714 bp, 12 predicted proteins | sample 0_2496_0518_D_FD_203701 | JGI IMG/M metagenome (GOLD analysis project Ga0326511, IMG submission 203701) | Bovine rumen microbial communities from UC Davis, California, United States - 0_2496_0518 | ecosystem: Host-associated > Mammals > Digestive system > Stomach > Rumen | place: USA... | reverse complement strand
TGTTCTCCTAATAAAAAAAGGTACTCCTTGTATTTAAGGAGTACCTAGAGTTCTATTTATTTAACATAACCGATAAGATAATCAAATACTGATCGTTGACGATTATACAAATAAGTAGATGGTTCTTGTATATACTTCTGAAGACTCTCGAATGCTAGTTTTCCACCAACTGTACGGTACTCAAAGATATTAGTTATATCTGAGAAATGTACATCATTAGTATCTTCCACTAACGGTATACTGTAATCATTCTCAGATGTTATCTGGAATGCTTTAAGTACTGTTTCTATGTGAGCTATATTTACATCAACATGTGTGTAAATTATATCAGAAGCTGCTTCTAGTGCAGCTGAATTTGTACGGAATTTAGCTATCGTTGACTTGAAGAATGAATCTACGCTCTTAACATATTCTAACATGTTATCATTGATAATCTTAGTAACCATTATCGGTATATATTCAGTACCAGATAACGGTATCCAGATACAACCATCTGCATGTACTAGTTTATCAAAATTATCACGAACATGTAACAACATAGGTAAGCTTAATGCTGGAACATTCTTCTTAGGTTTAGGCAAGGTACGATCTAACATATCTATATCAGCTACAATCTTATCACCCTTACGGATATATAGATTAGTTATAGAAGACATACTAGCTTCACGTACACTGTCCTTACGTATAAGTTTAACGTCCGTAAAATTACGGAAACTATCATAAGGTATACCTAACATCATATCGTCATCAATTTTACCAGATTTACCAAGGAAATTGCTATGCCACCAAATTTCAGAGGTATTCTTTGCGGTAAATATTTTACCGTTAAATTCAGCAGGTATATGATAAATTATACTTAATGTCTTAACCAAATGCTTAGCAGATAGAATCTTCTGAGTTACAGATTCATCTACATGCATAGCAGCAATAATACCAGGATTAAGCTTAAAGTTAAGATTACTATATATTCTACCACCACACACTTCACAAACACCATTACGGTATCTACAAGTCATAGGTGATCGTAATTGTACTAACTTACCAACATAATTATCAATATTATATTTTGTTAGACATACTAGCTGACCACCCTCGACAATGTATTTACCAATAACATTGTTCTTTTTATTTTCTGATATTCTAAATGCTACAGTATTAGTGCTACCACAATCTCCTTCATATAACTGTCGTACAGCAGCGGCATTAAGTTGCATACGACGATTATAATACTGAGACTCTTTAACAGCATGTTTATTATAGAACGCAGTTTTCTTAGCAGACAAAGATTCGATTGCGTATTCTTCTATATCTCGTATACCATCAAGAGCACTTCCGATTACTACTTTCTTAATAATAGCATCATTAATATCAGTTCTTACACCAAAACAGTACATTGTCTGAGGTACCTGATGCTTATTAAGCTGTTCTGTTCTTTGGAACGGTAATAATCTTTGATTCTGTAATGCACCTTTAGTACCAAGAAGTTTGATTATTTCTTTACCATGTCCATCAATGATAGTTTCAACATCTCTAGTACTATATGTAGCTTTAAGATTACCATCTTTATCAATAAGATTGTATTTAGTCTTAATAATATCTGCCATTACAGGTTCAGTAGTTATCTTAGACATATCAATTATATCAAGACTAGCCACATATGTAGCTAAATCTATACAACCGAAATAATACATATCTTGTAAAACATTCCATATGGTCTGTTTTAATAACTTTGCATTATGACTTGTTATTGACATAATTTCATCATAATACCTATCCCACTCCTGATATAACTTATCTGCACTATAAGCCATATTCTTAATGAAATGGTCTTTACGCAGAGGTATATTGAATACAGTAATGATAGGCCACCAAAATAAGTTCATAAACGCTTGTCTTTTAGATACTCGAATAGTACCATCACTGAGCTGTAAATCCACTAACCCAGTGATGTTATCTATATCTTGGCTAAGCATTTTCTTGAACTCTGGATTAGTTATTTGCTCTAACGTCCAGACTTCCATTTTTTACTCTCCTTTATTATACGCTATATCTATACCAAAACAACCAAACATATGTTTAGTTACATTTACCATGTTGTTACCATGGATAATATCAGCTAATGACATATCTATATTCTTAATACTACTTGGTGTAGGACTTGTTAGTAATGTAGTAGCTAACATATCAAGTGCTTCTTTGTTGTTACCATACATACCGTGTATAATAGCAGCAACATCACCACCTGCAGTAGCAGCTATATTACGCATTTCATCTTCACCTATTCTAATAGCTGTAATAGAATATGGTGAAATAGAATTAAACTTACTTCCAGATTTAGCTGGAGTTCTAAAGTTATTAATATATCCTATACCACAAGCACGTAAATGCGGTATTTTATTAAGCAACAATGTAAACATTTCACCTATAAGTACAGGTTGCTTAGTTGTAACATTCTTTTTATTGTGATTCTCATCAATAATAGTATATGTTACATTACTTGCTTTGATATTATACTTATCACTTAAATACAATATCTTTTCCTGATTAATACCATCGGTAAATGGTGCAATTTGCATAAAGAATCCATACTTAATAGTATCATTAACTAAACTAGCTTTATCATTAAGTGTAGGATTTATTTCTTCTAGCAATTTTGCATAATTAGGATTAATATCACTAGCCCATTCTACCATCATGCTAAATGCTTGTTCATAATTTTTAGTAGTATTTATTACTTCTTCTACTCTCCTTCTCAGTAATTCATTACCTCTATTGATAAACTGTTCATATTGTTGACCCGGATTCATGCGGTTAAACACAGATACAGGATCAATAATGATATCTGCTCTAAAACCTTCAGCATCAACAGGACACTCATTATCCGGAATTATCTTACTTACTACGCCTTTATTACCAAATCTACCAGTAAGTTTAAATCCATGTCTAACAGGTCGCTTATATCTGTACTTAATATCAATATGAATAAAATCTATTTCTGCTTTATTACGTAACGGTATAAGTACACCATTTTTACGTAGAAATGCTGTATTATCTAAACGTTCACCTGAAGATAATAATTCACCTGCCGCAGTATATACTAATGAGTTAAATGCGTCAGTATATGAATATCCTTCTATATCAACTAACTGGTGATATAGATTATAGATACTACGATGATACGTATTAATCTTTTGTCTATATATCTCAGCTTGTTGATAAATGATGTCTGTCTTGATAGTACTAACAGGTTTATTCTTACGATTGATACATACGTATATATCTAATATCTCAGCTCCTGCAGGTATACGATATAGTTTATCGTGTAAATGCTGAATCTTTTTAAGATTATTAGGAGATGTATCATGTACAATACTATCAGCTGTAGGTGTACGCAATGCACAAACTACACCATCTTCATGTACCATATTACCTATATCTGGCATAAACTTATAATTAGTTTCATCGCCGTATAGATTTAATGGGATTTGACCTGGACCTATATCGATAGATATTGTGCTATATCCTTCAGTTTCTAATTTCTTAGCTGCTGATTCTGAGATAGCTATACCGTCTTCAGTAACCTGTGGTATAGCCATATAAGCTACATTGAGATTACATCCGAATAACTTATATATAGAACCACTATGTGTAGGTGCATGTACGATGTCATCATTTTCACTAAGTATATTACCTACATTTACTGGTGCATCACCGTAGACATTACGATACCCAAAATCATCTGTAACAGTAGTAAAATCTTCTATATCGAAACATCCAATTTTACTATCGTTTACTCCACGATACACTACAGTCCTGCTAGGATTGTAATATACTGGATATGCACCTTCTGATAAGATGAACTTAGGTATAACTGCTAAAACTTGTATAGCTTGATCACGTTCGGTATAATCAATACTGTATTTACCGATTTTATGCTCAAACCCAGTATAGCATCTAGGTAATTCACAACCATTTACCACAAGTGCTTGACTAAGATGATCGGACATCATCATACCACGTTGTGATGATAGTTTATCCATAAACGGATTAATTAATGGTACTATACCTAATAATCTAACATCTGCTTTTAGATTATCTAAATATGGGTACCCCTGATTCGGAACTACTTTTTTAACCATTGTTTTAAACTCCTTAATACAATTTAATGAAATTGTTCCACTTTAATAATATATATTTTCAACAACATTGAGGTATTACACATGCTAATAAGTAACGATGAAAATAACACTAGTTTTAAAGAGATATTAAACAGTATACTTAACGAAGATCAATATAACCAAGGTGAACGTGCTTGGTTATTATACTTACAAGATCATCGTGAGTATATTATTAAACGTAGTAAATTAGTAGAAATAACACCTAACGAAATGGCGTATTATAAATATCGTATACGCAAGTACCTATTATACAAAGGATATAACAGTAATTACGATAAAATATTTCGTATAATTAATAGATTACCGCAAGATATACAGTTTAATGAAAATGTAACTAGTGTATATTTACCCGATTCTACTGTGATTGCTGAGCTTCGTCGTTCGTATCAGACATTGAAAACCCAGATATTGAAGATGTAGCATTTGGTCCAAGATACTCTGTAGATAATATCTCTTGAATAATTATGATAAATGGTATCCAAGGTATCATTGCTAATGCATGAACCCATTGTTCCTTAGTAGGTAGTACATTGTTTACATCAGATAAACCATACAACATACCGTATAAGAATTTACCTTTAAAGCACTGAATAACTTCAGTAGGAACTACTGTATGTATAAGTGCTATAGCGTCTAATAGTCTACTACCACCACGATTAACTTCATTATCTTGAATAATATTAATAAGCTGTTCTAAATAAATAGCATGTGGTACCATCTTAACATCTAGTGTATTAAGAAGATAAGATACAGTACCTTTGCTATCTATTGCTGTATCTGCTGCTATAACTCTATCTTCTGCTATCCAGTTAGTTAATATAGTACGTATACTCATTAACCCTTGTGCATATAGTAATGGATCACACGACAATTCATAAAAAGATGAACCATCATTAGTTAGATAGATTATATCTGTTGTATCTCGTATTTCAGGTGTAGGTTTTTTAGAAAAAAATAACATATTTAATTTTATCCTCTTAGGTATACAGTAAGCACCTTTCGTACGGTGCTTACTGTATATATACATGTATTTATTCATTAACAGTTAAGGTATTAGATCCTTCAATTATAACGTTAGCAGAACTATTACAGTTACCTGCTACTTCACTACCAGTCATAGCAACTGGCCTACCATCGATAGTAAAAAATGATGAGCCACTAGTAATAATAGGTGTATGATTATGACCTTTAGGTTTATCATGATCAGCACATATATCACCAACACAAGCTATCGCCTTACCATCACAAAACATAGTGCTTGATCCTGTTATTATAGGTGTACCGGGATAACCATCATGTCCAGATGTCATATCACCTACTCGTGCTATACCGTGTTTCATACAGTACCTCCCTTAGATACATTAACACTAGGTGCAGTTAAATCTATTTTGGTTTTACTTTCAAGTGATATAGCGCCTTTGCTTTTTATAGCAACATTGCCTTCACACTCTATAGTAACATTACCTTTACATGTTACATGTAAATTTTTATCAACAGTCTGTTCAATATTACCTTTTATATATACGTTTTGATTACCTTTACAAGTCATATCCATATCTGCATCAGTAACTTGTATAGTAGATCCAGATTTATTAGTCATTGTTACTGATGGTACATCACTTTGTATAAGTAAACCATTACCGACATCATCACCTAGATATACTTGATGCTTATCTGCATCTATTTTTAGTTGATATTTATATGTTTCACCATCAGCTTTATTAGTAGTTATAGTGATACTGTGACTTCTTCGTGTATCAAGTTCGATATAGTAAGAATTATTATCATCAAGTACACTATCGTTATCAAGTGTACCTGATATAGCTATACGGTGTGTTTCAGTTCTACGATTACCTTCAGTTCTACCACAAGATGCCCAGTAGTATTGTTCACTATCGGCTAATTTATATACTCGTACTTGTTCACCTTTACGAATATCTGGTGGAAAAGCATAATGGTCAGCTGTATCATCTCGATATGTACATGTGATATAGTTAGCTTCTGTTATATTGCCTGCATAAGTACTATTCTTAATATATGCTTGTGCTTGTGTTGCATTTAGTGAACCTGTATGCATAGGCAATAAATCAGGACAATATACTTTAAGTTCTCTACTATTTTCTTCTTTATCACAAATCGCATAACCAAAATATTCTTCCATGCGATTAAATTGATTTGCCATATATGTATCCTTGAAAAAAAAATACCTATAAGCACATTAGCTTATAGGTATAGTTTAAATATTTTAACTAGTTAAAACACTTCATGTTAGCAACTAAAACCTAATGGTTGATAAAAATCCGGAGGTAATCTATCACCATTTGTGTTAATAGGTTGTTGCATCATCATAGTAGGTACTGGTGCATTATTTGATTGATAGAAATCAGGAGGTAACACATCACCAGAGTTATTGTTAGCTATAGGCATAGGCATAGGTGCTACTGGAGCTGGTTGTGTAGCCTGATAAAAATCAGGAGGTAACACATCACCTGTAGTATCTTGCACTGGCATACAGTTACCGCATGTACCACAATTAGATGTGCAACTATCTTCTGGATACATACCTTTTGTATGGTTAACTGAGTCCGTACACCATTTAGCTTGTTGATAATACTGATCTAAATATGGCAGGAATTCTTTAATAGTCTTCCAATTAGATAAATCAATATTTACTAACTCTGCTGGCTTTTCTAATCGCTTCATCAATTCTACATAAATATTGATAAATGATTCAAACACCGGTATATTAGGATTTTCCGGTATATAATCAAACTCATCAATATTCTTACAGCCAAGTATAGCTTTAGCAATATGTTCAAATACTTCCCATGATGCTTTTCTAACATTACTGTGATGTTCTTTTGCAGATTGTTTAAATATCAAGCAATTCAATTTACAAGTTCTCTTACTCTTATTGTAAAATATTGAGCAAAATTCTTGTAATGAATTTGACAGCGATGTGAATTCTTTCAACATCTTATCATCAATCTTACTAGTATATTTACCAAGATACTTAGCACACAATGCATCGCCTTCTTCTTCTTTGGCGTTTTTACCATGTGCTCTTGCACCTGCTTCTAATACACGAATTATAATCTTAACTATAATTGCGCCTATAGTAAGATTACGTGATGAATAATACCAGTTTGAAATTGATGCAGATGCTTCACCTTCATTAAACGGATTAACAATATACGCATCACTATTCATAGTTCCATATATCGCTAACGGTCTAGCTTTGTCATCTTCACTTAATTTCATCATAACTGGTTTATCATCTGCCATGATAAATTTATCACTATCACAGCTTACCTTAAACAAACCACCTATTTCAATAGTTTGCGCAATAAAATTTATTATGTCTTCATTATTAACCATTTATAAACTCCTAAAATACATCGTTCTGGTCATACTGAACAATACCTGCCATAGAGGTATTTACACAATCTTGTATAATACCACTTAATTGTTGTTGATTACTACTAGATACTTTTTCCGTACCTATTAATGATGAATTTAATCCTCCTAGTCTGTTATTTGTAAAACTATAACCATTTTGATTTTGAGATGCCCAATCCGTCAAGGTTAAATCTACTAATGTCACGCCACCAACACCACAATTAACGCACACATTAAATTCTCCTACATTAGCAACAATAATCATGAAAATATCATTAATTATATCTGTCATTAATGCGGATACTTTAGCATGATACATCTCTGGAGTCAGTTCACATAGTGTATTAGCACTTTGTATCTGATATGATCCTTTATTTATACCATCGCCTGATACGTCATATGAACAATATCTAAATTGAATTTCAGAAAATCCGTGTTCAATTAACAGTGGTGGTAAACACATACTTATCAAACTAGACATTTGATTTTGTGGTGTAGGTAACAATGGATCTAACAGATCTACTTGCTGTCCTTGAGGTTGAGTGTTTATCAATACAAGCAGTGAATTACCTGGGAATGCTGCATCCAAATCACCAATAGTGAATGGTCTATCAGGACGTATAGCTTGTCTATTAGCATCGAATGATATCATCGAACTATAGCCTGGTGCTAATTGTGAAGATAGATTACTAGTTAATTCAGTCATTGCATCACCAGCACCAGTACACCTTGTAAAATCAGTATTACCGATACTGTTCGCTAATCCGTTAACCAGCTTTGTTACATGCGCAGTAGGTAAACTATACGCTGTATCAACTTCTTCCGCAGTATTAGTATTCTGATTAAGTGGTACAGGGGTTGTCATAATACTTGTATCAAACATACCGCCTGCTACTATACCTTGTGCCAATCTATCAGGTCTTAATGATGCTAATGCTGCGCCATCTGACTGAATATTAGCAGCAATTTGTTGAGGTATAATATCCTTATCGTTATCTACTGCAATAGTATTAACAATATTATCACTGATGTTGTATGATGTATGATGAGTAGTAACTAATATAGCATTTTTATTTGTTATATCTGATTTATTACCAGACATCAACACTCTACTAATAGGATCATCATTAACATATCCACTAAATACTTCCTTAGTAACCATAGGCGGTATAGCAGTGAATCCTGGACTATTTCGAACAGTTGTTATTACCAGTATAAATGACCATACTTCACAGAACGTACTCATATGTACAGCATCTGCTTTTACTGATGGTAATACAATACTAGCAGCACATCTATCTTTACCAAAATATCCATTATTTGGTTTCCAACCAAATTTACTATTCTCTCTATTATAACCACCTAATGTACCAACAGAAGCTAATCTGTCCGATAATTCATGTCTAAATTCACCTCCGAAATTATATATCATTGGTCTTCTAGCAAAATCTGGTGTAAAGATTTTACTAAATAGCGATAATTCAGCGTGTACTGTATTATTATTCTGAAAGTTTAACGCAGGACCAGTGTATGTTCCATTATCTTGATAAAACATACTATATCAACTCCTCATTTATTTTGTACCTTAACCCATGACAGATTAAAGGGATTAGTGTTAGATCAATAAAGTATTTATACTTACCTTTAGTTGTTTCGATAGTAATAAATACTTCTTCCATTAACGTACGTCGTATCTCCGCACTCAAGAGAATACCGTCCGTTATCTTAGATGTAGCTAATAAGTAAGTATATATATTATTTACCATTAAGCTACTACAATCTGATAATATATATTTTCGATGAAATTCAACCTCCCTATCCTCAATAAGTTGACGACAATATGTTAATAATTCGTCGTTAAATGTATACACTGGACTATACTCGTCCTTTGCTATATATTTACCATGAATTATACGACCTGCGTTACGATCATATCTTGTAATATGACTATCATCAACTAACCGTTTAATCTTACCGTCATATTTACGATACGATTTAGGGCATGGTATACCGTTGATTGTATCACATATAAGCTGATCCGTAAGATTTTTATCATCCCCAATTATATCTAGCATATTTAATGCATCATAGATAGTTTCAGGTAAATTTAGAAATGCTCCTTTACTAATAAATCCTATCGTCTGGACATAATTATCATACAAATATTGAAGGTCATGAGTCATGTCTATATAACACGATAAACGACCTAGAAATTCGTCATAATTTTTAATGTCTAGTGTTGTAAGATAATCTTCAGTATCGGTAAATTTATCACGGTTACTCATAGCCACTAACTGAATATAATCTATATCTCCACCATTATCTATTGCGTGAGTATTAATTCTGTTGAATATACACTCAGTTACAGGTACAGCATGATTATTAGTAATTATACTAGCACCTTTGGTATTGATAAGAGCTACATTGTTATCACACATAAGTAACGTATATAAGTGTACATATGTGTTATCAGTATTACGATTAGATATATATACAGACTTAGATGATCCACCCGGTATATTCTCATACACTATGAGTTTCTTACCACCGACGAATGCATCCATCTGTACCTTATTATTATCAATCGGTACAGTATCTATAGGAGGAACATCTACGGATACTGTAGTACCAGGTTGATATCTGTTGATATAACCTTTAATGATCATTAATTATTACCCTCATCTTCTGTACATTCTAAAATAAGTCTACATATAGATTCTCCTAATGTATCTGGCGCAACATATTCATAACCATTAAGCGGGTCTTGATCCATAATAGACCATATTACAAATGCTGTATTAACCACATATTTGTAAGTAGTGACTGCTTTAATAGTTGCGTCTAATGATGTGCACCATTTTACATCATTTATTTCAAATTTAAATCTATCTGCACACGATCTATATGCATGATTATTCATATATGCAGATTTTAGTTTTGACTCACTTCCTGTAAGATTACTCTTAAATCCTCCTGTAGTGGATAATGATACTAAATGTACTAAATCAGTATAGCCATGCTCAATAAAATATAGTTGCATTATAGCAGTAAGTTTAGCTAAATCCTTACCCGTTAATAACTCTATAGATTTAGAACCCATAAGGTCATTACCGAATAATATACATAACAGATAACTATTAATAGGCGTAAGAGATATATGATTAACTTCAGTATAATACGCTATTATCTTATTAACTGTATCTGCACTAAACCCATACTTATTGATATAATTTTTAACTATATCGTCTACTGCAAAAGATATTATCACATTAACATCTGCGGTACATGTAGTATTAGCTGATTCAACTTCTAAGATACTATCATTACCTTCTTCACTATCCGCATATGGATTTTCATTAGGTGTAGAACGGTACCTTATAGAAATTTTACTATCTGTACTATTTTTACCACAATGCTGCGCCAATTGTTTAGCAGTAGAATGTATATACGTACCCAGACTAGTATTTTCTTGAGCTAGATTAACTATAATAGCTTTACGAGTAAATAATTGCGCCATAGCTTTATCTACTACAGTATCAGGCGTATTACCATTATAAAGATAATTAGCCTCTTTCTGATTATAGTTTTTCATTTGCTTAATAGCTCTAAATATAGTATCACTGATATACGCATATAGCTTATCGTACAAATATTTACGCATGTCATCTTTACGTAAGACATATTTGAATATAGATACACAATGTGTCTCGATAAGATTTCTATCCATATCTAATGCTTTACATCTTTCAATAAATGTACCTATAATAACAGTAAATAATTTGCACATTACAAATAATGCTGCTATTATACGTAATTCATATGGCCATAGAGTTTTCTCTGCACTATCTTGAGGACGTTCACCTATACCTTCTTGTTCTAATAACGATATATTTTCATTACTAAATTCAAATATCTTATTATACAAATCAAGCTGGTCTGGATCATCCATACGTGAGATCATGTTTGCTAATCTGTCTTCAAGACTATACATTGTTGTATTATTCTTATTTACAGCAAACGGATCATCAAGATTAATGTTATTTGAATTAATTGTGCAGATAATATCGTTGTGCATAACAATAATATTAGCAGCAAACAGTGCACGCTGTTCTTCAGTTAATGTCTGTAAAAACATGTTAGGATACTGAAATGTAATATCAAACTCAGCATCTGTAGCACTAGGCTTAAGATTGTTGTATGTATCTATATTGAAATGTAATAATGGTTCAATATTTATTCCTAAATTGTCAGGTAATTTTGTATCTTCTAAATCTAAGTATACACATGCTGTATCAGATGCAGCATCTTTTATAAATCTCATAATAAAATCCTTATTCTAAAGTTATGAATTCATAATACAAGTATTGTTAGTTAAAACATACTTTTCATTTTAATAATATATATTTTCAACAATATTGAATATAAAAAATAACCTACACTACTGCTACGTAGTGTAGGTATATAGCTAATATAAATAAATTAAAGGAGGTTTAATTAGAACAATAAATTATCATCATCTACTGTTGAAACACCTGAAGATTGTTGTTTATTAAAAGGATCTTTTTCTGCAGGCTTATTAGTATTAGGTTTAGATACACGGTATGAACTAACTATATCAGCAATAGGAATATACTTATCTAAAACAGTAATCAATTCAATAACACCCTCATGACTTCTCATTTCCTTAGTGGTTGAATTAGAACCATCTGAAATATGCTGACTAGCTGATATATTGAATTTAGCACTTGTACCATGACCAGACAATTCAATACTATACATTGCTTTATCATCTTTAACTAGACAAATAGTGTAATCTGTTTCAAATGCTGTACTATCTTTATTCCATCTGGAAAATACTAATGGTACTCTAGCTTCACCTGGTGCAGCTAATAATTCTTTAAGCTTTTTAATCATCTTAGCAGCAGCGTATGTACCAATATTAACTTTGATTGTTGGCTTATTTTCGCCTTTCTTCCATACTGTTACAGAAGTCTGTCCATTAAACGCTGATAAGTTTAATGTACAACCATCTTTGTTACGTAAAGAATAAAAACGATTTAGATTAAATGTAGGAAAATCCATTGAATAACTCCTAAATAAATGTTAAATATCTGGTCTAATAATTAATTCGGGTTGTATGTTTGGTAAATGCATGTTAACAATTTGTTCAAGAATAGTTTTATCAGGAAGTACTGACCAATTATTCTTAGCTGCATGTTCTTTTAATAGTTTTCGTGATTTATTGTCTAACTGTAATTTAATATACCATTTATCACCAAGTAATAAATGTGTGTATTTATTAAAAGGTACACTTTCATCACCGAAAACTTTTTTACCAAATTCTTTAGGTTGCTTAAACGCACCTGTATAAGATTCTAATAATGTAAAATCTTTAAATACTCTATATAAGTGAAAATCGCTACATACATGGCTTACAAGTAATGTAGTTCTATAAGGTATATTATCATACTTACTACCTAATGATTGTAATAAACCTTTATGACACCAACACTTTTTACCATCTTCTATAGTAAACAATATATCGGTACCTTCAAAACCTTCAATAAAACCTTCTTGTGTAATTATTTCACTTATTCTATTTCTAATAGTCCAACGTTCTTCAGTTCCTTTAGGGAACTTTTCACGAAGATATTTTTTAGAAATATTTTCATATTGTGCGATATAGAAACATATAACAGGATTGATTTTAGTATTTGGACTACGTACCATATTGTTATACGTAGCTATATATTGTGCTAATACAGTACAATCGGTTATAACATTCCTAGCTATCTGTTCTACTGTTGCTGTATTATCTCTACGATCTCTTATTAATGTCTCTATATTTATAATGTAAAGATTCCAAACTTTACGATCTCTTTTCTTAGAGATATCGCTTATAGCACCTAGTATCGGTGCTATACCGTAGCTTACCTCTATCCCATTAAACACATTAGGTTGTTCTGGGTTTATGGGTTGTAATATTTGTGCCATAAACACCTCATTTATATTTTCTAGTCAAGTAATAGTTGTTGTACTTTACTAATTATAACTTCTTTAGATATACCATCGTCTTTATTACGCTCTTTTAAAAAATTATAAACTAACTCACCTAGATTATTTACATTAGGCTTTAC
>Ga0326511_10002962_pt1 | contig 13715 bp, 7 predicted proteins | sample 0_2496_0518_D_FD_203701 | JGI IMG/M metagenome (GOLD analysis project Ga0326511, IMG submission 203701) | Bovine rumen microbial communities from UC Davis, California, United States - 0_2496_0518 | ecosystem: Host-associated > Mammals > Digestive system > Stomach > Rumen | place: USA: California... | reverse complement strand
ACTTGTTGTCCAGGAAAGAGAATGTGATAGCTAAAATCCAGGCAATTGCATTAGCGGCCAAATAATGTAGATTGGCAATATTGGCAAGGACCCAGAATATGCCGATATCGAGAATAGTGGTCAATGCACCACATATTCCATATAATATCAGCTCTTTGAGTTGCCTCTTTCTATTATTGCTCATTTTAGCCTTTGGTTGTATAAATCCATTGCATAACCCATGCACACATCCATGTTGGCATATTCCCATTCGGCAAACCTACCACAAAGATAGAAACCTTGGTCGGCAAGAACGTCTTTGAGTGCCGTAATCATGTGTCGTGTGTCCTTATCCTGAATAGGATAAGTATATTTCTCGTAGTGGTGTGTGATATACCGTGGAGATAACGGTATACGTGAGAGGTTATCCTTGATATCTTCTTCGGAAATATAGTCGGTAAATTCTATTGTGCCCGTCATCTTTCCAGGTGCATTGTTGCTAGGAGAGAAATTGCCGGTACAAATGATTCTATGTGATTCGTGTGTGCGGCTTGGCATATAGATCCAACTGTATGGATTCTGTTTAATTTCACAGAATACGGCTGTCGTTCCATGGGATTCGAGTTTTTCGATATCGGAGGAGAAGTTGGAAATATCTATAATATCGGCAAGTAGTGAAGGCAACTGCTTGATGTTGCCGCAGAACACGATGCGATCGAACATTTCGCCATCGATGAGATAATGAGACCCTTGCTTTTGGAGCCGTTGGATTTTTTGGCCATAGCGAATGTCTAGTCCCGCAGATAGCGTATCGGCGATGAATTGAGAACCTCCTTGCCGAGGATAAAAGAAGGAACTATGGACAAAAGCTTTTTCTTCGATGTGGTAAATGTTGTTGAAAATGATTTCCTCTACCGAGGGCATTGGCAACTTGCCTTCAAGCCAAGAGAGAGGTACTTTAGTCAGGTCTCTACGCCAAACCTTATAGTTGTAAGGTTGGAAATAGAGTTCGTAAAGAGTATCTCCGAAACGTCTCTTTAGAAATTCCTCGAAGTTGGTTGGCTCTCCGCTTTCGCCTTTTGCCATTTTCACAAGATCCTTGGCTATCTTAGAACCAATCTGCTTGTCAAAATAGTAGGCATGATTCTCGATAGGATAAGGTATTTGATTCCCATCGGGCATAAAGACCGACGAGTTGCGTATTGCTTTGGTAAACTGATTGTCCTTGTCGAAAAACGACCAGAACCATTGCATCACATCTTGTCGCTTCGTGTTGAATACATGACCGCCTGTGCGATGGAACAAATTGCCGTTAATCACATCACATTTGATCATTCCTCCTGGCCTGGAATCGGCCTCAAAAACAGTTACATCATTGTTGGATTTTAATAAGTTAGCAATGGATAATCCTGAGATGCCGCCACCAATAATGGCGTATCTATGAGTTGAAGGGCAATATTTGTTCATTTATTTGAATTGAATATAAAGCAAGATATAGAATAATACTATTCCGTATCTGTGCTCATTATAATTAATTGTATTTTACAATCAAGTGAAGGGTTATTTCTTGATAAAAACTTTGCGGTGTGAACCGTCGGGCATTCTCTTGATAAAGAATCCATTCTCGCTGTCAGCACTTCTTTGGCCCCAAAGGTTATAGGTCTGCTCACCCTTTTCACCCTCATTCATGATAGAATTGATGGATGTTGAATTGTTGGAAACTCTGAAGTGTCCGTACTTCGCATTCGTAGGAATGGTCAGATAAGCGCGATTTGCACTGATAGGCATAGTGTTCTTTGTGCTCACGTGGTAGAACCCAAGCAAATTATTTAGATACTGAAGAACATATGAGTCAGCAGGCGCATAAATGTCTTCGAGTGTACCTGTGAGAAGGCCGTTTGTAAGAGTTTCATAACCGGTAGCGAGCACTTCCTCACCCGAAAGTATATAGTTTGCTTGAGGAGCATTGATGAGGTATGGCGTGTATGGAAGAGGAGTCGATACCTCTTCGAGCACCAGCGAAATGCCATCTTTGGCCACACTTGAGACAGAATAAACTTTCATGTCATTTGGGATATCGAAAGCAAACGGCAGACATAGGGTCGCCCATTCAGCATTGGAGACGGATAACGTATAAGAGAGTGTCTTTGGGACATATTCGAGATAACTGTCCTCCAGGGCGATTCTGTCGTTGAGCCAGTTCTCGACTCTTTCTGGCGAATCAGTAAAATTAGTCACACAGGGACTATCTGCCCATTTGGCCCACTCTAAAGCATAGTTATCTTCACCGATACGTTGATACCAGTTGTCGACCAGATTCACAATTGAAGCCGTGCTTATCACACCATTGTCACGGAGTTGGGCATACCTGTCCTTAACCTCTTCCCAAAAGTATTTTCTGATCCAGAGCATTGGTCCTACGGAATCAGTGTTCTGCATCATGTAGTTGTACTTTTTAGATGATTGTTCTGCTTCCCAAAGAGAAGTTCCATCTTCGTTGTACCCGAATGTGAGGTTGCAGTCATATGGGGCTACGGACCACTTGACACCGTCGGATGTAAACCATTGCCAGTTTTTCGAAAAACCGTCGTAGTTGGAAGTGACAAGGGAGAAAACCTTGTAGTTGATGATTTCGTTCACATCGAAACGTGCTTGTATCGCATCCCTCATTGTCTCTTCGGAAACACTATCATCTTCTAAGGCCTGAAGTTCTGAGCAATATTTGCTGAGATTCACAATGTACTTTTTGGCTGTAGCACAACGCACCATTTTCGTCTTGCCGGTGAAAGCCTCCGATGTCTCGTCGATGATTTCCTGCGGAAAATCTCCGTCATACTCTGTTCCGTCCATGTTGTATAGATCTTTTGGATTACGTACCTCGAACTTGGTCCAATTGATCGTATTCTGGAATAGTTGCTTGTCATTGAGCGTACCGTCGAGCCATACGTTCTCAGCCACTTTCTTGTCGAGCCCCATGTTGGCACGGTGCTTCTTGAGTTGCCAGGCCATGATGCCGTAAAAATCGCCATTAAAGTAGAGAGAGATGGGGAATGCCTTAGGATAGCAGTTGTCTCGGTCTGTAACTTTCGAATAGAACTGATAGGCAATTTCAGACGTGCCTCTAAGACCATCATTATAGAACCCCTTCAGATGGAATTCGTCTTGTGCAACCCAGTCGCCAAAAGAAATAGTGGGGGTTAAATCACCAATCCATTCGTCTTCACAGAATGAAATAGACAAGTTGTTTTTTATTTGTGAATCGCCTTGCAGATTGAGCAGGATTTTCTTGCGGAAGAAGTTTCCGTTGTTGTCATACAAGTCAATATATGCATGTAGGTCATCATTCTTCGACGCAGGAAAACTTTCACAAGTAATGTTTGCGTATGCATAGTTCGGCTCCGCAAAAGAGATAGAAGATTCTTGGCTCCAGTCAGTGAGGCTGTCATATGTGATGCCAAGTTCTGCAATCTTCTTGTCAAAGTCACTGGCTGAGAACTTGAAGGCAAAAAACGACACAGAATCACAAGGAGCATAGTCGCTGAGCAGAATGTTGACTTCTGGTTGCTCGAATGTTATTTCTTCTGCTGGCAACATAGTCTGAGACAAAGAGTCATAATTGAATGTTTGCATCTTCCAGCCCACTGCTTCTGAGCTGGAATTCAGACGAAGAGGCCTCTCGGAGAAATAAGCTCCGTCAAAGTCGCCTCGGGTAAGTTCAACATCGTTGATAGTGGCCGAAACACCTTTAGGAAATAAGGTCATAGGGATGACTATACCGAGACTATCGTATGTAATATGGGAGTTGAAGAAATCTGCCATATGCTGATAAACTATGGCAGGGCGATTTTGAAGAGACTCCTTCAGTCTGTTTATCCATTTGTAATAACCAAGTGGTGAATCTAAAGGGTAGAAATTGTAAAGTTCCATCGTATAAGGAATCTCGTCTTCTATCTCCGCTCTCATCTGCTCATAAATAGGAACGGTAACCGAAGGTTTCATAAAATCGCCAAGATAGACGGCGAAAGCATCGATGAATGCATTCTGGAACTTGGGCAAGCTAATCATCTTCTGATAGATTCTTCTGGCTTCTATAAATGGCTGGTCTGTAGTAAATTGATACTCATAGTCAGTAGTAGATATAGTCTTATCGAATAAATTACCCAATAAAAACTTGAACATATTGAAATCATATTTACAAGAAGCGGAGAAGGAGAAATCCATGTCATAGAGAATCCAACGCCATTTCATGGATTTGTCTTTGGGACGCCAGATGGAAATGTTGTTGTCCGGATAGTCTCTGTTGGTTGAATACAATTCGGCTATCATAGCCTTCATGAAGTTATCAACATCAATTAGGGAATCCATTTCTGAATATGTTGTGTTGGATCCTGTATATACCGAATAGACTTCGCTAAATGTGGTCTTTGTGCGCTCATTTTCACCAGAGGCAAAATAAGAAACATTGGAAGCAAGATACACGTCATCGTCATCGATACCATAGTTGTCCTCGACATAGTCTTCATTTGCTCTTTCGCGTAAGCCAAAAATGCCTTTATACTCTCCATTAATATATACGATTACTCCGCTATAGGCTTGATAGTCAAGGTTAGAAAGGGCTAAGCCAGGGATTCGCTGGGAAATAGCATCGTTGATGCGACTATTGGCGCTAAAATTGCCACCATTGCGAAGAATGAAGGATTTAACTTTTTTGACAAAAGGTTTCTCTTCCCAAAATGTTCCGTTATAACGCTTTGTGCCGAACCGCTTGTTTGCGTATAGTTTTAAGCTTTTTTGAGCTATTGCGCGTGTGGTGTTACCACCAACCGCAACTTCTCCCAATTGATTGAACCAAGCCTGCCCTGTTAAGGCTTCAAAATACTCAGTGTTAACAGGGCGCCTCCATTCATATTTGTAGTTGGGTTCGCCATCTGTTAGATAGCTTGATAAAATTCCTTCACTATCACTGTAAAGGTAATCCTCATCAGTTATGATTGAAACGATGGGCAATGGTGTAGTCCTAGGATGGAAGATGTACGAATGGGATGTAGACCTTCGGCTTAATGCATTAGCAGAAATCAGCTTGGCTCGGATACAGGTGGTATTACTGATGTCGAAAGAAAAACTTGTGCCAGATTGAGAAGCAGTAGTAGGTTCTTTGCCATCGGTTGTTAAATAAATTTTTGTATCAGCGGGATAATCACCTTCGGGCATAGTGATAGTGAGAGATCCAGATGATGTCATAACTTGGCCTTTCATGCTGAAAACGGGTTCTGGAAGCAGAATTTCAGAGAAATCGCCACTATTGTTAGTGCCAGGTGTAGGGGTCAGTTCCCACCCCCAATTATCCACTTCGCCATCGGATTTGCGTCCATATGCAATATTAGCAGCAGGCATTGCAGGATAAGAAAGTGTGGCGACCAAATTTTTAGTATCATCGAATAGGTAAAGAGATCCAGCACTCGTTGATTCGAGGCGGAAGTCTGTATGCAATCCATTTGCTTCTTTGTCGCAATAGATTAAGATGTGCTCCATAGGAGCAATAGAGACAGTCTGAGTAATTTGAAAGGCGGTAGAAACATCGCTGCTGGGACCGATGTAGTAGTTATAAAGAGAAATCGTTGAACTGGTCGGATTGTAGAGTTCGACCCATGAGTCTGGGAAGTCATGATTAACCATGTAGCAGTCGATGTTCGATTGCATGATTTCATTGATACAAAGAGATTTCTCTGTTGTTGCCGATGCCAAGATTGGCAGGCTGAAAAAGAAAGAGAGAAAGGTTATTTTCATGTTTTTGATAGTATTTGGCTATTGTTGCTGGTTTTTTAGTTCGCAGACATCTCATGCCCTTGCAAGATTAACAGGGAAATGGATGTAATGATGACTTAAAATGAGAACGAAGGTATTTTATATCTATCATATTTTCATTTTTCGTCATCGAAAAGATTATGTTATTTTATTTACCGAATGAGGTTGATTTTTGGGCTCTGCTAAGCAAATAGCAAAATTCGTTTCGAGTAGTTTTACTCTTTGCTATATCATCCGCCATTCGTAAAGATTATATTTTTTAGACTATTAGTAGGCTAAAGAGTTTAATTCGTGGTGTGATTTATGGGAGAAAAGCCGTTTCCTGTAGACTCCTTTTATAGTTGGCTTCTACGATTTTGTTTTTTCTCCATAGTTGGAATGCGTATTTGATAAGACTTGTTTCTCTATTACGAATGCCTCGCTTCAGCAAAAGGAATGCTTCTTTACCTAGGGATTTCCTGTCCAAGGGATTACTACAGGAGACAAGGGTGCCGATATAGTCATTGACATACAAGTCTTTCTCATGACTCCAATTACTATCACTACGATCATGAATAGCTTGTGCTGTTGGGACGATGCCAATCTTGTATTTCCAGTAGTTGGTGCGATTCAAATAGTTGTCATCTTCTCCGTAGTGAGGGAAAGTAGGCGAAAAGCCGCCGACGGTCAGCAAGCATTTGAACGGGATAAGCCAATGGGAAGCCATGACGAAAGATACTTCATAAATGTCTCCAATCCGTTGAAAATACATGTCATCTATGAAATAAGGAGAAAATGACTGACGACGGGAAATGACATTCCTTCCGAATCTGTCTTCAAAATGTTTGCCATCGGCCTTCAGTTGCATGGGGCTCAGTACGCCATATTCTGGATGGTTTTCACTTACAGCGATTAGTTCCTCAAATGTATTAGGCAAAACCCATGCATCTTGATTGAGCAAATAGGCATATTCATATTTGTCCTCAAGTGCTTTTCGTAGACCTATGTTATTGGCACGACCAAAGCCGAGGTTTTCTTTGTTTTCGATTAATTCGACTTCGGGAAAATGCTCGTGAATATACTCTTGTGAGCCGTCAGTTGATCCATTGTCAACAACTATCACGTCACTTGTTACGGAAGAGTTTCTCAAACTTGTGAAACATTTCTCTGCCCATTTCATGGCATTGTATGTAACAATGATGACGAGAATTTTGTTTGATTTCATTTGATAAATAAGTAGATGAAAAGAATCCTAAATGACAGGGAGACTAGGCAAGAGAATTAAAGATAGAGGAATAAATATCGAGCCTGTTTTGGCGAAGAGCCTCCATAGAGTAATTTTTCTTAATTAGTTGATGGGCATTCTGAATTAGTGTCGTTCTTTTTTTGTCATCTTTGAGTTGAAGGATGGCATTTGTAAATTCGGATGGACTATCAGCTATCATACAATGTGTGCCACTCTGCAGGGGAATACCTTCGGCACCCACCGAAGTGCTTATGAAGGGTACTCCCAAGTTGGCGGCTTCGAGAATTTTCATGCGGATGCCGCTTCCAATGGTGATAGGCACAATCATGATGGTGTTCTGGAGTGCGGATCTTAAGTCATCAACAAAACCTAGGAATGAAATATTGGGATATTTGGAAGAAAGCTCGTTGCTGTTCGCTTCGGACCATTTACCGATGATTTTTAGATGATAATTCCCGTCAGCCCGTAGAAGGTCTGACCAACAGTTATCAAGGAACCAGTTGAGGCCGATAAGATTTGGGATATGATCATCTGGGCCGACGAAGCTCAGTTCGTGTGGATTGTCATATACTGGGTTAATAGTTTCAGAAGCTCTGATTATTGCAAAGGAATTATGAATATTTGTTGTGACGCCGGCTTCCCTAAGTTTCTGGCTATCGGTTGAAGATAATGTAATGATATGGTCAAATTTATTCAGAAGGCTGATTTCTAAACATTTTGACCAATGATAGATGGATTGCCCATCATAGAAATTACTATTAAGTGATTCCAATTCGAGATGATGACGGATAAAACCCAATTCGTGGTGAACGAAAATCTTCTTAACATTGGATGGTAGAGAAAGCACAAATGGCAGGTTGCGAACCATTTCGCATTGTACGGCATCCACGTTGTGTTCTACAATAATCCTGCATATGTGGTCAATAAAGGCTTTGGGTTTGGGCATTAGTTCTTCTATCCACCAAGAATATGGATTGAATGGTTTGTTCGTCGGCTCGCAGAATCTGTTGAGCAGAAAAACTGTTTTGCGGGCAATCTTTTGTAAGAGGGAGGGTTTCGTTGTTTCGTCATCGAAGACAAATGGCAACAAATGTACATCCCCACCCATTTCCGACAGAAAAGCGTTCTGGTCCCGTAGTTCGCTGATTGAATTGCTACCAGGATAGGAGATGAAAACAGAATAATCATCCTTGATGGCTTTGATACCATTGTAGATTGCCTGGCGCCCACCGCTGTTCAACGGATAAGGCAAACAATGAATGATAAGAAGAATATTCTTTTTCTGCATGTTATATCAAAGAGTCTAATACAGCATTCATGCCTTTTTGATATTCGTCACGTTTGAGAAAGGCAAAAGACTTGCATTTCGTTGTGTCGAAATAAATCAGCATGTTGACAACATGTTGCGGTGATGGCATATGCGAGGCTCCCTTATAAGAATATAGATTCTCCAATAGGCCTGCTTCGGAGACGATCGAATAGGTTTTGCTGGAAGATGGGTTGTAAACCAATTCCTTGGAGAAAAAACCTTTCTTCTCTTTGATTCCGTATTCGTCAAAACTGAAAAATGGGATGGCGTTATGGAGGCAAACGACTATAGGATGCATGCGTTCACCAATGAAACCTTTTGAATGAATGATGAGTGCGTACCAGTCGAGAGGACTGATGGGCAGATCAATTTGTTTGTCAATACCTGCAGCAAATAGTTTTTCTGGCATCGGCAAGGCTACAGGCTGAAGACTCCTTCGTTTGACCTCTTCCGCAATTGAAAAGATATATTCTTGGTTTGTATGCCAACTGCTGAAACTAAGGAGGACATAATCGTTATTTAGGTTGTATCGTCTGATTGTTTCCTCTTTAGTAGGAATGGGAAGATAGCAATTTGTATTGAACGAGAAAACGGGATCTGGAAAAATAAGTATATTTTTACGGTTCGTTATGTTTTCGACCATTCGTTTTGTCCAATTATCTCGAACGGTAATCAACTTGTAGTTCGACATAGCCTCCCTCATAGCCCGTTTTTCACTTCTTGTCATCGAGGAGAATGGGCAATTCTGGGATGAAACGGCGTAGGTCGATGCAGGGATTCGGTTTTGCAGTTTGCCTAAAAACGCACCGAAAAAGGGGTTGCCATCTAGCTGCTCGCACGAAAGAGGTTTGAAGTTGTAGATGTACTTGAATTTGCGCTTGCTGAAATGTCGATATTTATTCAAGGGGATATATTTGAATAGTGCATCGCTACCAGCAATGATGGCATCGAGATTCAGTGACTCTATTGTTTCAATTAATTCTTCTTCTTTTTGGCATTTGTTGGTTAATGGGAGAGTACTCTCGGCAAATCGATTATGGCATGAAATCTGTTCGGCAGGTATGCGTTGAGAATACATCTCTTCAAGATCCTTTGCATACCAGTTCAAAATATAAACCTCATGTCCCGCCTGCCTCAGAAACCCTACGGAGGAGACGGCTTGCAATTGAGCTCCGAAATTGGGCGGACAATGATATGTTAGGACACCGATTCTCATTATTTTTTTCCTAAGTACGAGTCAGCTATTAATCATAAAAGGTGAATAAACAAAGAGAGGATGCCAAAACGATTAAATCGTTCTTCGTAATACCTTTTCAACGCAATGTTTGACAAACCTCTTCACACGAATCTTGACCTTGGACAGCCACTGATTAAAACTTTCGTATTGATAGTCATAGGGGATTTTCGCAAAGGCAGGACATAGGGTATTGGTTATTTTTTCTTCATGAAGTCTCTGGAAGCGCTGGTCGGCATCGAAACCATACATGATGCTGATAAGCAACCGGCTGTTGGCCATTTGTAAGGATGTAATGCCCTCCATCATGTCGAATGATTGTTCTACAGACGAAAGCCACGATCCGCATCTAAGGTCCCAATACATTTTATCAAGAAATGATATGGAATTGTTCAATGTCTCATTTTCAATACTCTCGGCATATGACTTCCATTCCATACAGGATTTGTAAAAGAGATCGTTTTTCAGTATTCCTTTATAAACTACTGTGATGTCGTTGGCCCCCTCGCCGAAGTCACTCTTATAGATATTTTCTGGTATTTCATAGACGCAGCTTCTTATGATGACAATGGGCTGGTTGTCTTCAATGAGGCTTTGATATTGGTAATAAGCATAAAAGTTCCAATCTTCATCCACGGCCATTCCAGCAGTATGTGTTTTGTAATCGTCATATCTCTTTTGCGAAAATAAGTTCTGGTTCCGCTTGATAAAGTGGAGTTTTCGACCTATTGCCTTCGCGAGTTTGTGAGGGATGACATGGTCGGCGCTGGAGATATGTTCGTGCCAAAGGGTGAAGATGTCATATTTTATTCCAGATTTTTCGCAGCAAGCTAACGTGAGCCTGGAATCGCGGCCACCAGTCATAGCAATCCATAGATGATGGCGAGGAAAAGTTTTTGATAGATTTTGAGCTGAATTGATTATATAGCGGTTAAATACCTTAATGAGTTCTTCTTCGGTATCGCATTTGGGAGCTTTGTCAATCAGAAGTGGGCGTATTTTTGTCTTTTTGGTTATGTAGTTTAACAGTTGAGAAGGAAGGAGACGTAGCACATTGTCGTAAGTTGTTCTCATGCCAGGCAAAAAGTCGGGACTTTTGCGATGAACAATATCTGGGAAAATCACGTTTCGGTTCTCTAATGTGCAAAGGACGTTAAGGCTACTGCTTACATTTTGGTCGCTGTAGAAAACACCCAAGGTGCCACAAGCGTCCATGTATATCCATTCGCCAACGATAAGGATATAGCGGCCGCACCATGATTTCTCGATTTCATATACATCTTCATGTGTGATGTGTTTTTGTTGGCATAGTTTGTGCAGCTCCTCCTGAGGACTTTGCCTATTTGGATCTACTTGCCAGGCATACCCCAAAAGGATAATACTCGGATTTTGAAAGATAATGTTCAAATCCTTTTGGTAATATAAGGAATAACCACCAGTAAGGGGGATTTCTTTCCAACTGTCAAACGCGACAACTGGAACCTTAGATATGATAAATTGCTTGTCATTAACCATTGGTATGAATAGTTAGAAACATTTATTCAACAAAAATGAAGCATATCCTTATTTGCCCGATATAGGTAGTCATATTCTTTCTCGGCTCGTTTGCCAATGATTTTGGCTGGAACACCGCCTACAATAGTATAGGGTTCCACATCGTGTGTGACAACTGCACCGGAAGCAACGACAGCACCCTCCCCAATGGTTATTCCTGGTAGTATAATGGAATTACTGCATATCCATGCTCTTCTGCCGATTGTCACAGGAGCACCTTTGCCACAGAAATGGATGTCATTGTAGTCATGATTCAGAGTCCAAATGATGGCACCGTATCCGATTACCGCACCTTCTGCGATAGTAAGTCCCATTCGGCCATCGAGCAATACTCGTGGACCGATAGATACACCATTGCCAAGTACAATGCCTTTTGGATTGCGAATGTGGAAACCAGCATATATTCTGGCATCTCCTTCAAACTTCATACCCATCTTTCGGAGCATGTAGTTTCGGAATCGTTTGCTTGGGAAATTGTAAAGGAAGCTGTTGGTGAACCACCACTCCCATCCAGGCTTGATTTTCGACTTAAAGTTTCTGTATTTATTGATAAGGAGGATTCTTTTGAGGAAATTCTTCATTTTGGCATTACGCTGTTTCCGTTGCTCGAGTTCATACAACTGCTTGACATCGACATGCAGGAGGCGTTTGATAATCTGTCCATAGTCTTCGTCTGTGTTGATGGCACGATAAATCTCGGCTCTTTCTGGCGGTATTTCTCGTTGAGAAGGCAGGATGGCAGGTTGCTTGAATGCATCTTCGAGAGGAATTTCGGCCCATTTTAGTAAAGGAAGGATTTGATAGATGAATTCATTTCCTTTCGGTGTGTTGCCAAAGAAATTAGATACACCCTTCTTCCAATCAATGGCCGTGTTTAGATATTTGGAGGCATCGATAAACCATGCGTCACCCACTGTGATGTCGCCGTAACGACTCCGTTCCCTAAATGGACAGGTATAACAACTTGGACGAAGATTGTAGTTCTTGCCATCGCCGTTGTAGGCATAGCAGCGATAAGTCGGGGAAAAGGAGCCCAGAAATTCGTAGTGCTTAATGCCAGAAAGATTCTTCAAGTCGAAGTTGATGATACCTCCAGAATTCCGCTTGCTTCGAAACTTGAAGTTGGATATTTTTCCATGCAAACGATGTTCCCAATAATCGACCTCTTTTTGGATAAGTTTGTAGCTGTAGGTGCCGTGGCAGATTAGATCGACAGTAAGGAGGTTTTCATAGTCATGGCGAAGGTGCGCTTTCAGTCCAGCAATTTGGCAAGGTGTTCCAACATATAGCACTTTTGCACCCTGTTTCAGCAAATTGTGGGTCTCTTCGAATGAGTTGCAGGGGTCACTTTGAATATATTTGGAATTTCGGATGAGATCAAGGTCCGCTTGATTGGACACACAGATATGGAATGTCTTCCAACAGGATTCGTCAAGCTTGACGCCGAATGCCCGTCCCCCTTGTTCTACGAAGAGTTTGGCTAATATAGTACAGATGCCAATGGTAGCACTCTTGAGATAATGTTCTTCGTGCTCGGAAATGGCGATATAGGATTTTTGCCCAAGTTCATTATTCGTTTTATGGTCGTCATCCATTGGACAAATTCGTTCGCACAAACCGCAATTGACGCAGCGGTTTTGGTCGATGAATGGATAAAGAAAGCCCTCTGAATCTTCGCACATAGTGATGGCCTTGTGGCCGCATACAGATGCACAAGCCGAGCATCCACTACAAAGTTTCTTGTCTTGTGTGCGCAGATATGAAGTCATGGATTCAGAGTTTTAGGCTTTTCAGCTTACAGAAGGTTTCGTTATCAAGATAAGCAGATCCTATGTTTAAGTTGTCTTCAATTTGATCCATGCTAGTGCAGCCAATCACGACCGAAGGATGTTCCTGTACTGAGAAAGCATAGCGATAAGCGGTTTTGGCCAAAGGATGTCCATCAATCGCGGACTTGATGGTTTCAATTTGGCAGATATACTTTTCGTACAGTCTTCTAGCCTTACCTCCAGGGTTCCATTCTGCGCGACTTGATTCGTTGAAAATTGTGTTCAAGTCGTATTTCCCAGAAAGTAGTCCTCGGCAGAGTGTACCTCGAGTGAAGATTGCGATGCCATGTTGCTGACAAAACTTGAAGAGTTCGTCTTCTGCCGATCGATGGAGCAAGGAATAGTCACATTCGCATGCGGCACATTCTTCATTTGAAAGCTGATAGAATCGCTTCAGCGCATCGATAGAATCTGTGCTTATGCCATAGTACCGTATGAAGCCCTCCTGCTTAAGTGTTCTAAAAGCCTCGATGAAAGATTCGGCATCTTTTGGGTTTCCATCGTGACAGAGCAAGAGATCGATATAGTTCGTCTGCAGTCGTCCGCAGCAAGCATGGCCACAAAGTCGCAATAACTCAGGTGTGCGGCGTGAGAAATCAACATCCTTGTATCTATATAGTTTGTTGTATATTTTTTTCCCTAACCGGTTCCAACGAGAATCAATGGCGCTGAAATGGTCAGCGGTGCGACGACCATACCAACCTATCTTACTAATAAGGGTCACTTTTTCGCGGTAGCCGTCTTGTAGCGCCTTACCGAGTATAATTTCACATTGGCCGT
>Ga0326511_10002961_pt1 | contig 13719 bp, 14 predicted proteins | sample 0_2496_0518_D_FD_203701 | JGI IMG/M metagenome (GOLD analysis project Ga0326511, IMG submission 203701) | Bovine rumen microbial communities from UC Davis, California, United States - 0_2496_0518 | ecosystem: Host-associated > Mammals > Digestive system > Stomach > Rumen | place: USA... | reverse complement strand
TCCTGGGCCACCATGGGAACAACGCCTGGACGAGGATGGGCGAAGAGCAGAGCGAGGGCCAGCGGAAAGCCAACATGCTGACCATGAACATGACCAAGACCTTTGAGGGGCTGACCCAGGGAGAGAACGAAAAGAAGTTTGACAAATTCACCGGGAAGAACGCGACCTGGTATGACACGGGGATTCAGATCCTGACGGAGACCGGGCAGGACAGCGGGCGGACCTGGAAGATGAACGGAGCCATGCGGGCCTTCTTCGGCCTGAGCTGGCAGAGCGAGGAAAACCGGGAAGCCATGCGGGCCGTGGGCGAGAAAGGCGACGGCGGCAAAACGCTGTACCAGCTGACGATCCCGGACGAGGAGCTGATGAAGCGGGGCAAGGAGAAGGAAGCATACGCCAGGGGAGAAAGGGTCTACTTTACCGCCGAACAGGCGGAGCAGATCGTCGATGATCTGACGGACTATGAAAAGGCCTGGATGAACGCCTGGAAGAACATGGAAAAGCTCAGCAAGAACGCGATCAACGAAACGAGCCTGCAGCTGAACGGATTCCGAAAGGCAAACGTGAACAACTATGTGCCCATCTTCCGCGACCCGCGCTATATCGGCAAGGAGTTTGAAAGCGTAGTGACGGACGCCAGGCTGACAAGCATGGGCTTCCTGAAAGAGCGCGTGAATGCCCACAATCCCATGATGCTGATGGACCTGACCAACGTGATCAACCGGCAGGTGCGGGATGTGAGCGCCTACTATGGCTTTGCGATCCCGACGAGGAACGCGACGAGGATCTATAACGGGAAGATGCCGGGAAACGCCACCAGCGTCAAGGAAGTGATCAACAAGACCCAGGGCATGGAATACGGACAATACTTTGAAAAGCTGATGAGCGACCTGCAGGGCGGGAGCCGGGTGGAAAGCTCGTTCCTGGACCGGCTGCGCGGGAACGTGGCCGGGGCGACGCTTTCGGGCAACCCGAGCGTGATCATCAAACAGGCGGCGAGCTATCCGGCGGCAGCGTCGGTGCTGGGCTGGGGGCCGCTGATGAAGGGCATGAAGTATTTCAACCCGGCTGGCCTCAAAAAGATCAACGTGGACGAGATCGACCAGTATACCAGCGCCCTGTGGGAGCGCAGGAGCAGGAGCCTGTCCGACCTGGAGGCGAACGCGAACCGCAACACCGCCATGAGCAAGTTTGTGCATAAGATGGCCAACGGCATCCAGGGCATGGACATCGCGACGACCAAGGTGATCTGGAAAGCGGCGGAGTATTACGTGGACGAGCACAGCCCGGACCTAAAGCGCGGGACGGAGGCATACAACAACGCCGTGGCGCGGATCTATGAGCAGGCGCTGGAGCAGACGCAGCCTGAGTACGGGACGATGCAGAGACCGCAGATCCTGAGGAGCACGAACCAGCTGGTCAAATCCCTGACGATGTACAAAACCCAGAGCATGCAGAACTTCGGCATCCTGGTGGACGCGGCGTACAACCTGAGCGACAAGGCGAAGGCGGTGAAGGCCAACAACAGCGCGGAGAACCAGGCGGCGCTGAAGGCGGCCAAGACGCAGATGGCGACGGCCATATCCAGCCAGATTACCAGCGCGGTGATCCTGGGCGTGATGACGGCCCTGGGCCGGGCCCTGCTGCATAAGATGGGCGGGTACCGGGACGATAAGGGCGACCTGACGGCGGAGAGCGTGGGCGGACAGATCCTCAAGGACAGCGTCAGCTCCGTGGCCGGCATGGTGGCCGGAGGATCGGAACTGTTTGACCTGATCAACGGACTGATCGAAGGACAGAGCCCGTTTGACATCGAGGCGGCGGGCGTGAGCACCATCAACGATCTGTACCAGAACCTCTACGGATTCGGGGAGGCGATGAAGGCACTGGCCGACAAGGATCTGACGGACGAGCAGAAGATGAGCCAGGTATGGCCGAAGCTGCGCAAGATGGGGCTGAGCATTGCCCAGCTGCGCGGGATCCCGGCGGGGAACTTCCTGAACCTGCTGGACGGCATCGCGGCGAACGCTGCGGACTTCGCGACAGGACGGGCCGGGAGTTTTGCCGGAGCGTCCCCGCTGCAGATTGCCGGGACGGCCCTGATTGGCTCCGCCCAGGGGCGGGAGACAAGCAATAAGGCAGTGGCCGGGTATATCGCCCAGGCGATGATGGACGGCAACCAGGCCGAGGCGGTGAGGCTGTACAACGAGCAGCTGAGGCAGGGAAAAACGGCGGACGCGCTCAACACGGCCATCGCCAGCTGGCAGAAGGAGAATATCCCGGAGATCCGCCAGGCGGCGGAGGCCATCGAGGCGGGGGACATCACAGAGTATAACCGGCTGATCAACCAGCTGACGGAGATGGGGCTGAGTATGACGAACGCCGTCAAGTATGTGGAGGCGGAGAGGAAGAAGAATGAGAAGAGTGGAGAGTTAAGAGTGGAGAGTGGAGCTAATAGTCCGATGAGTTATCAAGATATTGTGGCGGGGATGACGAAGGCAACGAAAACCAGCGAGGAGAATGTCTATACAAACGGCATGATGAACAGCTTGCTGGAGGACGGGAACGTGGAGGCGGCGATGGCCGTGCGGGACGACATGCTGAAGAACGGGAAAAAGAAGCTGAGCGCTATCAATTCTTCGCTGACCAGTTTCTGGAAGCCGCGGCTCCAGGAGGCATACGCAAACGGAGACATGGAGGAGGTCCGGCGGATCACCAACATGCTGGTGCAGATGGGAATGAAGCGGACCACTATCACCGGCTGGACCAGCTCCACCAAGAGCACCAGCTCCAGCAGCTCCAAGAAGAGCGGTTTCGGCAGCGGCAGCTTCGGATCTGGCGGATTCGGCAGCAGCAGCAAGAAGAGCAGCAGCAAGAAGAAGAGCGGTTTCGGCAGCGGCAGCTTCGGATCTGGCGGATTCGGCAGCAGCAGCAAGAAGAGCAGCAGCAAGAAGAAGAGCGGCTTCGGAAGCGGGAGCTTTGGGAAGTAGGAGTTAGGAGTGAGGAGTTAGGAGTTAATAGTCATGAGTATTCACTCCTCACTGAATGAGCGGAGCGAATGGTCACTCCTCACTCCTCACTTATCATCACGCGTCTGGAGCGTAGCGAAATACGCAGGGGCCAGGGGAGAAATCCCCGGCCTCTTTTTGCTATGATGCCGGAAAAGGAGGGATGCTGATGGACAACATCTTGATTACCACGACGGTGAGCATGGACTGTGACGCGGAACAGCCGATGCAGACCCTGCACCTGGTGCAGGGTGATTATGGGACGAGGGAGCTGCGCTTTATTCCGGTGCTGAATGGCAGGCTGATGGACATGGAGGCCGCCGGGGTGGAGCGCGTGAAGGTACGCCTGCACTGCGATGGGCGGGAGGATCTGCTGCTGGACTGCGTGATGAGCGCGGACAAACGGTACGCGGATCTGGTGCCGACCCAGGCCATGGTGGACGAGGCGGACGAGTGGGCGGCCCAGCTGGTGCTGCTGGACGAGGAGAACCACACTGTCAGCAGCGCGCAGTTCCGGGTAATGGTACATGGAACGGTGTATGAAGGGGACGCCGTCGAGCACACGAACAGCGCCGTGCTGTCGGCCTACTATGACGCGCAGGGCAACCTGAACATCGAAAAGCTGAACGGGGAGACGGTCCGGTCTACGGGCGAGGAAAACCTGATCGCCAAGATCCAGGAGGAGCTGGCGGATTATCTGGTCAGCGATGCGGACCGGCAGGCGCTGGAGGACCTGGACAATAACATCAATCAACCTGTCAAGACGACGGACAGCCCGACGTTTGCCGGGCTGACAATTGGCAGCCTGATCATCCATGATGACGGAACCATTGAAGGGGCGAAGTTCACATGACCACGACAGAGATCCAGGCGAGCGGGTGCTATTACCTGATCACCAAGGGAGCGAGCGCTGCCAAGTGGGCCAGCGGGGCGCCGAGGAAGGGCGTGCGGGACGGGAACGACAACCAGAGCGTGATCCTGTTTGATGATACAGCCATCCGGGAAGCCATCGGGAGCGAGACGCTGCTGGAAGCGGAGCTGATCATGACGCGGGATACGGAGTATGGAGAAGCGCTGGTGAGCGTTACGATTGCCCCAGCATATGTGAGCGCGATCACGGACGGCTATGTGACAAAAAATGACGCGCTGGAGCTGGCGAAGCGGGAGCTGCATCACAATGCGAGTACCCAGGGCGCGCAGGCGACGATCCGGCTGCCGGGCGCAACGCTGCTGCGACTGGCGGCGGGCGATGCTAATGCGCTGATGCTGTACCAGGAAGAGGATGGATCTGATAGCTATGTGCGGTTTACGGGAACACCGGTATTAAAACTGCATACCGGGAACGACAGGATCGTGCCGGTATGGACCAGGAACATCGTGAAGGGCGTCAGCGCAATCAGCAGCAGCATCACCAGCTTCAAGGCGGATTTGATGGAAATGCAGTTCTACATCAACACGCAGCGCGCTTCGCTGGGAATGGCGGAGATGCAGGACCAGACGGAAACAATTGAGGTCGGGCAGTATGAAACATGGGGAAATGTGATCAACACATTCCGCCTGGGGATCAATGATGTGCTCACTCATGATGACAAGGAGATCATAGCCTGGACCATACCGGACCCGCTGGGCTTGCCGCAGGCGGATATTATCAATGCGATCCGGGACGCTATGGGCAGCGGGCATCAGTATGGAATAGAATCGACCAGCTGCTTTACGGCAAATTTGAAAGAAGATGATAAATATAAAAAAATATGGGGATACTCGACTGATCAAAAAGCGGAAGCCGGAATATATCAGACAGAAGAGGTCCTGCCAGGGCCAACGGGACCGATACATAAATACCATAAGAATGCATACTGCTGCGGGTGGACGTTTAACAGAACGGATATTACCAGAAGCGACGGGGTATCGCTGAGCATCAGTGTGAATAAAAACGAAAAGAGCACTGTGAAGATCATCGTGTACGGACTGCTGAAAATGCCGGAATCGCAGACAGAGGAATATACGGTGCTCATCGGAACGGTGAAGGCTGGAGAAATGGATTGCGTCAGCGGGGACGTCAATGAGATTCAAATCAACCAGAATGCCATAGATAAGATCAGAAGCGGACAATATGCAGGACTGGCACTGGGTTATGAGAATGAAAGGGTAAGCTGCGGGATTCTTGCAAAATTGCTGCTATGATAAATAATAAGGGGGAATACAAAATGAAAACATATCTGTTGAAAGCGGGCGTGCGGCAGGCCATCGCGAGGGCCGGGGAGACGGACATCGCGGTGGCGTACAATGCCAAGACGTGGGTGGACGAGTATCCGGCTGGCAACCCTCAGCTGATGGTGACGACGCCGGGCGGAAAACAAGTGCCTGTGACGGTGGGAACCGTGGACAACCTGATTACCGGCCAGGTGCCCAACGAGCTGCTGGCCGGGCCGGGGGTGTACAGCTATGTATTTGTCTGGACGAGCGGCAGCACCCAGCTGGAGAGCGGGCGGTGCGAGTGCCTGGTGCTGGGCAGCAATCTGGCCCAGGACCTGGTGCACGATTCGCGGAGGACGCCGGAATGGGCAGAAAGGATCTTCCTGGCGGCGGAGGTGATCGAGGGCGCTGTCAACGGGGCGATGGAGGCCAGGAACACGGCGGCGGATAAGGCGGCTGAGGCCGCTGAATCTGAGGCGAACGCAGCAGGATCTGCCGAGGATGCGGAAGATTCGGCAACGCTGGCTGATCAGAAGGCGACAGCAGCCGCCGCGTCCGCAGCGGACGCGGCAGCCAGCGCGGCGGCCATGCACCCGGAAAACTATGTGGCCCAGGCTTTCAGCGCCTCTTCGGCATACAGTGCCGGCACGTATGTGATGCATGATGGATATCTTTACCAGCTGACGGCAGACCATGATGCAGACGTCACCTGGGAGAATACGGAGAAGACGCAGGTAAAGGTGGCGGATGATGTAGGTGAATTAAAGAGCGATGCAAAGAATATAACCGGAAACGAAAGAATAAAGTATACGGTAATCAATGGTTACTATAACACAAGTGAAGTGGATGCTGAGGACCCGGTCGATTTTGAAAATCCAACGCAAAGCAATAATTTTGATGCTGCGGTTGTCGCGTGTCATCCGGGGGATGTTTTTACGGTCAGCGGCACAACCGGATCAAATGGCAGAGTGTGGGCGTTCCTTAGATCGAATAAAAAAGTAAAACGGCGGGAAACAGAAAATGTATATATTGATAACAAAGTGATTATCGCCGAAGAGGGCGAGGTCTGGCTTGTCATCAACAACCGTAAAGCGGACACGCCTAATGCCGTATCCTATTATGGCAAACTGGCATCAGCAAGAATGAACAGCATGGAATCTGATATTGTGAAAAATACCAGCGATATCGGATCATTGCAGGAATCACTTGCCACAGGTGAATTGAGCTTTAAAATTATCGAGGGGGAATGGATAAAAAGTGACGGCGACACGGACACATCATCGACTTGGAGCCGCACAGATTACATCCCGATCAGCAAGTACGCAGTGCTGCATGCGAGATCAAGCGCATTGTCCCAATTCAATTGTTTTTACAATGCTAATTATGTTAAGGTTGGGAACCCGTTTACTGTTGGCACAACGGATACAAGGATTCCAATATATCCGGGTGCGGCTTATATGCGTCTGAGCAATACAAATGCAGGAATGGCTAACCTGCATATTATTGCCGACAGCATCCCGGAATCGAAGAAGATTGCTGAAATCATCCCGTATTATGATACTTACAACACGCAGATCATGCTGGACGTTTTAATCAGCAGCGGAACAGTTAATGCAACAATGGTATTTCCGGCAAACTGGGGCATCAAAATAGATCAAAACCATGAGGCGATCTATTTTAATTCCGACGTGTCAACCACCGTTGAAAAGACATCATCTTCCAGAGCGTGGACGGTATTCTTTAACGCTTCGACAAATACGTTCTCGATGCAGACCGCATTCGGCAGAAACCTTCAGCTGATCGGCGATGACGATTATGAGCTTTTCTCATTTTACTATAATCCGTCCGATGATGAACTGATAGTAAACAGATACAGTCAGTTTATCCGAAACGCCATATCTTACAACGATAAAACCGTTGAGGCGCTAAACGAGGACAAGATTCCGTATATAGTGAACGCTAAACGGCAGGAAAATGACTGGATTCATAATGTCAAATATCCGGAAGCAATAACGATGGCCGTGCTGACCGATATACACGGAAACAACCGAAACTTCCTGCGGTATCTGTCGTTCTGCAAAACATATGCAAATTATATCACTGAAAAAGTATGCCTTGGCGATATGGTGGCACATTGGTACGGGGATGATATTACCTACTGGGATAATAACCCGGACGGCGCAAACATTCTGCGGACGATAGGCAACCATGACGTATGGAAGGCTAACGTCCGCCCGTTTGAAAACGATGATCAGGCAGACGTGTACAATACATATTTCTATGGGAAAACATCTGTATGGAATGTTACACAGCCAGCGAACGCCGACACAAATCATCTGATGTACTACTACAAAGACTATGCTGATCAGAAACTGAGGCTCATCGTCCTGGACTGCATGTACTGGGATTCCGCAGAAAACACCTGGTTCGCGGGAGTATTGGCCGATGCGCTGACAAACGGGTACGGCGTTGTATGTACATCGCATTATAATCTGTCGAAAACAGACGTAACCGGAATCGGGAATTTCTACTCCCTCGATTACGGATTTGCCGGACTTACGATTGGCACGGGTGGGCAGGACGCACGGGATGCCGTCGATACATTCATCGCAAACGGCGGCACATTTATCTGCTGGATGTCGGGCGATTCGCACTATGATGACTGCGGTATATATGAAAACAATGGTAGGAAACAAATCACGCTGACGTTTGAAAACGCATCCCTCAATTCCGATTGGAATGATTCTCTTAGAGTAAAGGGAACGAAGACCCAGGACAGCTTTAACCTTGTATCGTTCGATACCAACAAGAAGCTGATCAAAATCGTGAGAATCGGCAACAACGCTGACAGGTATTACAGACCGAAGAACTTCATGACCATCAACTATGAAACTCATCAGGTTGTGGTAAACGGCTAAAATTCCCTCCTCCCTGGGGAGAAATGAAGCAGCTGAATATGCTACTGTTTCCCCAGAGAGGCAGGTGATGGCATGGTAACAGCACGGGACTTTATCGCCTATGTATATATCCCGCTGACGCAGGCCTGGGGGTATATCTACGGGACAGCGGGACGGATGTGGACGGAGGCGCTGCAGCAGGCGTGGAGCCAGCCGGGACATAAAAACTATCAGCTGACGAAGCAATACGGATCCAAATGGGTCGGGCGGATGGTGACGGACTGCTCCGGCCTGCTGTGCTGGGCGCTCAAGCAGCTGGGCGTGGCGATTGTACACCAGGCGCGCTACCAGTACACGGACGCCAGCAAGCGCAAGGGCAGGCTGATCAACGGCAAGCGGGAGGACGGGCAACCAATCATGCCGGGGACGGCGGTGTTCCTCAAGGGCAGCCAGGACCACATACATCACGTGGGCGTGTACGTGGGGCACGGGATCTGCATCGAGGCAAAGGGCACACGCTGGGGCGTGGTGACGAGCGAGCTGACACACTGGGATTATTGGGGGGAGCTGAAGGTGGTGGACTATACGGACGCGGAGAAGCTGGAGAATGAACCGGCGCCGGAGATCCCGGAGCAGAAAAGCGATGTGATGTACCGGGTAATGGTGGACAACCCAGGGGCATGGCTCAACGTGAGGAGCGGACCAGGCACAACCTATCCGGTGCTGTTCCGGCTGGAAAAGGGCGACGTCGCAGAGGCACTGACAGTATCGGAGGACGGAAAATGGGATCAGATCCGATACGGCGGGCGAACCGGCTGGGCGAGCGCGGAGTATCTGCGGATCCTGGACGAAAACGCAGCACAGGACGTGCCGGACGATGAAAAAGACAGTGGGGACATAAACGAAATTGTTCATGAGCTGAAACTGTCTATCAATAATATTTATATGGTTCTCCAATCAATGTTAGAAACAATAGAAAAACTGGGAGGCGGTTGACATGAGTGATCTGTGGGCCACATTGGTGCCGGCCATTATTACAGGACTGCTGAGCCTGGCCGGGGTGTACTTCTCAAACCGTAAAAGCACGGCATTGATAGCGTACCGGCTGGAGGAACTGGAAAAAAAGGTGGACAAGCACAACAAGGTGGTGGAGCGGACCTTTGTGCTGGAGGGCGACGTAAAAGAATTGCAGCATGATATCAGAGATCTGAAGGGGGCAAAGGCATCATGAAGATCAACTGGAAAAACCTTTTGGAAAGAGCGGCGTGGACCTTTGTGGAGGCGTTCCTGGTGGCGCTGCCGGCGACGGTATCCCTGGACATGGACGGGGCTACCTGGAAATCTGCGCTGCTGAGCGCTGCGTGCGCCGGCCTGTCCGCATTGAAAACGTTTGTGATCGACGTGATCGAGAGCGTAAAGCCAGAAGAAAATAACAAATGAGATGGGAATACTATAACCCATCCCCAGGCGGAAGGCGTGTGGGAGACTGTACGGTGCGGGCCGTGGCCAGGGCGCTGGGTATGGACTGGGAGCAGGCATACGTGCTGCTGGCGGACAAGGGTTTGGAGCTGATGGACATGCCTTCCAGCAATGCCGTCTGGGGGGCGGTCCTCAAGGACCATGGCTTCCGGTCGCGGATGGTGCCGGACGCCTGCCCGCAGTGCTACACGGTGGCGGACTTTGCGCAGGATCATCCGCGTGGGACCTACGTCCTGTGCACGGGCAGCCATGCGGTCTGCCTGGAGGATGGGACCGTATATGACACCTGGGACAGCACGGCGGAGATCGTCGTTTTTTATTGGTATAAGGAGGGGTACAGATGATTGACCAGTATGGCGGATGGATCCCTGATTATCCGGGGCAGCAGCCCTACCAGGATCCGGCTTACATGAGAGCGCGGACCATGCCGCAGCAGGGACAGCAGCAACAGCAGCAGGCGTCCAGGATGGTGGAGGCTGTGCAGGTGCAAAACGAAAAGGCCGTGATGGATTTCCCGGTTGGGGCTGGCGCTACCAAAATCTTTTTGGCGGCGGACGACAGCTTCCTCGCGGTCAAATCCGTGACGGTGGCGGGCCAGGTGATGATCGACATGTATGATAAGAGGCCGCCAGCGCCGCCGACGCCGGAGATCAATCCGAGCGACTATGTGCGCAAGGACGAGATCGGTCAGCTGATTGAGGAAGTCTTCAAAAAATATAAGGAGGCGCAGCAATGAGCCTGTTTGACAGATTAGCCCAGCAGCCGCAGGAGCAGCAGGGGATAACGCCGGAGATGATGCGGACGGAGATGGGACGCATCCAGGCGGACCCGGCAGCGTATCTGCAGCAGCGGGGCTTTAATATTCCGCAAGGGATGACGGATCCGAAGCAGATCACGCAGTACCTGCTCCAGAGCGGGCAGGTGGGCGGTGGCAGGCTCCAGCAGGTCATGAGGATGCTGGGGAGGTAAATAGGAGGATAAAATCATGGAACTGAAAGACACGATTGAACACATGAGTAGCGCCGATTGGAAGGATCGATTTGTTGCCGAATACCTTCAGACTAAAATCCGCTATGAGAAACTGCATAAGTTGATTGTCAGGCGGGAAGTTCGCAAGATTGACTTTGATACGCCGATCCCGCTTGAAAGCTGGAAAGAACAGGCGTATCACATGGGCTTGTATCTGTATGAGCTTGAAAAGCAGGCTGTTCTGCACGGGATCGAATTGCCGAAGGTGTGACTTTAATAACACTTTACTGGAGAGGACAAGCCAACCCGACCGATGGGTCGTAATCTCCTTGTCTCATCTGCGCAGAAAGCGGTTTGGGATAACTGCGCGGACATACATAGCGCATAGTCATCCGGCGCGCGAGGATGATGTGCAATATATTTTATTCACGAAAGGAGCATGATATATGCTTACGGAACAGAATGGTGGCAATGGCATGGTGATGCCTGTTTCTCCCATGTATGGCGGTGGCGGAGGAAGCGGCTTTTTCGGCGGCGACTGGGCCTGGATCATCCTGCTGCTGCTGATCGGCGGCAATGGCTGGGGATTCGGCGGTTTTGGAGGTGCTGGTATGATGATGCCCTGGATGATGGGCGGAATGGGCGGTTTTGGTATGGACTACCTGTACCCGTGGCTCAATAACAGCCAGCATATCTCCGATGGTTTCCGTGATCAGCAGCTCAATACCCAGATCGCCGGCCTTGGGAACCAGCTGAACACGCTGCAACTGGGCCAGTGCCAGACCGGCAATGCCATTACCGGCGCTGTGCGGGATGGAACCTACGCGCTTAACAACACCATGCAGGGCGGTTTTGCCAACCTGGCCGCCGGCACGGCGGATCTCAAATATACCGTATCTCAGGAGGCCTGTGCGGACCGTAATGCCCTGGCCATGAGCATCAGGGATGTCATGGAAAATTGCAATAGGAACAACCAGGCTGTGTTGGACAAGTTGTGCCAGCTGGAGCTGGACAATGTCAAAGGGCAGCTGGCTCAGGCGCAGCGTGATAACGTGGGCCTCCAGAATCAGCTCAACATGGCGACGATGCGGGAAAGCCAGATCGCTCAGACTGCCGCCATCAAGGATGGTCAGGCCGTGCAGACCGAGGCGATCTATAACAGACTTTCCCAGTGTCCTGTGCCCAGTACGCCCGTATATGGACGGACCCCGATTTTTACCTGCAATAACAATGGAGGCTGTGGCTGCAACGGCAATGCCTTTGCCTACACCTGATAAGGGGGCGAGCGAATGGCTATGGAATTGAGCGCCAACGAGCTGCAGACTGTACAGGCGAATGCCGCAGTGATCTGGGAAGAGCGGCCGGTCCCCTGCTCCCGTGGCCTGGTGTACCACCGTGATGGATCTGGTCTGGTACGTCTGGCGTCGCCCAGCGCCATCGGGGCGAATTGCAGACGCCGCTGCTGCTGTCAGCATTTCCCGCACGCAGACTATCTGGTAGAGTACGGGGCAAACGTCCAGATCCCGACCGGCGGAACCGTGGGCCCGATCAGCCTGGGGTTGTTCATCGACGGGGAACTGGATCCATCGACGGTCCGCACCATCACGCCGGCAGCTGTGCAGCAGCTGGGCAACGTGAGCGCGAGCGCCATCGTGTCGGTGCCCTGCATCTGCCGGTGCGCGTCCGTATCTGTAAGAAATGTTTCTGATCAGCCCATCGAGGTGGTAAACGCCAACATGGTGATCAGTTATAACGGCATCCGCCGGTAAGGGAGGGGGGATTATATGGATTATGTTTTTGATTTCGCATGCCAGGAATATGATGAGCTGCAGGACAAAGCGAAAAAGGGCAAATTGACCATGGCGGAAATGCAGTATGCTGATCTGCTGGCACATTATAAAAAAAGCATCGTAACGACTGCTGAGACCATGGAACGGCTGAAAGGACAGAGCAGCAGATCTTACGACGATTATTCCGAGCGTCGCAGCATGGATGACCGGGGCGACCGTTACAGTGGCGCCTACAGTATGAGATCCTACGACGAGCGCGGCGGATCGTATCGCTCCATGATGGACGGACGCTCTGAGCGGATGCGTTACTCCGGCACCAATGGAGCCGCCGAGCATCTGCGCAAGGCCATCGATCATACCAATGACGATGAGACCCGGCATGAACTCATGAAGGTCCTGGAGAAACTGGAAACCAACAACCGATAAACAATCGCCAGACCATCTGGGCGGGTTTTCCGTTTTGCATTTCGTTTTGCATGACATTACAAAACGATATAAATTATTATAAAATCTTAGAAAATATTCTAAGAACTTAGAAAACGAAAACGCCCTCCACAAGGGAGAAAACAAGAAAACCGCGAGAAATCGCGGTTTTCTTTTTGGTGGAGGTGAGGAGAATCGAACTCTTAGCGGATGGGGTGAAAACGCCGTGCTGGTGGGGTACACCGGGACGGCGTTTTGCATTTTGTTTTGCATGGTATGTCATTTTATTTGAAATACTCATTGATGGTGCAGGTGATCTGATCGTCTTTCATTTGCATGATATGCTGATAGACTTGCCTGGTCATGTTCGGGGTGGCGTGGCCCATGCGGGACATGATATATTTGTCCGGGACACCAAGGGAGCAGAGGACGGAATCGTAATAGTGGCGCAGGCAGTGGAAGTGGTACGGCATTTTCAGGGCGACCATCAGGCGCTCAAACCGGCGGGTGATGGCGTCCGGGGTCAGGGGGATGATGCGGGCGCTGTCCTCTGCGCCGTCAGGGCGGATCAGGTAGGGATGGACGGACGGCGGGATGGACAGGGAACGGATGCCGGCGTTGGTCTTGGGGGCGTGGAGGACCAGGACGCCGTTGGGGCCCTTGGTGTATGCCTTGTTGATGCGGAGGGTATCTCCGCGAACGTCAGCCCAGGTGAGGGCGGAGATCTCTGCACGGCGCAGGCCCATGCTGGAGGCGATGACCAGGACGGGGCGGTAATCGTCTGAGGCGGAATCAATCATGAGGGCGACCTCGTCCGGGGTGGGAATCGTAATCTCATGAGGGACGAGGCGGGGCAGGCGGACGTGGAGGCGAAGGTCCGGCGCGTACTGGGAGAGGGTGGACAGCAGGAGACTGTACACACAGGAGACGGACTTGGGGGACAGGTTGATGGCGAGG
>Ga0326511_10002960_pt1 | contig 13719 bp, 10 predicted proteins | sample 0_2496_0518_D_FD_203701 | JGI IMG/M metagenome (GOLD analysis project Ga0326511, IMG submission 203701) | Bovine rumen microbial communities from UC Davis, California, United States - 0_2496_0518 | ecosystem: Host-associated > Mammals > Digestive system > Stomach > Rumen | place: USA... | reverse complement strand
GTCTGCTCACGCTCATCGTGGCCGCCGCCCATGCCGGCGCCTCTGTGGCGGCCGACGGCGTCGATCTCATCGATGAAGATGATGGCGGGCGCGCTCTTCTTGGCCTGGTCGAACAGGTCGCGGACTCGGGACGCACCGACACCGACATACATTTCGACGAAGTCGGAACCGGAGATGGAGAAGAACGGAACGCCTGCCTCACCGGCCGTGGCACGCGCGAGGAGCGTTTTACCGGTACCGGGAGGGCCGACCATCAGGACACCCTTCGGAATGCGGGCGCCGAGGGCGTCGTACTTCTTCGGGTCCTTCAGGAATTCGACGATCTCCTGGAGTTCTTCCTTCTCTTCATCGGCACCCGCGACGTCGGCGAATGTCGTCTTCTGCTCTTCTCCGCCCTTCTTGACACGAGCTTTACCGAAGCCCATGCCTCTCTGGGCATCTCCCATGATGTTGTTGTTCATGCGCCGCATGAACCAGATGATGATGGCTGCCATGATGAGCGTGGAGAACAGGAGCGGCAGGATCTCAACCATCCAGGACCGGGACGAGCCGGCGATGTAGTTCTGTTTGATCGGTTTGTCCGGGTGTGCCTTGTTGTATTCATGGACACTGTCGTGGACATCGTTGACGAAGAGTTCCACGTTCGGGACCGTGTAGGACCGCGCTTCCTTCTCGCCCTTCAGCGTGTAGACGAGTTTTCCGCTCGAGAGGTTCAGCGAGTACTGCTTGACCTCTCCCTGGTCGAAGTACGAGATGACCTCGTAGTATTCGTCCCTGGTCTTGTTCGCGTTCGAGTTGAACGAGAAGAACATGGAACCGATCAGGAGCAGCGGGATGACGATCCACATGATGGTCGCCATCAGGGAACCTCTGCGGTTCGGGTCCTGATTGTTCGGTCCGAGACCGAACCCGTTGTTGTTATTGTTGTCCGGCAATGGATTGCCCTCCTTCTGTTAGTGTGCGAGTACAGTACACTAAAGATTATGCTAAAAAGCTAAGATGAACTTTAAATGACTTCGTTAATCTTCCGGATCGTAGATGCCGACATACGGCAGGTTCCGGTAGGCCTCGTCGTAATCGAGACCGTAGCCGACGACGAATTCGTCGGGGATGACCTTTCCGGTGTAGTCCGCCTCGATGGTGGAGACGCGGCGGTCCGGTTTGTCGAGGAACGTGCAGATCTTCAGGGACGCGGGGTTGCGCATCCTGAGGATCTCCATGAGAGAGGCCAGCGTGCGGCCGGTGTCGAGGATGTCCTCGACGATGAGGATGTCCTTGCCGGTGAGGTCCGTGTCAAGGTCCTTGATGATCTTGACGGTGCCGGTGCTCTCGGTCTTGTTGTAGCTGGAAACGACCATGAAGTCGATGGACAGCGGGATGTCGATGGCACGCATGAGGTCCGCCATGAAGACGACCGCGCCCTTCAGGACACTGACCAGTACGAGGTTCTTGCCCTCATAGTCTTTCGAGATCTGTTTGCCGAGTCTCTCAACGATCTCTTTTGCTTCTTCTTCGGATACCAGGACGCCCTTGACGCGTTCTTCCAGTGCACTCATCGTAATACCTCCACAGTCCATACATATCTGGTTCCATCGCTTGGAGCAAATCCCTCGGCAGCGCCAAAACCTTCCAGCCAGGCGACTTGCCCGTTCTGTTCCAGGATGACCCGGTCTGCCCGCTTGTCGGCAGAAACTCCGGCTTCCTGATACAGCGTTTTCAATTTCTTCGTAAGGCCCCGGCCTTTCGGAGCGAATGTGTCTCCGGGGCGCCGGGTCCGCAGTACAAAATTGAAGTCTATTTTATCATAGATAAGGGAATTTTCCAACAGGTAAGCATCGAAATCCGGCCGTCTTGTGTCTCTTTTCAGGAGTCTGACCGTGACTTTCGTCGGTGTTTCCGACACGAATTCGAGGTACTCGGCCATGGTGACCGTCCGTTGGAACGTCCGCTCGACGTCCTCCCCTTCCTCTTTCGGCCAGTGCAGCAGCAGTTTGTCTCCCGCCAGAGTGACGAACGCTCCGCCGGGGACCTGCATCTGCTTGAACTTTTCACCGGTGCGGATCCACTTCAAAAAGTCCTCCAAATGCCGCTGTTCCGCAGCCACGTCCGTGAAGGACCGCATGGCAATGGCCAGGGTGCGGATGAGCACGGCGTCGGGCGCTTCCCGAAGGACCGAAACGTCCAGGGTGTCCTCCCCTCTCCGGCTGCGCTCGAGGAGCTGTCTTGCGAGGGTGTCGAAGCAGTCGACGTCCCGCTGGAGCGTCACCGCTGTTTTGGCGATGTGCCCCGCCGCCCCGGAATGGATGTCTTCGAGGACCGGCAGCACTTCATGACGGATCCGGTTCCGCGTATAGGACACGTCGTCGTTGGTGCTGTCGACCATGAACGGAAGACCCTGTTCTTCACAGTATGCCTCGATGTCTTCGCGGCTGCATTCGATCAGCGGCCGGATGACGCTGCCCCGCACCGGCGGGATGCCGGCAAGGCCGGAGAGGCCGGTGCCCCGGGCGAGGTAAAAGAGGACGGTCTCCGCGTTGTCCGACGCCGTATGGGCGGTGGCAACGCGCACCCCGGACAGGTCCGGGTGCTGCCGCAGGATGCGGTCGGAGACCTCCTCGAAGAAGCCGTAGCGCACCTTCCGGCCGCAGTGTTCGACGGACTCGCCGCTCTCCTTCGCCAGTGCGGGCACATCGGCATGGAGCGCGGTGAACGGGATGTCCCGTTCTTTACAGAACGTCCGGCAGAACTGCTCGTCCCGGTCGGCTTCCGCCCCGCGGATGCCGTGGTGGACATGACAGGCGTACAGAGGGAACGCCGGTACATCGCCAACGCCTTCGGAGAGTTCGTGCAAAACAGAAAGAAGCGTCACCGAGTCGGCTCCTCCGGAAAAGCCCACCAGGACGGCAGTGTGTTCGGGGAGCATCTCGTAACGCTTCAGGGTCGAAATGACATGGGACAGAAATTCGCTGTGCTGCATGTCGGCGTCCTCCTGTCCCATTCGTTGTTGATGTTATGCAAAGATGTCGTCTTCGCTCCGTTTTTCGATGCTCGTGAACAGCGTGAACTCGGAGTTCCACGCGAGGTCCACGGAACCGACGGGGCCGTGACGGTTTTTGGCAACGATGATCTCCACGGTGTTGATGTCGTTGCGCTCCATGTTCTCCTCTTCCGCACCGGGCTGCTGATAGTAGTCGTCGCGGTACAGCATGAGGACGATGTCGGCGTCCTGCTCGATGGAGCCGGATTCACGCAGGTCGGCCAGCTGGGGCCGGTGGCTCTTGCCGCGCGCCTCCGTACTACGGGAGAGCTGGCAGAGAACGATGACCGGGACCTCGAGGTCCTTCGCCATCAGCTTGAGATTACGGGTGATCTGCGAGACTTCCTGGACACGGGACTCGGTACGGGTCCCGGACTGCATCAGCTGCAGGTAGTCGATGATGACGACGTCGATGTCCTTCATCCGGCGGACTTTTGCCTTCATCTCGTTGACCGTGATGTTGGACGTGTCGTCGAAGTACAGCGGGATCTCGTGGAGAGCGCCCGCGACGGTGGAAAAGTTGGTCCAGTCCGAGGGCGACAGACGGCCGTTCCTCATCTTCTGGCCGTGGATGCGCGCCTCCATGGAGATGACACGTTCCGCGAGCTGTTCCTTCGTCATCTCGAGGGAGAAGAACAGGACCTTGTTCCCCTTCTTCGCGACGTTCGCCGCGAGGTTCAGCGCGAAACTCGTCTTACCCATGGCAGGACGGGCGCCGACGATGATGAGGTCGGACCGGTTCAGGCCGGAGATCATCGTGTCGAGGTCTCCCCAGCCGGAGGGGGTACCCAGGTACTTCTCCCGGTCCGGTCCGGACAGGTTGGTCAGGTGCGGGACGACCTTGTCGAGCAGGATGTCACCAAAGCGCGACGCGGCACCGGTGTTCTTGCCCTGACGGATATTGAAGATCTTCTGCTCCGCGAAGTCGAGGATCATTTCTGCTTCTTCGGAGTCTCCCCTCGCTTCGTCGAGGATCTCGTTCGCGGTCTCGATGAGGGTCCGCTTCATGAACTTGTCTTCGACGACCTTCGCGTAGGACTCGGCGTTCTGGGTGGACGGGAGCAGGTCCGCGAGTTCCCGGATGTACTGCCGGACGGCAGCGGGGTCTCCGAACTGGCTCGAGTCCTGCAGTTCCGTGATGACGGCAACGGGTTCGACGACGTCGCTGCGGGCATCGATGGTCAGCATGGCATTGTAGATGGCCTTGTGTTCCTGCCGATAGAAGAACTCGGTCCGGAAGCCGCTCGCCTGGATGCGGTCGAGGCAGTCCGGGTCGAGGAGCAGGCAGGCCAGCACGGCGCGCTCCGCCTCAAGGCTGTAGGGCAAATTCATCCCCTCCGGGACAAAAGCTTCTGCCATGGCGCGTTTCCTCCTCTTCGTAGTCTTCTGTGGCGATTTACGCCTCGGTCACTTTGACCTTCACAGTCGCTTCCACGCCCTGGAAGAGCTTGACCGTGGCATGGTAGGTCCCGAAGGCCTTGATGTCGGGCGCAGTCACTTTCCGCTTGTCGACACTGATGCTGTAGTCCGTGCGGATCTTCTGCGCGATGTCCTTCGAGGTGACGGAGCCGAACATGTTCCCGCCGGCGCCGGCCTTCGCCTTGAACTCAAGGATCTGGTCGTTCAGCCGGGCGGCGTTGGCCTCGGCCTCCGCCTTCTCGGTGTCGTATTTGAACTGCTTGCTCGCAGCTGCGTTCTTCATTTCGGTGACGTTCTGGGCGTCGGCCGGCGCTGCCAGGTTCTTCGGCAGCAGGAAATTGCGGGCGTATCCGTCGGATGCGTTGACCATATCGCCCTTCTTGCCGAGGCCTTTGACGTCTGCTTTCAGAATGACTTTCATTGTGGTTCCACCTTCTGTTGCTTATTCCATTTCGAGGTACTCATCGATGGCAGCCTTCAGCTGCTCGATGGCCTCCTGCATATGGGTCTCCGTCATCTGGGCCGCTGCCATCGTGAAGTGGCCGCCGCCTCCGAGACGTTCCATGATCCACTGGACGTTCATGTCGCCCAATGACCGGGCCGAGACAAAGACGCTTCCGTCCTCTTCAAACAGGACATAGGAGGACTTGACGCCGGTGACACTCAGCAGTTCGTCCGCGACCTGGGAGGCGATGATCCGCATCTCCGGATAGATCTCCGTGGAGACGGCCATCGCGCAGTCTTTGTACTGCGTCGAAGTAGTGAGGATCCTGGCCTTGGCCTTATAGTTTTCGATGCTGTTCGCAAAGAGCTGTTTGACCGCTACGGTATCGGCGCCGGCGCCCTTCAGCCAGGCAGCGGCCTCGAAGGTCCGGACGCCCGTCCCGAGGACGAAGTTCCGGGTATCCAGCATGATGCCGGAGAGCAGCGCGTTGGCGCTGACCGGGTCGATGCTGGTCTGCAGCTGGATGTACTGGAGCAGTTCGGTGACGAGCTCACAGGCCGACGACGCGTTGGGCTCCGTGTAGTAGAGGTCCGCGCCCTCGATGATGTTGGTCGTTCTCCGGTGGTGGTCGATGATGGCCACGGCGTCGAACTTGCTCATGAGGTCGGGGTACTCCAGCGAATTGGGGCGGTGCGTGTCGCAGACGATGCACAGACAGCGCTTGCCCCGCATGAGGGACTCGGCACCCTTGTCGTTGACGAAGATGTCGTTGCCCGTTTTGTCGATGTAGTGTTCGATGAGGGCCGGGGCCAGGCTCTTCTGCCGGTTGAGCAGGACGAAGCTGGGACGGCCGACGATCTTCGCGAACTCCGTGATACCGATGCAGGACCCGACGGAGTCGAGGTCGGAGAACCGGTGGCCGGTGACGAAGACCATATCGGACTTCCGGATGAGTTCGGCCAGGTTCGTGGCCATGATCCGGGACTTGACGCGGCTCGAGGTCGTGGTCCGTCCCACGAGGCCGCCGAAGAATTCGAGGTTGCCGTCGGTGCTGACCGTTGCCTGGTCGCCGCCTCTCGACTGAGACATCTCGAGGGCCGCCATCGCGTAGCTGTCGCTCTCCGGCAGAGAGCGGCCGCGGCCGGCGCCGATGGAGACGGTCATCTCGACGAGACTTTCGCCGAACTTGTATTCGCGCACCTTCTTGAGGATGTCGAACTTTTTCTCCATGATCTCCTGCAGGCCCCGCTCTTCCATGATGACATAGTAGCGGTCGGAGCTGAGCTTCTTCATGATACAGGGGTACCCGGAGGCCCAGGTCTCGAAGATGTTCTCGATGCCGGAGGAGATGGCCTCGCATTCACTGCTCTTGTAGTGGCGATACACGTCTTCCTGGTTGTCGAGTCTCATGTAGAGGACACAGGGCTTCGACTGCCGGTACTCGCCGGCGTCCCGTTTCAGTTCGGTGTTGTCGAGGAAGAAGAAGCAGGCGGAGCCGGTCTTCTCATCCATTTCACCGGCATAGACCGTGTACATGCGGCCGCCGAATTCGAGGTCCAGGCCTCCATTTCGCCGGCAGACCTCCTCGAAAGGTACATCGCCGATGAACTCGGAGATCCTGCCGGAGGAGATGAGGTTGTTCCCCATCATGGTCACCCGGAAGAGGTCGTTATACCAGACGATGTTGCCGTTCTTCCCGACCACGGCCACGGGCATGGGATAGCTCTCCGCGCCCCCGTGGGACTCGAAGTACTTCTCCGCCGCGCGGATGACCGAGTTGTAGTAGCGCCGTTTCGAGTACCAGAAGATGAAGTACGCGATGATGAGCGCGAAGAAAACGGCGAACTGGATGATGCCGTACAGGTGATTGAAACCGTACAGGACCAGTGTCGATGCCATGGCGGCCAGTAAGATCAGGAACGCCAGGATACCAGTAACGATAGTCAACGAAGTTATACCTCCATGATGATGGGAAGGATCATCGGGCTGCGCTTGGTCTTGTCATAGACCACGTGGGACACTTCGTCCCGGACGCGCTGTTTGATGGTGGACCAGTCGCGGATGTCGTTCTCGAGGCAGTTCTCGATGGCCCACATGGCTGCTTCCTGGGAATCCATGATGAGGTCCTCGGACTCCCGGACGTATACGAAACCGCGGGTGATGATGTCGGGGCCGGACACGACCTCGCCGGAGGCGCTGTCCATGGCGACGACGATGGTGATGATGCCGTCTTCCGCCAGACGTTTCCGGTCTCTCATGACGACGTTTCCGACGTCGCCGACGCCGATGCCGTCCACGAAGACGCGGCCCGCCGGAACGGTGCCGGAGATCTTCATCTCGTCTTCCGAGAGTTCGATGGTGCGGCCGATGTCCGTGATGATGATGTTCTCGGATGGGATACCCATCTTTTCCGCGAGTTCTTTATGTTTCTGGAGATGCTTCTGCTCACCGTGGACCGGTACGAAGTACTTCGGTTTGATGAGACCGAGCATCATCTTGAGTTCTTCCTGATTGGCGTGGCCCGAGACGTGGATCTCGTACATGCGCTCGTAGACCACTTCGGCCCCCAGTTTCATCAGCTCGTCGACGACACGGCCGACCATCTTCTCGTTGCCGGGGATGGCGGTGGCGGAGATGATGACATAGTCGTTCGGCGTGACCCGGACTTTCCGGTGGTCGGAGAAGGCCATACGGGACAGTGCCGACATCGGTTCGCCCTGGCTGCCGGTGGTGATGAGCACCAGCTGGTCGTCGGGGTACCGGGAGATCTGGTCGAGGGGGATGATGAGTCCGTCGGGCACGTCGAGGTAACCGAGTTCCTGACCGACGGCCATGACGTTTTCCATGCTGCGGCCGGAGAGGGCGACTTTCCGCCCGGTGGCCACGGCCTGGTTCACGACCTGCTGGACTCTGTGGATGTTGGACGCGAAGGTGGCGACGATGACGCGCCGTTTGCCCGCCGCCTTGAACAGACGGTCGAAGCTGTCTCCGACGGAGGATTCACTGGCGGAGTAGCCGGGCTTGACCGCGTTGGTGGAGTCTGCGAAGTAACAGAGGACTCCCTCCTTCCCCAGTTCGGCGAACCGGGCGAGGTCGATCATGCGGCCGTCGACCGGAGTCGTGTCGATCTTGAGGTCGCCGGAATGGATGACCGTGCCGACGTCGGTCGTCAGCGCGAAGGCCAGAGCATCCGGGATGGAGTGGTTGACGTGGATGGCCTCGATGTCGAACTTGCCGAGTTTGAACCGGTCGCCCGCTTCGATCTCATGGAGCTCTGCGCTCTGCAGGAGGCCGTGTTCCTCGAGTTTTCCCTTGATGAGGCCGATGGTAAGCGGCGTGCCGTAGACCGGCTTGTTGACCACCCTCAGGAGGTACGCGAGGCCGCCGATGTGGTCCTCGTGACCGTGGGTGATGATGATACCTTTGATCCGGTCCTTGTTCCGCTCCACGTACGTGAAGTCCGGGATGACGATGTCGACACCGAGCATCTCCGGTTCCGGGAACGACAGACCGCAGTCGAGGATGACCATATCGCCATCATACTCGAACAGGGTCATGTTCTTGCCGATCTCGTTGAGACCACCGAGGAACGAGACTTTGAGCGGCAGCTGGAACGTTCCGCTGTCTTTTTTATGAGACCCGTTCCGGCGCCGGTAGTTCTTGTTGTAGTTTTTTCTTGCTGGCATAAATACTCCTTTTGGAAATGGGTTTTTGCGATCTATGCAAACGCTGAGTGTCAAATTCCGTGCCCACCCGCGCTTAAATATTAAATAATAGAGAGCGAGACAACATTGTAATGCCCTTTTGGTCCAATGTCAAACTTTCTCACAATAAATTATACACTTTTTTTCCCGCCTCTCAAGTGTTACTATTATAAGAGCAAAATCGATTTTCCTGACAGAGAGGTGTCTTACCATATGGGCGATTTACCGGTCGTAGAACTGTATACCGACGGTGCCTGTTCCGGCAACCCCGGCCCCGGCGGCTACGGTGCCATCCTGCGCTACGGCAGCATCGAAAAGGAGCTTTCCGGCGGCGAACCGGAGACCACGAACAACCGCATGGAACTGACCGCCGTCCTCGTGGGCCTGAAGGCCCTCAAGAAGCCCTGCAAGCTCACTATCTACTCCGACTCCCAGTACTTCTGCAACGGCATCACGAAGGGCTGGGCGGAAAGCTGGAAGCAGAACGGCTGGCGCAAGAAGGACAAAAAACCTGCCCTGAACCCGGACCTCTGGGACGAACTCCTCACGGAGCTCGCGAAGCACGAGGTCACCATCGAGTGGGTCAAGGGCCATGCCGGCCACCCGGAAAACGAGCGGTGTGACAAGCTCGCGGTCGGCGCTTATCAGAAATATCTGTAGATCGCCGCAGCAAAACCGGATACAGAACAGAAAAACCTCCGAACCGTGGTTCGGAGGTCTTTTTGTTGTTCGATTTACTTCCGGGTCGGAAGAACAGCAAGGATGCGGTCGGCGATCTGCTGATGGCCCTTCAGGGTCGGGTGGTTGTCGCCGCGGTACATCGGGGAATCGGGGTCGTTCATGTGGGAGCTGATGCCCCAGGTGTCGACGAAGGTGTAGTACCCCTTGCTGGCATACGGGCTGCCATTCTGCATGTAGTTGTTCATGTTCGCATAGAGGCTGCCGAAGATGTCGCCGATCGGGATGCCGATGCCGCCGGACGGGATGGTGTCGTTCTCAGAGGCATTGTACAGGCCGACCACGATGAGCTTCGCCTCCGGGTTGAGCTCGTGGATGCGGGAAACGATGGCGTCGAAGTTCTCGGAGAACATCCGGAACGAGGTCAGCTCAGCCTGCGCGAGAGCGGCATAGAACTGGGCGTCGACCACCAGCGTGTTGATGTTGTTCAGCGTGTTCTTCACGTAGTTGAACGGGTCGAGCAGCGCGGCCACCTGGTTGCCAAGGACACCGACATCTGCCGTCAGGGTCTCCATCGTGATCATCAGCGGCTGGGTGGAGTCGTTGATGCCGATGTTGAGAGTGATGAGGTTGGAGTTCGTGATGTCGTCCTGGAACGCTTTCCGCAGAACATTGAGCTGGTCGACGTTCAGGTGACGGGCGTCATTGTTGATGGAGGGCAGGCGCAGCGGGCTCATGCCGTCGCCGTTGTAGTCGTTGTACAGCAGGGCACGCAGGTCCGTGGTCCGGTAGCCGCTGTGGGCAAGCTGATGGACGGTCGTCGCATTGACGGCCTTGCCGAGGATGTCGGGATAGGTACCCGGGACCAGGTTCCACTCGACTTTGTTGTAGTCGTGGTTCATGTCATAGCCCGGGTGCGAATAACCGGCAGCCACACTGTCCCCCAGCACCGTGTACGTTTTGTATTTCTTCACGTTCCTGGCGGTCGCCGCAAAGGAAGACATGCTGAGTACCGCTGTCAGAGTCAGGACAGCGACCAGTGCTGCAATGAGCCGTTTCATGATTTTCTTCATGGTCATTCTCTCCTTCTGTCAGAATGAGTCTTTGCTTGTGTGAAAAGATTTGTGTCGAAATTATGAATTCAATTCATTTTACACGAAAGATCAGTCTTCGACAAGACCCAGTTCGTGGTCAAGGACTTCCTTGACGTCTTCGGGGTCGAGACCGTGGACCATGCAGGCCTCGGACAGGGACTCATAGAGCGCGGCACCGCAGGTGACACAGCTCATGCCGCAGTTCATGAGGACCTGAGCGGCATCCGGGTACTTCTCGATGATGTCGATGATGAGCATCTCCGGGTCGATGGGGCCGTCGGCGCTGACGGGCTTCTTCGCGAAGAAGGCTTCCACATCTTCCGCCGGGGTCTTCGCGGTGCGGAGACCGAAGTTCTTCTCAAAGACACCGATGATACTGTCGGTCATGTAGTCGGGATAGGACGGGAACACGGTGAGGTTCTTGGCCCCGATGTAGATGAGGGTCAGTAACGCGGTCATCGCCCGTTCATCGCCGAGGGAGACGACATAGGAGATCGGGACACCGTTGATGTCATATTTGCCGAGGTCGGCCTGGAGCTTCAGCGCTGCCATGCAGAAGGAGTAGGTGTCGTTGATGGCACCGATGTCCATGGTGCGGGGCATGCCGCGGAGCGTGCCGAGGTACTGGTCGTTGAACCGGAACTTGACGGGACCGTCGGTCATGACGATGGAGTTCTTCGGCAGCGAAGAAACCAGTTCGGAGACATAGGTGCGGGACGGGTCGGATGCGTCAGCACCGATGATGGTGATGACTTTGGCGATAGACTCATCCTCGATGGCACCGGTCAGCATCTCGCCCATGGAGTAGAGCTGGTCGTGGCCGAAGCCGGTGACGACCTCTCCCTTTCTCAGTTCGGTCGGCGCGGCGCAGGTCTTCGCCTGCTCGATGACGGCGGAGAAGTCCGTGACTTCATCCTTGTCCGTGGTCAGGTGCGGGACACCGGCGAAGCCGGTGACACCGGTCGTGTAGATGCGGTCGGCATAACCTTCCGCCGGCTCTTCCAGAGCGCCGCCGGTGACGACGATGGGGCCGTTGAAGTAATTGAAGTCCGACTTCTGGCTCGCCATGGAACCGCCGTAGTTGCCGGCGAAATGGTCGAGACCGGAGAGCTGTGGATAGCAGTGCGCGGACATGAGTTCATCGTGGGTGTAGACTTCGACGCCGGTGCCCTTCGTCTGCTCAAGCAGGCACTCGAGGGCACGGATGTCGGAGCCGCAGACCAGGATGCCCGGCTTGGTGCGGACACCGAGTTCGATGTTGGTCAGTTTGGGAGAACCGTACCGCTCGATGCGGGCGTTGTCGAGCAGGCCCATGGCGCGGTAGCCGAAGCCGCCGACTTCCATCGAGAGGTTGAAGAGCAGGCCGACGCTGAGGGTGTACTTGAGCGTCCGCTGCAGGACTCTCTGCAGAAACGGGTCGATGCCCTCATCTTCGTAGCCGATCTGGTATGCTTCCCAGGCAAAGCCGGCAATGCCCTTGAGGCCCGCCATGACGATCATGCGCAGGCTGTGGGCGTCGGCGTTCTCATTTTCTTTTTCGTCGATCTCCGCCAGTTTCGCGGCGTACTCTTCCGGACCGGCCGGGTCCCAGAGGGAGTCGACGGGAAGGACACGGGGCGCGGTGACGTCCGCGAGAAGAGTGCGCTTGTGCGCCAGGGTCTCCTCGATGGCGGCGCTCAGGACAGCTTCGTCCGAGTTGACGCCTTCCGCGGTCATGCAGAGGTTCCGTACGATGAGCAGGTCGACTGCTTTCGGAACATCTTTCATCTCGACGCGTAATTCAGTTGTGACAGCGGCCAGACTCTTGGTGGCAAGGTCCAGTACCGCGCGAAGTTCTGTGACGGTCATGGTAGTTCGGTCCTCCGATTTATGATTTGGATTTCACTTTGATTTTGACGGTTTTTGCGGTGGTCTCCGGTTCCTGGATGACAGGCTTTTCGACCTTCCGGACCGTGACTTTCTTCGGTGCCGGTTCCGGTGCGCACCGTTTCTTCACGACGACCGTTTTCGGATCGGTCTTCTGCACTTTCTTCACCGTCGCCTTTTTCGGCTTCGGTGTCTGCGGGGCCGGGGTCGTCAGGATCTGGTGGACGATGGGCTGGCGGCTGACCGTCAGCTCTTCCTCCGGGACTTCCTTCGGGACCACATAGTACTTTGGCTTCGGGTTGATGCCTTTGAACGGGACACCGTCCTCATCGAGGTACTTGCCGTACTTTGCGAGGATGTCTTCCGGGGTCTCGAGGTCATCGTTTTCGAGGTCCGCTTCCCGGCGGGAACGAAACGCATTTCGGGCAGACTCGTCCGGACCGGCGAACAGCCGGCCGAAGCCTTTGCCTTTTCTACCCTTCTTTTTCAATGCGGTACCTCTTTTCAGAATAGATCGAAGCACTGTTTCGGCTAATCATTATAACGCAGAAACAAATTGAACACAAGTTATTTTGACGATTTCAGCTGCCAGGCTTCGAGGTCTTTTACCTCTTCGTACATCGCCCGGTAACTGCGGTATCTCGATTCGGCGATGAGCCCCTCCTCGACCGCCGCCGTGACGGCGCAGCCCTTGTCGTTCAGATGGGCACAGGACGGGTGGAATTTGCAGTTGGCGATGTACGGTTCGAACTCCGGGAAACAGTCTTCCAGTTCGTCTTTCAAAACCAGTTCATCGCGGGCAAATTCGAGGGAGGCGAAGCCCGGTGTGTCGACGACATAGCCGCCGCAGACCTTCATGAGCGTGCATTCCCTCGTCGTGTGACGGCCTCTCCCCAGCTTGCGGGAGATCTCCGCCGTGGCGAGGTCCAGAGACGGGTCGAGGGCGTTGAGGAGCGTGGACTTGCCGACCCCGGAGTTCCCGGTGAAGGCACAGGTCTTCCCTTTCAGGAGCGCTTTCAGTTCCTCCGTCCCCTCCCCGGTCAGGCCGTTGGTCGTGACCACCGGGAACGGGGTCTTCTCATAGGTCTCACGGAGTTCCGTGACGTCCTTGAGGTCGGCCTTGTTGAGGACGATGACGGGCTCGATGCCCTTGCGGACCGCGATGGCGGTCAGCCGGTCGATGACGAGGGGGTTCGGGCGGGGCTCCATGCTGGCCACCACGATGATGATGCGGTCGATGTTCGCGACCGGCGGCCGGCGCAGCTCGTTCTTGCGCTCGAAGATCTCGTCGACGGTGTTCTCCGTGTCCCCGTCATTGACGGTGATGGACACACGGTCGCCGACCAGAGGAGTCACACCTTCGTTGCGGAAGGCCCCTCTCGCCTTGCATTCATAAATCCCGTCGGCGGCCTCTACATAATAGAAGCCGCCGATGCCTTTGATGATAGTTCCGGTCAGTGTTGTCATGTAATCACC
>Ga0326511_10002959_pt1 | contig 13720 bp, 11 predicted proteins | sample 0_2496_0518_D_FD_203701 | JGI IMG/M metagenome (GOLD analysis project Ga0326511, IMG submission 203701) | Bovine rumen microbial communities from UC Davis, California, United States - 0_2496_0518 | ecosystem: Host-associated > Mammals > Digestive system > Stomach > Rumen | place: USA... | reverse complement strand
AGAAAGGTATTGAACCTAAGAATAGAATGGTGATATAAGGAGGAATAAAAATGTTAAATGAATTAGAAAGACCAAGTTTAAAGGTTACTTTAGATTTAGATATACCTAAAATGGAACCTTTAAAACACGATTTAGATAAGGTAGAAACTTTTGTAAAAGAATTAGACACATTCTACAGGGATGCTATAGAAAAAACAGAGAATATAGATATTAAAGTAGTAAAATCAGAAAGAACTAAAGTAAGAAAAGTATTAAAAACTATAGAAGATAATAGAAAAGCTATGGTAAAAGCATATAAAGAACCTATTAAAGACTTTGAAGATACATCTAAGAGAATTGAAAAGATTTTAAAAGGTACTGATGGTATGATGAAAGAATTAGTTGATGCAGATAAACTAGCTAAGGAAGATCCTTTTGCAGGACTATCAGTAAATGAAAATCTATATACATTAACTTTTAGAACTACAGAAGAAAATTACAATAAAATAAAAGCTTATATGAAAGAATTAGGAATTAAGGAGGAAAAATAATGGAAGCAAGTTTAAAAAGTAAAATTAATGAAATTAGATATGAGTTATCAAAAGAAATGAATAAGAGTGGTAAAAATGATTATAGTAAATATAGTTACTTTCAATTAAAAGATTTTATGCCTCAAGCATTAGAATTATTTAATGATAAAGGTGTATATACAGAGTTTTGGATTAGTAGAGATAAGTATGTTATGCCTGGTAAGAAAACAACTACTAGAACATTTAATGAAGATGGAACTATTGCAAATGAAGTAGAGATTGAAGAAGAGAATTTTGAATATAAAGAATTTGCTCATTTAAAAGTTATTAATTTAGATGATGAAGATGATACAATAGAGTTAGCTAAGGAAACTGCAAATGTACAATTACAAGCTGCTCAACCTATACAAAACTTAGGTGGTAAAACTACTTATATGAAAAGATATATGTATATGGATTTATTAGAAATTAATGAAAATGATAAAGTAGAAGAGGAAACTGGTAAACCTGCTAAAGTAGAAACTAAAACAACTACTAGAAAAACAACTAAGAAACCTGCTGTATCTACAGTAAGTACTAAAGTAGAACCTGTGCCTGAACCTGTTAAGCAAGAATTACCTACAAATCAAACAGGAGAAGAAGTTACTGAACAAGTTGATGCAAGTGATTTAATGACAATGGAAACTAAATTAATGTTAGCAAATAGAATTAAAGAACTAGGTGGAGATCCTAGAACAAAGATATTAGAAATAGCTAAGAAATTAGGTACTGATGTACCATTATTAAAAGAATCTGATAAAGATACAATAATAAGTATGATAGAAATGGATGTAGTAAATACTGCATTAAGTAAATAAGGAGGAGAAATAGTATGAATCATGTAATTTTTAGAGGAAATTTAGTAAATGATACTAAAATAATGAACAATCAAAATGGAGGTATAAGTGCCTTCAATAAAATAGGGGTGTATAATGGTAAAGATAAAAGTGGAGAACAAAGACAATCAATGTTCTTTGATATAGTTGCTTTTGGTAGAGGAGCTGAGCAACTTAGAGATATGGGAACTAAAGGAACTCCTGTAATTGTATCAGGAAGATTAGAAGAAGAAACAACTGTATCTCAAACTAATGGGCAAACTTATGTTAATAAAAGAATTGTTTGTGATAATGTAAACATTTGTGTAAAACCTGTACAACAAAATGCTGCACCACAACCTCAATATCAAGCACCAGTACAAAATGCAGCATCACCATGGTAGGGGATAAAATATGGACCCATTAATAAGAATTGAACATTTAGACTATGAAATAATAGATATAAAAACTTATATTAAAGAAAACAATGAAGTATACACAGTTGTTGAATATTGGAAAGATAATATACCAATGCGTAGAACTTTTATAAATTATTTGAAGGAGGAAAACAATGAAACTATTTAAAGAAACTAAAGGGCAACCTATTAAATTTAGAAATTTTAAATATATAGGTTATTCACAAGGTTATCCACATATTTGTTATTATTATAAAGAACTTCCTAGAGATAACTTTGAAATAATGACATGTGCTTTAGAAGGTACACAAAGAAAACCTGAAGTAGGAGCAGGTACTAATATTAAAGTAATAGATGTGTTTATGGCTAATTACTTATATAATGTAAAAAATCAAATAGAGTTCTCAAATGTTGGAGCTTTTGTAAAGAATACTATAGAGTTCTCTTTTGAAGATTTAGAAGATGATGATAAAAAACAAATGATTAAAAAGTTTAACTCAGTAGTACCTGAAGAAATTAAGAAATTTGATAGCTATAAAGAAGCTAAAAAAGATGGATTTAAAGTACTTTATTGTAGTAATGATGAAGGAAAAGAAAGAGCTTTTGGTATTGTAAATCTTGTCTTAGTAAAAGATGAAGTTGTAGATAGTGAAGAATTAGAACTACATCATAGATATACAATTTTTAAACCTTTAAGATTTATGGTATCTCCTGCTTTTATAAAAGGCAGAAGTAATATTAAATATAATGAAGTAAAACAAGAAGATATAATAGTAGATCATAGTTTATTAATATAGTAGAAAGAAGGGAGCAATATGCAATTACATTTTTTTGAAGATTATGTAAAAGAAATGTTTGACAATAATAAAATTGATACAATGTTCCCTGATGATAAGGGTAATATTAAAATGTGTTGCCCTTTCATTCATACGAAAAAAGAATTTGATCCTAATACATGGGAAGAAAAAGATATTGAGTACTATGAAGTAATACCTAGCTCAAGTATAAACTTAGATATGAGAGTGTTTCATTGTTTTACTTGTGATAGAACTTATAAAGAATTAGAATTTGCTCAGATAGTTACAGGAAAAGATAAAGAAAGTTTGATTAGAGAGTATGCAACTAAAGAAGCTCTAAAAAGTGAAACTTTAAATTGGAAAGAAATACAACATAAAGCTTTACTTGAAAACAAAGAAGTACTAGATAAGTTGTATGCTCTTAAAATCAATGATGAAACAATAGATAATTTAAACTTAGGTTATGTTATGAATTGTTTAGCTACTCCTGTATTTAAGAACGGTTCTTTAGTAAATATAGCTAGATATAATATAAATAATATAGTAAATAAACCTAAAAATGAATACAATAAAAATGCAAATTCAGGTGATGTTATACCTTTTGATGTATGGAAGAATGACTTTAGACCAACTATTATATGTGAAGGTGAGAAAGATATGATAGTTGCAAGAAGTCAAGGACTAAATGCAATAACATTAACAGGTGGTGCACAAGCCTCTTTACAAAAAGATTATATACCTTATTTTAAAGATAGAGAAGTCTATATCAGCTATGACAATGATGATAGTGGTAGACAAGGTTCTATAAAAAGATACAAGGAATTACAAGATGTATGTAATGTAAATATAATTGATATAGGTAAAGTTTGTGTACTTAATAAAGAAGATGTAACAGACTTTTTTGTTAAGTATGATAAGACTAAAGAAGATTTTATTAAGTTAGTTGAAGAAACTGCAAGAAAACCTAAACAAGAAGAGCTTGAAAAAGTAAAGACTAAATATGAGATTAAGCTTTCTAAAATTGAAAATAATATACAAAATAGTGTGTTTAGAAAGAATGTAAGATCAACTTTACAAATTGTAGCTACTTGTACTGAAACATATGCCGTTCCTGAATATGCCATTTTTAGGGCAATAGAGCCTGCTGGGAGTGATGAAGATGTTGTGTCATGGTATTTATCCAAATCAAACGAAAACTTCCTAGAATTGATGGAAGGCACAGTAAAAACGATGGATATTCCAGGTATTATAGCACAACTAGTTGGTATGGGTAAAAAATGGAGTAAGAATTACAAGTTAGAACTAGGAACTCTACAAAGTATTTATAAAGTATCAGTGACAGATGTTGCTTTAGAAAATGATGAGAAAGCATCAGAGTTTACTATTGATATGTATTCTAAAATACCTTTGGAGATAGGAAATACTTATGAGATAACTTATAAAATATATCCACATCCTAAACAAGGTAGAAAGATTATTGCAGTAGCAAATGAAATTAAAGAAACAAACAATAGTTTTGATATTAACAATACAGAATATACAAATAGTCTTGACTTATTTAAAGTTGATACTACTATTGAACAAAAAGTACAACAACTTTATGAAAGTGCTAGGTGTCATATAGCTCCTTATCTAAATAAAGATATATGGTTTATGATGGATCTTGTGTTTAATTCACCCCTAGATATAACTTATAAATCAGTTATAAGAGGTGCCTTAGATATATTTGTACTAGGTGATACTAGAACAGGTAAATCTGAAACCTCTAAAGCATTAAAACAATTATATGATTTTGGTGAAGTAGTACCATTAAAAACAGCTACAGTTGCATCATTAATTGGTGGTACTGATGATAAGATTAAGAAAACTAAACTAGGTGTTATACCTAGACACCACAAAGAATTAATTGTTATGGAGGAATTTAGTGGTGCTCCTATGGACTTTATAAAAACATTAACTGAAATAAGATCAAGTAATATGGTTAAGATTTATAGAGTTGCTGGAGATATACAAGCTCCTTGTAAAATAAGAATGATTACAATATCTAACCCTGTTAGTGAGAATGGGCAGCTTATGACATTATCAGCTTATCCTAATGGTGTAGAACCTATTAATGAATTAATAAAATCACCTGAAGATATTGCTAGATATGATGCTTTTGTTTTATTCCCTAGAGTAGAGAAACTATCAAATCCTTTTGGAACAAGTGTTAATAACAACTTGAAAATAGATCAAAAACATTATCAAATTAAAAGCAAGTGGATTAAGTCACTTGAAAGTAATAACATAATTATAAATGATGAAATAGGTAGTTATATATTTGAAAAGAGTATAGAACTAAATGAAATATTTGAGTGTAGTTTTACAGTATTTGGAAGTGAAACTGACAAGAAGATTGCTAGAATGTCTTGTGCACTTGCTTGTATGCTATGCTCAACAAATGATTATCAAAACATTATAGTAACAAAAGAACATGTAGATTATATAGTAAACTTCTTAAAAAGAATATATGATAATAATGTATTTAGATTAAGAGAGTTTGCAAATGAAGAAAAATCTTACAACTTAGTAGTTGATATAGATACTAAAGAACTTGAAAGAATATATCCTAAGAATGTTACATTCATTGATTTCTTAGCAAACACATCTAAAGTAAATAGAAATGAGTTAATGACAGTATCAGGATTAGGTAAGGATGATTTTAGTAAGATATTCAATCTATTAGTTGCAAGAAAGTTTATAAAATTAAGCAGAGATTTAGTAGCACCAACAGTTAAATTTAGAAATACTTATAGAGTAATGAATAAATCATTTAATCTTGCAGATTCTGCAAGTGCAAATGGAGAACAAAGTGTATTTTAGGAGGAAATATGAAAGAGAATAAGAGGTTAAAAGAGTTGAAATTATCACTTTATATAAATCATATAGACAAAGCTGATAATAAGATACAATACAGTAATATTATGAAAGTGTTGAGTTGTTTAACTGCTACTTTTGGTAAAGAAGTACATAAAGAATTTACTAAATTAATACAACTAACTTTAGGAGAATGTTTTTTAAGAGCAAATCCTAAAGAAATAGTTGCTACTTGTAAAACTTACTTTAGTAACAGACAAGCAGCAAAAGAATTAGGTATTGTCTATAGTACATTTTATAATAGGTATAGAGATTTACTTAATAGGGATTTTATAAATGATGAGTTTATGGAATCACTACAACCTATGTTTAATTCTGAAGATGGAGTATTAATGGTAGATATATTAACAAAGTTTATTGAAAATTTTAAATATGAATTAGGTAGAGAGTCACACGAATTGTTTGACAAAGAAAGAACATTTGAAATAGAATTTTTACTTATTTACAATAAACTAATAGAAGTACTAAACAATGTAGGAGCCTGTGATAAATTTATATTTAATATATGTAATGTATTTGATATTGATTATACTTCAATAGCTCAATTAAAAAATAACATACATATAATAAATAGATCTTATCCTTCATTTAGATATAACAATAGATACTTAATGCAAGAAATTGTAACATTATATACTAAAAAAGGAGTAAGCAGAGGTTCTATAGGTTCAAAAGTACTTGGTAAAGACACAACATTCCTTTACAATGGAACTAATAAAAAGTTCTCAGAGATACCTAAAGATGATTTAGATTGGCAGTATACACCAACACTTGATTGGAGTAATATAAATAAAGGATCTGTCTATAAATTTATTAATCTCTTTCATGATTTTATAAGATATGACATCTAAACAATTTTTATTTAATAAATTTAACTATAAGACTTTAGAAGTAAAAACTCTTGCTGATATTGAAATTATGGAATGGGATTTTGCTCTAAGTAATACTAGATATTTTGCTTATGATACAGAAACAACAGGATTAAACTTTATAAAAGATAAACCTTTCTTAATTATATTTGGTTTTGATAAGAATGTATATTATTGGGATGCTAATTTTAAAGAAGCTACTTATGCTATGTTTAAAATAGTACAAGAAACTGATAAGATGTTATTTGCACATAATGCTAAATATGATTATCATATGTTACATAATATAGGCACACCTATTCCTGATGATATAGAGTTGTCAGATAGTATTACACTATTTAGATTAATAAGTGATTGTGATGATGACTTTCAAAGTATGAAACTTGAAAAATTAGGAGAGAAATATGTAGATTTTGATGCAAAATTTGCAGGACATGAAATTAAAAAGATGTTAGAACATATGAAGGCTGAAAGAAAAAAGCTTGTGTGTGCTAATTATAAAGCATTAACAGGAGAAAAGTCTTTCAAAAATGCTTGGGAAACATTCTCTAATAGAGTAAGATTTATCACAGAATATCATGAATGTTTTGATGATTATAAAGAGCCTACTTACTATGATGCTTATCTAAAAGATCCTGAATTAGTAAAGCAATATGCTATAGATGATGTTGTTATAATATTAGAATTTTTAGATAAAGCAGGTAGTATTTATGCTAAAAAGTATTGGGATTACAATACTAATTCTATAGATACAAGAACTTGGAAGAGAGAAAATAAACTTATTAGAGGTATTGCATCTATGGAAAGGAATGGTTTTAAAGTTGATGTTGATTATCTAATTAAATCACATCATAGAATAGAAAAATTTAGAGAATTACTTTATGATAAGCTACATAAACTTACTAAAGACACATGGAAGGTAGGACAACATGCTGAAATAAAGAAATTCTTTGAGAGGGATTTTGGTTTAATACTTGAGAAAAGTGATAAGAAAGCAATACAACAACTATCACATAATGAGAATAAAGATATTGCTGATATTGCTAAGTTAATAATAAAATTAAGAACAGTTGATAAATGGTTATCTACTTATATAGATGGTGTACTAAATAAAATAATTGAAGTTGATGGTGAATGGAGATTATATACATCTATAAATAATAATGGAGCTATTAGTGGAAGAGTTAGTTGTGACTTACAACAAATGCCTAAGTATGCAATAAATGAAACTGATGATGATAATGAACTCTTATTAGATAGTTCTCTTACAGATGATGATGGAACAGAGTTATTTCATCCTAGAAAGTTTGTTATTCCTAGTGAAGGCTATAAACTATACTTTGCTGATATGAGTCAAGAGGAATTAAGGTGTCAAGCATACTACACTATATTAGTAGGAAGTCCTGATTATAACTTATGTAGAGCATACATGCCTTATGGATGTGTCAGTGAGCCTTTATATGGTAGTGTTGAGTTTAATTATAAAAACCCTGAGCATATAAAGCATGCTTATGATTGGAAATGGTTTAATCACGATGGTACAGAGTGGGAGCCTACAGATCTTCATACTAAAACAACTCTTACAGCTTTCCCTGAATTTGCTGATAAAACTGATACAAAAGAATTTAAAAAGAAATGGAGATATTTAGGTAAACAAACTAATTTTGCAAAAAATTACCAATGTGGTGCTAAAACATTAGCTTCAAATTTAAACATAGATCTTGATACAGCCACGAAGTTATCTGATGCTTATAACTCAGCATATCCTGGTATAAAAGTATATAATAATGTAGTTAATGCTGAAATGAATTTAAAAGGTTTTGTTACAAATTTATATGGTAGAAGATACTATATAGAAAAAAGTACAAATTTTTATAAAGCAGGTAATTATCTAATACAAGGTTCTTGTGCAGATGGTCTAAAAGAAGCAGAGATAGAGATACAAGAGTATCTTAAAGATAAAAAATCAAGGCTTATATTACCTGTTCATGATGAACTAATATTTGAAGTTCATCCTGATGAAGAAAAAGAGGTTCCTAAAAAAGTTAAAGAAATAATGGAAAAAATAGGAGAAGTGTTTAAATATATACCTATGGTTTCCGAAGTTGAGATGACGGAAACCAATTGGAGTGAGAAACATGAAGTTAATGTATAAGAAGGAGGTAAACTTATGATAGATAAGATAGATGTAGAGAAATTTTTAATAACTAAATATGGTGTAGAGTGTCTTAATTATACAGGCTTTAAATATATAAGAGATATTATTATAAATAATGAAGATTATATAGCAGGAAAAACTATGAGAGAGCTAGGTAAAATTGCACATGAATATAATATACATACCTATGCAGTAGAAAGAGCTATAAGACATTTTAAAAGTAAAGTAACAGGTGAAACAGAACCTAATACTATTTTCTTAAATAACTTAATATTTGAATGTAAAGAATATATAAGGAGTAAAAATGCCTAAGGAACAAAACATACAAACATCAATTATGAACTATATAAGTTCTATTGGTGGATTACCTATTAAGTTTAACAACATGGGTATCTATGCTAAGGCAGGTGTATCAGATATACTTGCTTGCATAAAAGGTAGGTTTGTTGCTATTGAAGTTAAACGACCAGGTAATAAACCTACAGCAGTGCAACTACAGTTTATTGCAGCTGTAAACAGTATTGGAGGTTTGGCTTTCTGGGCTGACAATTTACAAGATGTTAAAGACAAATTAAAAGAGCTATCTTAAACTAGCTCTTTTATTTTTGAATCTATTTAATTTCATTTTGTTTATTTCTGTCATTGTAGGCACTTCTACACCTTGCTGTTTTAATCTTCTTAAAATACTTTGATATTGTTCTAATTCATTATAAAGTTTTACATTTTCAACACTCTCTTGTTTTGTATTCTGTAATACAGACTTAAATATTTCAGCCCATAATTGTTGATTAGATTTATCATCATTGTTTCTATCTAAAATAGATGATACTTTACTTATTAAATTAGTTGATACATTCTGTAATCCAAAGTTATTTAAGATTGTTTCGGCAGCTTGTGCAGCATTTTCAATACCTTGATCTCTAACACCTAATTTATTTAAAGTATTAGATAATGTTTTATAATTTATATCTTCACCAGTAAACATACTCTTTCCTGACTTTAATTCATATGGAGTCTTAATTACAGGTGATGTTGAAGCTGCTAATCTACCAAGAGGATCTCCTATAAATTCACCTAAATCAGATATAGGTAAATTAGATTTTAAGAATAATTGATTTCCTTTTCCATCAGTAAATGGAAGTGGTATTTGCATAGATTCTTTTTGATATTGATAATATTTATCTTCACCTACAGAATCATATGCTTTATTTAATGATTTAAATAATTTATTATATCTAGGTGTATTCTTCATAACATTTTCTGCTTGGAACATTAAGTTTTGTTTAGTGAATGTATAGAAAGGTATAATCTTTTTAAATACATTTCTCTCTAAATCACTCATGTTATCAGGATCAAACAGTACCATCTTAACTGCTTCTACTGCATCTTTTCTTCCTAGTTTCTTAACATATTCAGGATGATCCTTAGCATACATTAATAATGTTAAACGATTCCATGTATCCATAGTTTGATTCATATTTACACTGGCTTTAGAAGCTTTGCCTAAAACACCTTTACCAGCCTTAAGAGCTTCCATACCTTGTCCTTTTTCAAAAGCATCAAGAAATCCACCTTTTATAAAGTCTGTCATTATATCAAGTTCTTTTTGTTCAGCTTGAGTTAAAGTGGCTCCACTAATAAGTTTATCTTTTAAAACTTCAGTTTTATCCCATTTATTCCACAAGTCAGCTGCTTTCTTATAATATTCAGGTAACTCTTTAGCATTGGCACCACTAAGTACCATATTAGTACTGTTCCCTATAATGTTTCTTTCTTGAAAACCTAAAGTAAGTGTAGAGAATTTTTTAAATGTGTTGTTTACACTATCAAAGAATTTTAATAGTGGATTAACTGCTTCATTAGTTCTTTTAGTTAAGTTCAACATGTTAGCAAGTTCCTTATCAACAGCTAAAGTTTTACCTTTAAAGTCATCAGCTATTCTAACTAAATCTTTTGAACCTTCAGGAAGTATTCCTTGATAGTTCTTTATGTTATTAGCTAAAAGACTTCCATCCACTTTAGCATACCCAAAAGGTATCTTCTCACTTGCATCTGTAATTTCTCTAACATATTTTCTATTTTTAAATATACCTGTTGTAAGTGCTTCATTATATAATTGAGCACCTTTATTAAAGTTTGAACTTCTATTAACATAGTCAGTTAAGTTTTCCATAAATCCAGTATTCATAAATTCAATACCTTCTTGACTTGTTAATATGTTTGCAGCTTTAGCTTGTTGTTCAATCAATTTAGATTTTGCATTGAATATAGCATCAGCTGAGTTCTCTATTTTATTTAAAGCAGCTTGTTCATATTTTAATTGTTTAGGTATACTATCAGCTAAATCAGTAGCAGCATTATATATTTCAGTAACTCTAGCCTGAGCAGTTGCAAGTTTTCTTGATTCTTTTTCTAAAAGAACTCCTGTTTTCTTACCTTCTCTAAATGCTTTGTTAGCATTACCTACTATTTGTCTTGCTTGTTTATTTTGAAATTGTTTAGCTGCATTTATATTTGTAGTAACTATTTTTTGATTTTTATCCATAGTATTCTTTAAAGCTTTTATTTCATCATCAGTTATGTTCTTTTTCTTCAAAGCATTTACATACTGATTCTTAGATTTTCTAAAGTCTTTAAATGATGATCTTAAATTATCAATAGTTTCTGATGCTTCAGGAGTTATTCCATCAAATTTTAGTTTCTTTAAAGTTTCTGTTGTTTCTTGGAATTGTTTTTCAGCCCTTAAAGTTTTTAAACTTTTAGCATCTTTTGTAGTTAATTTAGTTTCATCTATAGCATTTAAACCTTCTGTTCTACCTTTAAGTAGTTCTTTAGAAGATTCTAATTCATTATTTAATTTAGTTATTTTATCTTGTTTCTTTTGTACTAATGTATTATATTGAACATCATCTCTAATAAATTTACCATTAGCATCTGTAACAAATTCTCCTGCATCATTTGTTTTATAAATAGACTTCATAGCATTTTCTTTTTTCTTTGCAACCTTATCTGTTTTCTCTAATAAGTTTTCATTTCTTAATCTATTATATTCAGCAGTTGTTCCTTTAAATTGTCTTTCATTAAATGCTTTATTTCTACTAGGAAATTGTCCTTGACCTTGCTTAGATATAACACCTTCATCAGAAAGACCATGTCTTACATAACCCTCTCTAGCTATATTAGAACTTTGTAGTCCTGTTAAATCATCAGAAGTTCTAGCTAAATTAGGGAATGTGTTATCTGCTTTAGAAGCAAGTGCTTGTAATTCAGGAGATGAATTTATTATTTCTTCTGATGCTAATCTATCTAAGAAATCATCAGCTACACCTAATTCTCTCATAGCATCTTTTACAGATCCTCCATTTTGTGAAATATATTTATTTACTTTTTTTAAATTATCTGGATTTTTTGATAAGTATTCACCAAATGTTTTATCAGAAAATACATCTGTTAAATTTTTTAATTTACTTTTATTGTCTAATAAAATTACATTTCTACCATCATTACTTGCTTTAATTCCATAATTCTTTAGTTCATCTACTATTTGTTTAGCAGAATCTTCATTAAAGAAATCTACAGGAGTGTTTTTCTTTAATGAATCTAAAACATCTTTACCTTTTATGGAGTAATCCCAATTTCTTTCAATATGTGTTTGAAGAGCATTTGAAATAGCTTTTGATGCTTCTTCTTTTGAATTGAATCCTAATTCAGCAAAGTTGTTAGATATTTTATCTAAATCTTCATTAAGATTTTTTATAGTTCTTTCACCTATACTTTTATTTAAGTCAGCTATATTCTGAGCTTCCCTTGACTTTCTAGTTAATCCCATTAAATTTTTAGAACTATCTACTGTTCTACTTAATTGATTCTTTAAACCTTTGTATGTATCTAGTTTAGATGATGATCTTCCTATTTCTCTAAGAGCATCTTCTATAGCTCCAATATCATTTACATCTCCACCAGCTTTAGCTACATATTCTCCTGCTTTCTTTAAACTTTTAGCATCAGATTTACTAAGTGCTTTCTCTAAAATATTGTCACCAACTTTAGCACCTTTCTTAATACCTCTACCTGCATATGATAATAGGGCAGAGCTTAAAGGTTTCCATTCAGTTGCTGCAACTTTTCCTACATCTCCTAAAGTATTTAGTCCTGCTTTTGCAGCAGTAATACCTTTAGCAGTATCTCCTACTTTATCAGCAGCTTTAACAAGTTTTAAACCCTTAGACCCTTTTGCAATATCAGCTATGTTGTCAGCAGCTCTTACAGCTTTACCTGCTGTGCTTGTTACTTTAACAGGTGCAGCTAATAAATCTATTGGGTCAGCAAATAAATCTAATCCAAACCCTAAAACATCGGAAACAGATAACTCCTTACGACCTTCTTTAGTAAATAAATTACCTTTTCCACTACCTTCCATTCCTGCATTTCTTAATAATTGTCCACCAGATGTTGTCTTTTTACCTGTTAAACCTTCTAAGGCGCCCTTACCAGCATCTTTACCTTTTTGTGCACTATCTATAGCTCCAAATAAAGCTTGTTGTGGTCTACCAATTAACTCAAATATATCAAATAAAACATTCTGATCTTGTTTTAAATTTAAAAGTTTCTCTACAGGATTTCTAGTATCCTTAGCTTTCTTAGGATCAACACCTGCATTTTGTAATCTTGTTTCATAATTACTTATTTGATTTTTAAATAAATCTTGATTACTTCTATTTGTTTTAGAGGAAGCACTGCTAGTCCTTCCTCCTTTCATTTTACTTTTATAAGCACTTTTTACTCTTTTTGTTAAGTTATCCATAAAGTAACCTCCTCTTATAGTCTAGGTGCTGATTTACCACCATGTTTACTCTTATAGATTTCTCCTAAGTTAGCAACTGCTTTTTGATATGCTGAACTACTTTGATTTAATCCAAGACCTCTTATTGCACTAAGAGCATCATTATAAGTTACATATCTATCTGTTCCTTTATAAGCATTTTTAGAATTTTTATAAGATGCAACTATGTCAGATAAGCTATTAGCTATATCATTACCATATGAAGCAGCTTCAGCAGCTGTAATTCCTGCGCTACCTCCTGATGGTCTTACATAAGAATTTGCTCTTGCAACTTCTGCATCTGCTCTATTTTTAGCTAATTGAGCATTAATATTCATTAATGTATTATTATAATTCTTTAATATCTTATCTAAGTTAG
>Ga0326511_10002957_pt1 | contig 13721 bp, 15 predicted proteins | sample 0_2496_0518_D_FD_203701 | JGI IMG/M metagenome (GOLD analysis project Ga0326511, IMG submission 203701) | Bovine rumen microbial communities from UC Davis, California, United States - 0_2496_0518 | ecosystem: Host-associated > Mammals > Digestive system > Stomach > Rumen | place: USA... | reverse complement strand
CTCCCAACCACGACGGCGGCGGCCAGTACGAAGTCCTCGCAGAGGTCTTCAATGGCAACGACAACATCCAGATCGTGACCGTCCCCACCGTCCTCAGGACGCCCATGGCGGACATCGCCTGCATCCCTGGCTTCGACAAGCAGGAGTTCAGGGCGCAGTTCCCCGGCCTCAACGCCGAGGAAGAGAACACGGTATGGACCCGGTATATCGGAGAAATGGTAATGGGCCTCCGGGCCCAGTGCCAGAACCCCGGCATCCCCTCCATCCTCATGGCCCACTACACGGTCCCCGGGTGCAACCTTGAATCCGGACAGACCAGCTGCTACGCGAACTTCGAGCCGGTCCTTCCCCGTGAGGCCATCGAGGCTGCCGGCTTCTCCGCCTGCTTCCTGGGTCATATCCACAGGCCCCAGCGGGTGGAGCGTCTGACCAATGTGTTCTATTCCGGCGCGATCAATCTGCTCAACTTCAATGACGAGTGCCAGCGGAGAGGTTTCTGGATCCACACGTTCAATGGGCCGAACCTTTACGACAGTGAGTTTATACAGACGCCCTACCGGAATTTCCACACGATCGAAATGACCGAGGAAGAGGTCGCGAGATACCTTATCGGCGCGGATCCGGAAGTGCTTGCCGACATTATCGGAGTGGACATCCGGGAAACAATCGTCAGGGTGCGGTACACCTGCACCGATGAGCAGCGCAAGGCCATGAACATCCCCAACCTCCAGGCACAGCTCTACAGCCTAGGGGCCTTCTACGTGTCAGACATCGAGCCCATCCAGTCGGTCAGCGTCAATAACCGCAACCTTCTGGCGGAGGAGAGCGACCCGGTGGCCAACCTGGAACAGTGGCTCCGTGAGAAATGCGTCCCGGATGCCGAAAAGGTCGCAGAGCTTGGAAGGCCGATCATCGACGCGGCCCTGGCAAGGTCCAACAAGGCGGAGCTCCACGGAGTGTTCAGGCCGATTTCCATCCATGTGAAGAACTACAGGAACTACATCGACGAGACATTCGACTTCGCCAATGTTTCCTTCTGCTCCATCAACGGCGTGAACGGCGCCGGAAAGAGTTCCCTGTTCTTCGATGCCATCATGGACTGCCTCTACGAGGAGACCCGTGAGGGAGACCAGAAGGCATGGATCCGGGGGACACCGGATGCCAGGAGCGGCATGATCGAATTCATCTGGGAAGTAGGAGAGACCCGCTTCCGTGTCGTAAGGACCCGGATGAAGAGCGGAAAGCCCACGCTGAACCTGTCCAAGGTCGGAGAGAATGGCGAGTGGATCAACCTCTCCAAGGAAAAAATCGCCGACACGCAGGAAGAGATCCTCCGGATCCTCGGAATGGACAGCCTGACCTTCCGGTCCTGTGCCCTGATCATGCAGGACCAGTACGGATTATTCCTGCAGGCCAAAAAGGATGAGCGCATCGCCATCCTGTCCGTGCTCCTGGGGCTCGGGATCTACAGCGAGATGGAAGCAGAAGCAAAGGCCAGGGCCAAGACCGTGAGGTCCCAGCTCATGAGCCTTAAGGACGAGCAGAAGTTCATCGGCGCCCAGATTGAAGCCAAAGGGGATCCCGAATCGGACCTCCGGAAGCTGGAGGGAGAGCTGAAGGACCTGCAGGAGAAGTTCGAGAAGGCCCGGGAAGAGGCCGACAAGGCAGCCTCGCTCATAACCAGACGGCGGGACCTGCAGGACAGGATTTCCAAAAGTTCCTCGGATTACGCAGTCCTCGACCAGAAGAATACAAATTATGGCGCAAAGGCCTCCGCCCTTGAAGCAGACATCAGGTCGTGCAGAGAGCTCCTCTCCCACAGGGACGAGATCGTCGAAGGGGCGGACCTCTACCGCGCAGTGGATGCAGAGGTCCGGGAGCTTGCCGTCAAGGAAGCCGAGTACCGGAGCGCATGCGCTGACAGGGACAAGCTCCGCCGGAAGGAGTTTACTATCAGCACAGATATCTCCGCAAAGGAGCAGCTGATAGCCAGGTATGACCGCCAGATCCAGGCGCTGGCCCACATCGATACAGAGGCAGAAGAGGTCGACGCCGGCCTTAAGGCCCTTGCCGAAGCAAGGGAGCGCCTGCAGAAGATCTCGGAAGCCCGGACGGCCTATACAGAGATCAAGGGCAGGAAGGATTCCGAAGTGGCCAGCCATGCAGGGGAAGTGAGGTCCCTCAACACAACGATCTCTGTCCTCAGGGACAGGATCGCACAGTATTCCAGACAGAACACGTTCCTCTCTGAATCCGGATGTATCGACATCGGCCGGGCATCCTGCAGGTTCCTGGCACAGGCGAAGGAAGATTCAGGGAAGCTCCCCAAAGCGGAATCCGATCTGCAGGCGGCGTTTAAAACGCTGGAAGACAAAGATGCCGCGCACCAGCTGGTCATGGAGCAGCTGGAAGAAGAGCTCCGCAGTACCGGGTATGATCCGGTTGAGGAAACAAAGGTCAGACAGCAGATCCGGAGCCTGGAGCACTTCGAGGACCGTAAAAAAGCCGTCGAAGACGCAAAGGCTGAAAATGACCGTTTAAAGGCCGAGAGGGATTCACACGATAAAATCCTTGTTGAGTACCGCAAAAACCTTTCTGCGGTCAAAATTGAGGGGTCAGAAGCAACGGAAAGGGTTTCTGCTCTCTTAAATAGCGTTGTGAAATATCAGGAAGCGTTAGAACAGCGCCTGCAGCTGGCGCATTTCATCGAATCCGAGAAGCGGATCCCGGTGCAGGAGGAACGCCTTAACGGGCTCCTCAGCCAGAAGGAAACGCTCCAGGATGCGTACTTCGCTCTGGAAGGCCAGATGGAAGATCTGTTCAACCGGATCACTGATCTCAAGGAAGAACTGGCAGGCCTTGACAGCCTGACGGAGGCCGAAGAGGCAGATTTCCGCAACCGGCTCGCAGAAGCGGCCAGGGCCATTGAGGAAGCGCAGATGCGCAAGGGCTCTGCACAGCAGCGCCTTGATGATGTCGCTGAGCTGCGCGACAGCCTCGTATCCTGCACAGACAGGCTCAACGCCACAGCGGCTACGCTCAGCAGGTATGAGGTCCTCAAGACAGCCTTCAGCCAGGACGGCGTCCCCCACCAGATCATCCGCAACATCATCCCGCACATCCGGGATACAGCGAACAGTATCCTGGGAGCCATGACAGGCGGCACGATGGGCGTGGATTTCGTACTGGACAAGGTGACCAAAGGCAACAACAACGAGAAGGCCACGCTGGACGTCGTGATCGAAGAGTACGGAAAGACCACACTTCCCTACACTTCCAAGTCCGGCGGAGAGAAGGTCAAGGCTTCTCTGGCCGTGATCCTGGCCCTTGCCGAGATCAAGACATCCGCTGCCGGTATCCAGCTGGGCATGCTCTTCATTGACGAGCCTCCCTTCCTTGATGCGGACGGGACCGACGCCTATGTGGATGCCCTGGAGACGATCCGCCAGAGATACCCGGCGGTGAAGATCATGGCCATTACCCACGACGAGGCCATGAAGGCAAGATTCAGCCAGGCCATTACCGTGGTCAAGACGGAGGCCGGGTCGAAAGTGATCTACTAACAAAATTCCGTGAGGGGCCTTCGGGCCCCTCGAAAGGAGACGAAATGTCAGACAGCAAACAGTATTACTACATCCGGCTCAAGGAAGACTTCTTCCGGGAGGATGCGGTGATCGCACTGGAGAGCCTGGATAACCCGGACGGGTTCAGGTATTCGAACATCTATCTGAAAATGCTGCTTCGAAGCCTGAGGAACGAGGGCAAGCTCATGGTGAGCGACGTCATACCGTACAATCCCACGATGCTCTCTACCCTTACCGGCCATCCGGTGGCGATCGTCGAAAAGGCCCTGTACTACATGGAGAATCTGGGGCTCATCGAACGGCTGGACAACGGCGCGGTATATATGCTCAATATTCAGACCTATATAGGCCGTTCATCGAGCGAAGCAGACCGAAAAAAAGCGTACCGAGATCGTATCGAGCTAGAAAAAAATGGGCTGAAAAACGCGTTGCTTAAACATAAGAAGGAAGTTCCTGATTTGGGACAAATGTCCGGACAAATGTCCGGACAAATCTCCACCAAGGATGCGGACAAATTTCCACCAGAGTATAGAGATAAGAGTATAGAGAATAGAGATATAGAATTATCTAGCGATAATTCTATTTGCTCGGAGCCTTCCAAGAAGGCTCGCAAGCAGAAGGCAGAAGAGCCCCTTGCAGACGTGGAAGCAATCCCTCTCAACAACGGCAGCGAGTGGAGGCCTACGGTATCCCAGCTTGAAGAATACAAGCGTCTGTATCCGGGAGTGGATGTCGTTCAGGAGTTCCGCAATATGCGGGGGTGGTGCAACGCCAACCCCTCCAAGCGCAAGACCCCTGCAGGGATCCGGAGGTTCGTGGCAAACTGGCTGTCCAGGGAGCAGGACCGCGGAGGACGTCCTTCAAAGAGCCGGGACACGAGGTACATGACCACGGAAGAGTACATGCAGGCGACTGCGGGATGGTACCAGAATGAACAATAAGCAGTTCGACCTTATCCGCCTGGCAATCAAGGCAGCATATCCCGGACACCCTGTCATGCCTGATGAGAATTCCACAAGGCTCTGGTACTCAATGCTGGCGGACCTGGAGTACGGCCCATGCGAGGTGGCTGTCAAGAAGCTGATCGCGACCAGGGAGTTCCCTCCGAAGATCTCAGAGATCCGGTCTATGTACGTGCAGGTCGTAGGGGAACGCCTCCCGGCGCCGGGCGAGGCCTGGGAGCTGGCCGCAAAGGCGGTGCAGAAGTACGGCCCCTATCAGGCGGAGGAAGGGATGGCTTCCCTACCGGAGATCGTGAGGAAGGCCGTGGAGAGCATCGGATACATGCAGCTGTGCACATCCGACAATATCACAGCGGACCGGGCGCACTTCTTCCGGGTATACGGAGAGCTCTGCTCCCGGAAGGCGGAAGAGAAGCAGACACCGGCCCGGATCCGGACGGCAGAGACCGAAATCAGGCGAATAGAGGCCCGGAAGAGGGAGGCCGATAAAATCCCTGACCACACCTCCGAAAACGGCCCACGGGACCCGTCCGCAGGCTCACGGATAACGGAAAACGAGGCCGACATGCCGAAAACCGACAGGATGAAGGACCTGGAGGCCCTTAAGAGGAGACTGTATGCCAGAAGTGAATGAACAGGTCCAGGGCACGAAGCAGGAGTTCTTGAAGGAGTTCCAGAAGCTCTGCCGTACCCGACAGGCCTGGCAGGCGTGGTCGGACCTCATGGAGACCATGGCCTGCTCCATCAGCAACGCCGTTGACCACTCGCCGAAGAGGTTCCAGAAGAGGGAAGAACGGTATGCGGAGGCCATAAAGCGGCTAGGAGGCGTGGAAGTGCCTTCAAGGCTCTTCGCCATCGTGGTGATGGCGCTGGAGAGGAACCCGGACCAGGACTTCCTCGGACAGATCTACATGGAGCTGAATCTCGGATCCCACTGGCACGGGCAGTTCTTTACCCCGTACAGCGTGTGCCAGCTGATGGCAAGGGTGAGCATCCCGGATGAAACGCTCCTGGAGGAAGTGGACCGGAGGCATTACGTGACAGTGAACGACCCGGCCTGCGGAGCCGGCGCCACGCTGATCGCCGCGGTGAGCAGGTTCCGGGAGCTGAAAATAGACCAGCTCCACTTCCTGATCGCGGCCAACGACATCGACACGGTGGCGGCGCAGATGTGCTACATACAGCTGTCCCTCCTGGGAGCTGCCGGATGGGTGGCCATTGCCAATACCCTGTCCGACCCGGTGGAAGGGGATCCCCTGATGCCGGTGGAGAAGGAAAGCCAGGAATTTTACTACACGCCCATGTACTTCCACTGGGCATGGGCAGGAAGACGGAGAGCAAAGGCCATGGACATGGCCTTAAGGCTCACGAGGAAGCCGGAGACAGGCGGATGTTTCTTCGTTATCGACACAGAAAGGAAAGCGAATATTATGGCAGACACTAAGAAATACGGCACAGCCGTGGAGAAGCTGGAAGCGGCAAAGAAGACCGCAGGAACGCGGGAGGAGAAGATGATCCTCGACTACCTGATCGGCCGTGCCAGAGAAGACACCGGCGTCGCAGAGGACGTCATGCAGGAGCACAAGACCTTCAAGAAGTGCATGGACTACATCATGGGCAAGGCCGAGAAGCAGGCCGTCAATAGAATGGCGATAATAGAGGGTTCCATCGTCTTTGAGTGGGCGGAGGACTACTACCACCTGGACGATGCCGAACAGGCGAAGAAGGAAGCCGAAGAGGCTAAGAAGCGCCGGGAAGAGGCGAAGAAGGAGAAGGCCGGAAAGGAAAAGGAGGATGGAAAGAAAGCAGAGAAGGAGAAGGCAGCAGAGCCCGCAGAGCCTGTCGCTGAAGCAGAGGCTGGCGAAGAGGATCGGGTGCAGATGGACGATCTTCCGCCTGCAGATCAGGCTGGTAATGAGGTACCTGCGGCTGAAAAAGATAAGCCGGCTCGGAAAAAGAGCGGAAGCTCTGGAAAGAAGGGCGGCGGAGCTGAGGGCCATGAGCAGGGACCTGTTAAGAAGCCTGTAAAGGCCAGGAAGGAAAAGAAGGCAAAGGACGAGATGGACGGACAGCTCGATATGTTCGCCTTCTTCGGAGGTGAATGATGGACAAGCGGGCGCTCAGGAAAATGGAGGTCAGCGACCCGGCAGAGGCCGTAAGGGCCAGGGCCGCAGAAGACCCGGAACTGAAGTGGGTCGTATCCTACCACGAGCTGGAAGGCGGCGTCGACTGCATCTGCCTTTACGATGCGGCCCGGATCCGCAAGGGGATGGACGGACCCAGGTACCTCCACTTCATTGAGGAGGACGATTACATCACCAGGGACATGGCCGACAGCCGGCTCCACTGGTATACAGGGCAGCTGTGCAACGTCATGAACGAAAGCTGGTACAGAAGCAGGAACCTGTCGGTGTTCCTTACAGCGGAAGACGAGGCGGCATTCAGGGCAAGGTTCCCGGATGCCGGAAAGGGAGGCGCTCCGGAGGACTGGAGGACGTCGATCGGAAGATGGCAGGAAGATGTGCTGATGCACCGCAGACAGGACCGCTACACCAGGGAGCTTGCTGAGACGGATGCCCTCATGGCCCAGATCCCGGCGGTCCCGGATGACTTCCAGCAGTTCGTGGTGGACGAGGTCATGTACAAGTACCGTTACATGATCTACCGGCACACCAGCAAGACGAGCGGAAAGGCATACTGCACGGCCTGCGGGCACACGTTCGAGTTCTCCCGGAAAGATGTCCGCATGAAGAGGGACACAAAAGGGAAATGCCCCTGCTGTGGTTCCGACGTCACTTACAAGTATCCGAATTCGCTCCTGGATTCCGATTGGACTGACTGGGCACTGCTGATTCAGAAGGCCGCCGGCGGGGTGGTCGTGAGGGGATTCAGGTGCTTCGCAAGGTTCAAGAAAGCGGGAGGGCCTTCCGGGCTGGAGAGAAAGCCCACGATATGGTGCTACGAGTGCGTGAGAGGGATCTACTTCCCGGACGGGAAGGACGGCTTGACTTTGAAGCTCTTCGAGATGGGAGAGTACAAGCAGAGCGGGATCGAGAGGTGGTGCCCTGAGCGCGACTACCTCGACTGCACAAAAGGGATCCTGTACACGAACAACCTGCCCCAGGAGCTGGCCGGAACGCCTTTCCAGTACAGTTCGATAGATCTGTTCCAGAAGGCCCACGGAAAAGCGAAGTGCCATGTATGGAAGTATCTGCAGAGATATCCGGAAAACCATTACTTTGAAGGGCTCGTAAAGGCCGGCATGATCAACCTGGCGGATGACCTGACTGGGGAATACATCGGATACGGCATGGGGATCGAGGAAGTCCGCAATGACTTCATGTCCCTGCCGAAGCTGTACCGGAACCAGTTCCGCAGGATCAATGGCAAGGCAAGGACTGTGAAGCTGCTCCGGCAGTGCAGTGCGGACAAGATCCTGCTCCGGGACGATGACCTGTGCCGTTTCGAGGCGATGTTCGGCGATGATGACGAGACTCTCGGGATGCTCAACTCAAGGGCAGCCACGATCAGCCTCAGGAAATTCATGAACTATATCGAGAAGCAGCTTACGGGGATACATTCCGAGCAGTTCTGCAACTACTGCCGGTACAACTACGGCGTCTATACCAAGGGCCAGAACATCCCGGATGCGAACAATGCCCTTCGCGACTGGAAGGATTACATCCGGCTCGCGGCCCAGCTGGAATACAACCTGGACGATGAGTATTACTACCTTCCTCCGGACCTGGTCGAGGCCCATGACAGGGTAGAAAAGGAGTACGAGGCCAACAGGGAGAAGATCGCAAAGAAGAAGCTCCGGGAGGAAGAGAAGCTCTTTAAGAAGATGCTGAAGGAAGGGCGCATGGAAGGACTGGTCCTCAAGACCAAGAAACTTATGATCGTGGTCCCCAAGAGCCTGGCAGACATAAAGGCCGAAGGCGCGGCGCAGCACCACTGCGTAGGCTCCTACTGCGACAGGGTGGCCAGAGGGGAGACGATGATCCTCTTCGTCCGTAAGGTAGAAGCCCCGGACCAGCCCTACTACACCATGGAGTGGCAGAACGGGAAGGTGGTCCAGTGCAGGGGAGCCAGGAACAAGGGCATGACCAAAGACGTGTCTGCCTTTGTGCGGACCTTCGAGGCAAAGATGGCGGAAGCGGAACAGATGGACCAGAAAGCGAAGGTGGGCTGATGGACGGAAAAAAGATAGTGATCCGGTGTCTCCGCAAGGGCTCGGCCCAGTGGAATGAAGAGGATCGCCTGACGATGGCAGCCGGACTGATCAAAGCGGGCTACACAGTCCGTATCAGCCGGGTCATGAACACCACACAGGGGAAGACGCCGAGGGCGGAATATATCGTCGAGGCGTGGGAAGGAGCAGACACATGACAATAGGCGAACTGGTAGAGAAAATGATCAGCTTCAGGGATGGTCACAAGCATGAATGGACGAGGGAGGAGGACCAGGAGGTATGCGCGATCATCAACCTGGCCGACAGGCTCCCCCGGAATGAGGAGGCGAGTGAATATGGGAAAAAGTGAGATCGAATGGTGCGACGCCACATGGAACCCGGTCACGGGCTGCCGGCACGGATGCCCTTACTGCTACGCCGCGGGGCTGACAAGAAGGTTCTCCGGAGATCTCCGGGCGAACGCAAAGCAGATGAAAGCTGAGGACGGCATGTATTACCTGAAGCAGCCTGTGAAGGGCGCTGACGGGAAGGCGGTGCCCTATCCCGCAGGATTTGCCCCCACCTTCCATGAGTACCGCATGGACGAGATCGACAGGTACAGGGGCGGAAAGAACATCTTCGTGGTGGCGATGGGAGATCTCTTCGGAGAGTGGGTGCCGGACAAATGGATCGCGAAGGTCATCCAGAAGGCCCGGCTGGTCCCGAAGCACAATTACCTCTTCCTGACCAAGAACCCGAAGAGGTACAGGGCCCTCCAGGAGAAGGGGATCCTCGACAATGACTACAACTTCTGGTATGGGGCCACGGTGACGGACGGGCTCACGCTCATATCCCGGATCAGTGAGTTCCCCTACGCCAGCAACAACTTCCTGTCGATAGAGCCGCTGGAGGAAAAGATCGACGAGCGCTATCTGGAACATCTGAACGTCAGCACGGTCAGCTGGATCATCATCGGCGCGGAGACAGGAAAGCGGAAAGGGAAGCCGGTCCCCAAGAAGGACTGGATCGACCCTATCGTGAAGAAGGCCGACGTCCTCGGGATCCCGGTATTCATGAAGGACAGCCTTATCCCCATCGTGGGAAAGGAGAACTTGCGCAGGGCGGTCCCGAACGTGCTCTTCGATCATGAGATGTCGGAAAGGCAGAAGGCCAAGCTCATGGGCGAGTGCCATGAATGCATGGCCATCCATCCCAAGAAGGAGATGTACACCATCAGCTCCAGGAGGGGCAGAGGAGGGACTGGAAGGAACCTCTATTACCTCTGCGACCAGTGCTATGAGCGGCTGATCAGAAGCCTGGAAGCGGAAACTGACGATATCCCGGAGTTTTAGGAAGGAGGAAGGTATGAAGAAAAGGAGCTGCAGAAGGACGCAGGAGCAGGACAGGCAGCATGAGATTGCGGTCCGCATCCGCAAGATGACCGACGAACAGATCTGCCAGCATCTTGACCAGGTCCGCGAACAGGGAAGGGAGGCCGGCTACAACGTCGGCTTCCACAACGGCCAGAAGGCCGCCGCCGCGCCGGCCAAGACGGTGAAGGATTTCCTGGCATTCATCCAGGCAGAAAAGATCCCCGGCATCGGTGCGGTCACGGTATGCAAGCTGATCCGGACAGCGGAGGCGAACGGATATGCCTGACCCGAAGCGGCAGCTTGCAGGCCTCAGGTCACACCGGAGCGGGGAGGAATTCGAAAGGCTCGTGACGGCGGCCTGCCGCTTCTATGAGGACCATGGCTTCTGTGCCATAGACAAGACCCCGGAACCGATGAAGGTCCTCCGGCCCATCGACCGGAGAAAGGGAGAATTCGCCGCCTGTTTCACCAAGCAGGCACAGCCGGACTTCAAAGGGATCCTCTCGGACGGGACCATGATCCTGTTCGACGCCAAGCATACGGACGCCGACAGGATCCAGAGGGGCGTCATTTCGGACGAACAGGAGGCCTGCTTTGACCGGTATATGAAACTCGGGGCACGGTGCTACGTGGTCATATCGGTCAGATTCGAGGGGTTCTACCGGGTGCCGTGGGAGGCGTTCCGTGACATGAAGGCCCTGCATGGACACAAATACATGGATACTGAAGAGCTTAGCCCGTACGGGATCAAATACAGAGAAGGTGTGCTGAGGATCCTCGACGGAATTGAGCTGAAAGGAGAATAGATGAAAGTACAGAGATACGAACTGAATGCAGCGATAGGCAAGCTCAAGAGCGTGGTGCCGGCCAAGAGCGACATCACCATCATGAGGAACATCCTCGTGCAGGACGGATACCTGATCGCATCGGACGGGAGGATGACGGTCCGCGTGAGGGTGCCAGGCACTGAGGGAGGCATGTTCCTCATCCCGGCGAAGGCCTTCGACGTCATTGCGAACCTTCCCAACGGGGAGCTGGAGATCAGTCCCGAGAAGGACAGCTTCAACCTCCGGATCGGGAGCATCCGCAGCCGCTTCAGGACGGAGGATCCCCGTGAGTTCCCTATCCAGGCGGCGCCTGCAGGAGAGGATGTATCGACCATCCCGGCCGACAAGCTGACACGGTGCATCCGCCTTGTCCAGTGGGCCATGGCGAAGGAGAACTGCGTACAGGAAATGATGGCGGCGCTGAACCTCCGGGCCGCAGACGGGATCCTGTCCTTCACGTGCCTGGACGGCCACGTGATCGCATGGGACCGCATCCCCTACAAAGGGGAGTTCGACCTGATCATTCCGAGGGCGGCGGCGCTGAAGATCGCTTCCGTAGGACTGGAGGGAGAGGTCAGCATCGATGCCAGCGAGAAGTCCTGCACCTTCCGGACCGACACGGTGGAGGTGACCACCCGGATCGTTGAGGGGACGTACTACAAGTACCAGAACATGTTCAAGGACATGCCGTATTCTTGTACGGTCACCCGCAAGGAGCTGCTGGAAGCGATCACCCGTGTGCGCAGCGTCATGGAAGAGAACAAACCCGTTCGGCTTGAGTTCAAGGAGGGGGAGATCGGCATTACCTATATCGGAACCGCCGCATCCCACCACGAACTGGTCTATGCGGCCACCAATGCCGATGTGGACATGACGATGGGATTCAACCCTATCCTCCTGCTGGAGGCTGTCAAGTCCTTCGAGGATGAAGAGCTGACCCTTGCCATGACCGGCCCGAAGCTCCCTGTCCTGCTCAGCGGTGACGGCGGCGACTACCAGAGCTGCGTGCTCCCGGTCAACATTTAAGGAGGTGCCCATGAAGATCTGTCCTATCTGCAAAAAAGAATACTCCCGTCCCCCGGCGATCAGCCGGGAGGACGGCGTGACACCGATCTGTCCGATCTGCGGCGTACGCCAGAGCCTGGAGGCTGCGGGCATGGACCCGAAGAGCGGAGATTTCCAGGAGATTGTGAACAAGGTGGAGGAACTGTAGAAAAGCGCCGAGGAGGCCTGCGCAGGAAGGCCCCACAGGATAAAGCCCACAAGGCTCTCTCCGTATGAGAGGACCAGGGCCCAGGTAGAAGCTACCGGCAACAAGTGGGCTATGGAGAATTTTTATGCCACGCATTGACAGAGACAGCGGCGTGCTCATTAACCAGGACACGATCGCAGCATTCAAGGAGGCGCATCCGGTAGGGAGCGAAGTATGGGCATGGCACAGGGCCATGCTGGAGGATGACAGCGGAAGGACCGCAGAGAGGGTCATCAAGAAGCTGGTGACCATAGAGCACTATTACAGGAATTACCTGAGGGCGAGCGGGAAGAACTACTTCTGGAACGATGTCATCCCGTTGGAACAGGGGGTGAAGAGACGTGAAGTCAGCTGACAGGACACAGGTACTGAAAAGCACGGTGCTGGGACTGATCGACGATCTGCAGAAGGGAACAAGGAGACCGAAGCTCCTGCGGGGGAACCTGGCGGAGCTCCGGATCCGCGTGGCAGAGCTGCCGCCCGCACCGGATCCCAACTGGGTGGAGGTCTCGGATGGCAAGCCGAAGGACAACGACTTCCGGTGGCTCACGGTCCACAGCAAGCTGGTAAAGGGATACTGGGATCCGCATGCAAAGATATTCCGGAACACCGTAGGAGTCCCGATCCATGATGTGACCGCCTGGTACAAAGACCCCAGGCCTTACCCTTACGGAGGTTACAAATGACTTTAGTAAATACTTCCAGATGGGAAAAAGTAGTAAAGAACCGCAAAAAGGCGGCGAAGATGTACGAGGAAGGCGACAGCGTGAGAGAGATTGCCGCCGCTCTCGAAGTAAGTGTCCAGACCGTCAAGAATTACCTCACGAACGAGGGAGTGTCGGTCGACGACGCGCCTCTGGACCCGAACGGGGTCAAGGCCCAAAAGTTCAAGATGGACTGGATACAGGTAACAGACAGACTGAAAGGAGTTTTATGATGAAAAAGATTTTTGCGATTATGATCGCCATAACACTGATCACGGGCCTGCTGGCCCTTCCTTCCGAGGCTGGAACGGTCATCCCGGAAAAGGTGAAGGTGGCGGCAGTGAATGGCATGGCCAATGCTGACATCAAGGACTGCAGCGCCTGCCTCGTCGTTTCCACCAAGAAGACGAAGGACGGATCCGAAAAAGGGACCGCCTACATGATCCGCAGGACCAGGAAGGGGAAGCTCAAATGCGACAGATCCGGGACTGTTATCCTTGGCCGAAACGAACACGTTATCAAGGCGTATAAATATTCATTCTACAGAAACAGGGCAGCGGAAAAGCGTGTCATGAGCTGGAAGGTGGGCAATGTCCAGTACCGCCAGAGGTTCACGAGCTTCATCGACTGCGAACAGGGAGCCGCCTTCAATGTCATGGTCCACAGCTACGTGGAGTACAAGATGCCTGGGAAGTCATGGGTAACGTGTAAGGGGACCAGCAAGAACGGCAACGGATTATCCATGTGCAAGGATTTTGCGGAATATCTCTGGTCAGTAGCTGATCCCGACTGTCCGGTAGTTTTCATCTGAGGAGGCCTGAATGAAGGCGCTGCTTATCCTCGTGGCC
>Ga0326511_10002956_pt1 | contig 13724 bp, 18 predicted proteins | sample 0_2496_0518_D_FD_203701 | JGI IMG/M metagenome (GOLD analysis project Ga0326511, IMG submission 203701) | Bovine rumen microbial communities from UC Davis, California, United States - 0_2496_0518 | ecosystem: Host-associated > Mammals > Digestive system > Stomach > Rumen | place: USA... | reverse complement strand
TACACCTGGTCCAGATCATAATCACCATACTCCTTACCTTCCGGAATAAGGACCACTGCCAGAATCTTTTCATAATCACCAGTAGGGGCAAGGTTGCAGAAATCCATATACCTGGCAACACTCAACTCCTGTAAGTTCACCTTGGTAATGTACTTCCTTCCATTCAATGTATAAGTTTTCCTTATAATACTCCTGGGAATTTCCTTGTCCAGGAAGTCCAATGCCTTCACCTTCTTACTGAACTCAATCCAGGTAAGGTCATCTGCATTGATCCCCAGCAATATTTCTGCAGCTGTAATCTGGTCATCCAAATCCTTCAAATCCAGACCCTTCAGACTCTTGAACTGCTTCAATGTAATGTCACTCCAATCCATATAATCCTTTTTCTTTATTTATGGTTTACTTAACAAAAGAATACACATAATGACCTGACTTCTTGCCCCTCAGGTAAGACACCACATACCTCATTGCATCCATACAGTGGTTGTTCTTGTCCTCTATGGTGTCTGTGTAATTCCCATCATCATCCTGCTCATAAGCATAAGTCTTGAACTCCCTGGCAAGTGTACTGTTCTGGGGTCCTACACAATGAATTTCAAAGTTGTTCACCAACTGTACTCCCTCAAAGACACTGTTGTTCCCCTTGACACAGGGTTTTATGTGGATTCCTGCATTCTTCAACTCGTGTATGATCTGTGGTTCTGCACTGTCACCTATGAACAATGCACCTGACAGGCAATACCTCCAGATATAGTTCTTTATGTCTGTCACATCCATCCCCTGCTCACAGAAGGACTGCTCCACATACAGCTTGTCATCCTGAATTTCACACTTGACACATACAGTGGGGTCGTGGTAGCCAAAGTCCAATCCATAGACAGGGTTTTCAAACTTGTGACTGTGTGGAGGATCAAAGATGACCTTGGGGTAACAAAGACCTTCCCTCAAGTACTCCTTGCCTTCACCATAGATTGCCCACCACCTGGAATTGTGCCTGTTGGACTCTATTTCCCTCACCTGCTCCTTGGTCAAGAACTCATTGTCCAAATAGGTACTGTGGAACTCTATGAAGTCCTCCCTACTCCTGTAATTGTCAATCCAGAACTGGGCACTGGGGTTGTAATCAATGAACTTCACACCCTTGGTCCTTACAAACAGCTGCTTTATCTTTTCCTCATTGATATAGTTACACTCATTCACATACAGAATGTCCCTACTTGACCCGTGAAGTTTACCTGCATTGTCTGCACTGAAGAACTCAATCCTGTTGTTGTTCTGGAATGTATAGACCAAATCTGTCTTGTTCACATACTCAAACCCTGCCTTTCCATTTGACTCCATTATACTTTCAAAATCCCTGATACATCCCCTCTTCAGGTGAGGTACAGACCTGCTCACCACAGAAATCATCAAGTCCTTGTTCTTGGGACTGCATAATATAAGATACAACAACTGCATAGTGGAATAAGTCTTTCCTGACCTTGTTCCACCATAGTTGCTTATTATTGTATAGTGTCCACTCTGATAAGCCTCCAGGGTCCTTGTGAAGACACTGGAAAGAGTCATCATAAGTTCTTAACCTTGTCTATTATATTGGGGTCTGCACACTTGATTTCTATGGTGTGGTTGGTGGTCTGACCTGATTCTGTCTTGATTCCCCACCTCTTCAACTCACCTTCATCACAGATCATCTTGTACAGCTGCTCCTTACTCTTGTTGTCCTTCTTATTGTACAAATCCTGCTTCAATGACACCTGCTGTCTTAACCTGTTCCTTTCAATCAACCTCACAGCCTGGTCATACTCTGCCTTTTCAATCTGATTCACATCTACATTCAGCACAGCACCCATTTCTTCAATACTGGTGATACAAGGGTAATGTAACAGACACTCCTTAACTTGCCTGATCCTCAATCTTGTCTTCATTCTTTTTCCTCCTTACTTTCTTTTCTTTTTTCTGTTCTTCCTCTGCGGCTGCGGTTTCCTTGATATATGCGAAAAACAGTCTTCCCACAGAAGTCATCATCTGTAATACACAGGCTCCACAGCTCAGGTTGGCCTGCCTGCTCAAGGTTTCCCTGTACACCTTACTGACTACCTCAAGTTCTTCTTTAAGTAATCCTGTACAATACCTTGATTCTATGGCTCTTGTGAAATCCTTTTCATAAGACTTCAACAGCTCATAATCATCTTTGTTGAATTTCCTCATCCTCATAACTTCTTTAATATTTTTATAAACAGTTCCCTTATAAGTATGATCACATCCCTTATCACAGGAGTCATCACACATAAAAGTAACAAGTAGGTCAACATCCATAAGGAAAAGCTATGAGTGACCAGCAACCACACCAACCCGGTCCAGAAGGTCATACAAAATGAACAGTCTATGGGCTTCAGTGAATAGTTGGGATCACTCATCCTTCCTCTGGTAAGCAACCTCTTGATACTTGATTTAATACTTAAGGTGATACCACTTATGTCTATGACTATCACCACTATAACAGCAATCAAAAACAAATTTAACATAACTTTTCCTTTCTTAATATATCTGTAAGGATTCTTGTCAAGTCCAGACCATCATAGGTGTTCCAGGTCCTGCTGTCCACATTGTACCTCACCTCACCTGAACTCTTGACATACCTTCCTGCATCATTACCACTCTTCAGTATAGTTGGAAGATCAGCTGTGAAGGCCTTGTCACAGAACTCATTGTAATTCAATATATAGACTGGGAAGTATGCCTCCTTATAGTTGTGGAGTGAATGTCTGTTCAGGACTGTGTTGTAATCACCATCCCATCCATTGACATCCTTACAGTTCCTCAGCTTTTCCTTACCATACTTACACTCAATACCAAACAGTATGTGATCATCCTTTTCAACCACCACATCAATAAGCTTGTAAATGTACCTGTCTATTTCATTGTCCTGTGGGGTCTGGAATACCTTGTACCCTGGTAATAACCTCTGGAGTTCATCAACCACATCCTCCTCCAGTTGCTGTCCTTCTGTCAATTTCTGTAAAAAATCTTCATTACTTGTCATAAAACCTTATATATTGTGTATAATTCTGTCCTTTTCTATTATTTATGGATTCAACAATAAACTGTTGATTTTCTGTATGGTTTTTTATACTTTTGTGAGGAAAAACCTCAATAGAACCACCTGGAAGACCATTTAGGTGTACTAGTTGACTAGTACACTATGACAGTGATACTGCTTAATCTAAGGTTGATGACTGAAAAAAGTAACAAAGTTGTTACATAATTACAGGTTTGCTCTGTTTTATCAAGATATTGTTGAACTTTTTGAGTTCCATTTTGAAGAGTTCATCATCATCCATCCTATCCGGGTCATAACCTGATCTTCTTATAATTTCAGTAATGAGTCCTGTAGAGTTGCTGTAGGTGGTGGTAAGTGTTTTTTTTGACAGTCCATTTTCAGGTCCCTGGACATACACCCTTACTCCTATGTTGGTTGATTTAAGGAGGAACATCATCTGGAATTGTCCATTGACATTTGACCTTATATACTGTGGTGTGATTGTGATCATAATACTGTGTTAAGGTTGAGTGACTTCTTGAGTTGGTTTATGAGTTCAGTGTCCAGTACATCACCCATACAGGTAATGAGTTCTTCTTTTGTAAGGTCAGGTGACACACAGGTGGTCTGGTACTCATAAAAGGTTTCTGTTTCATACCGGATTGTGTTGTGAAGGAGGAGTGGTTCATTCCTTGTGAAGTTAAGGATTCTTTCCACATAGAGTGCTGACTTGAGGTCTTCCCAGTAGGGTTCATTTTCTATGTCCCTGAAGACATACTCTACAAACTGTTGTTTCTTTGATTTTCTACCCATAGTTACTTTTCTTTTTTATTTAAATAGTACTGTTGCCATTTATCTTTATGTTCATAGTAATACTTTCTGGAGTTTTCATTCTTCTTGTCCCTATGTGTTTTTAGGTACTCTTTTGCTCTTTGTTTTAGTTCTTCCTTGTGGAGTTCATAGTACTGGTGTCTTTTTTCCTTTATGGTTTCCTTGTTTTCTTCTTCCCATTGTTTCTTATATGCTTTCCTGTCGAAGGTTGATTCCTTTTTAGGCTTGGGTTCTTTAGGTGGTTTAGGTGGCTTGGGTTTCCTTGGTTTATGGTAGTCTGGTAGGTCAAGGAATTCCTGGAGTTCATCAGGGTCCAGGGTCTGAATCCAGGAATAGGTTGAGGTGAGTTGGTTGTCTGTGTACTTTTCCAGGTCCACAATAAGGAAGTAATGTTCCTTGCAGTGAATCTGGTGGCACAGCTGTTCTGTCTTCACCACATAGGACCTGGAAGTGAGTTCTTCCTTTGTGATCCTTACCTTCCTGGTGTGGCTGCAGGTTTCTGTGTTGTATATGAGTGTTCCTGTGTTCAGTTTCATAATACAAAAAAGAAGGAGTGATATTACTCAGGCTCACACCCCCTTTCATATCACCCCTTCTAAGTATAGAAGAAATTTATGGTTTCAGGATTTTCTTTAGGTGTGTGAGTTCAACCTATCTATATTAAATATAACAAAAAACTACATAAAATGACTCCAATAGGTAGAAAAAGATACAACTTTTTTTTCTTGTAATAAGGTTGGTTTACTTATATAGTACCTTTTTTTCCGGGGGAAGGTCTATGAGGTCAATAAGGTCATTGAGTTCATCATCATCCTTCAGTGTGATCAATGCCTTCAGTTTCTTGCTTCTTATAAGGAGTTCATCCTGGAATTCCTGGAAGTCTTGGTTTATGTCATCTATTGTCTTACTCATAATACTTGATTCTTGGTGTCTGGTTTAAGCCAGGATTGACTTATAAGGGTTGAGTGGTATAATCTATCATCTTTTGTCTTTAAGCTCAAAATAGAGGGGTTTCTGTGGGTTTTCCTTATCAGGTTTATTTTATAAGAAAAATAAGCAGGCACATATAAGAACAAGTGTTGTCTATCAGACCAGTCATAAGGACTGAAAGGACTTTGACTGGGCTGGCAGGCAAAGCCTGCTCTAAAACACATCTATATAGTCTACCTTCTTTTCTTGTTTAGGAATAACAAAGTCTATAGGGAAGGTTCTGTTAAGTTCATTCTTTATGTTAATAACCCAGGAGTCTATGATACCATCAGTAAGGTCAATATCATTGATTCTTTCCTTATACTTGTCTTTTATATACTCTATCCTGTCTGGTGTCTTATAGTCTGAAGGAAGGTGCTCAAGGAGGAGGTCAAAGTTGGACACCCCTTTTTTTTCTTTTTTTAATTCTTTTTTTTCTTCTTTTTCTTTTTTATGGGGGTACTCTGGTGACCCTTTAGTGGGTACTATAGTATCCCTTTGAGGGTCCCTATAGTTACCCCCCTGGGTACTCTGGTGACCCCCTGTGGGTACTATAGTATCCCTTTGTTCATTGTTGGTGGGTACTATAGTGACCTCCTTGACACCAACATAAAAGACCTTGATACCTGAAGTCCTTATATAACCAAGTTCTGTCAAGTGTCTTTTGATCTTCTTCATATATCCTGGACTGATACAAAGTTCTTCAGCAACCTGTGGTTTAGTCAGACTGCAGCACTTGTACTTACCATTTTCAGTATAGTACTTGTATAAAGAAAGTACCATCTTTTCTGTACTACTCAAATCCTCTATTTCAAGAATTTCCCTGGGAATAAAAATACCATCCATAATGCATAAAAAAAGGAAGAATTACCTGTATCCGGGCCTCCACTCCCTTCAACAAGTAAAACTTCCTGTTTATATTTCTATGTATGTGGTTGCTCTGGATCAAGGTGGAGGACATCCTTTACAACCTGGGTTTTCTATATTAAATATAACAAAAATCGACCTGATTTATTGTCATATACTATATTTATGTAAATTTATTTTCAGAAAAAAACCCAGGTGTGATTCACATCAGACCTGGGAAAAATAACAAAAAATAAAACAAAACTATGGCTTTATAACAAATACACTATATTTATGAAAAAACTTCTGGGAGTTGATACCTTGTACCTGGACTCCCAGAAGAGGTTGAAATTTAATGAATCACTTTAAATATAACAAAGTCTTGGAATAACAAAATCCAGGGGAACTTCACAGCTGCCCTGGATTGAACATAAAAGACTTTATATTACAGAATGTTTCAGTCTAAATATAACAAAAGCCTTACTCTACATCTGTGTACTCATCCCAAATCTTCTGAATCCTTGGAAGATTGTCTTTGATGACCATAAACCATTCAAGGTCATTATTACCAACACAGCACCCTTTGTGTGTGGTCACTGAAAGATCACCCCGGGTCAAATCAACCTCCAAAGTGAAACAATAACAGATGACCTTGAATCCATCATTACCATACTCTTTATACTTAAAACTCTGACCCTTATAGGGGTTGTACAGGTCACCTTCAATGAAGGATTTAATTTCTTTAATTCTTTCTGACATAACTTTGTTTTTTAAATTGTTAAATAAATTTCTTACTCAGGTCCATATCCTGGATTGTATAATAGGCACTGTCCTTGAACTGGTCATACCCCATCTTCCTCAGAAGGTTCAGAACAGAAAGCTTCAACATCTGCCAGGATTCTGATTCCAGATTCACATAAATGTCATTGTAAAGGTCATAAGGGAGTTCATTCATACCACTCATCACCCTCTTCAAAGACTTCAACCACTGGTCTTTGTGCTGCTTACCACCCTGACCTAAAGAACTGATCTTATTCAACATACTCATTTCTACTCTGTCCATATTCCAGATGATCTGGGCAGGATTGTTTTTTGTTTTGTCCATAATGTTTTAAATTTTGTTTGTTTAAATTTTCTTCTTACCTTTGTTGGTTTCTTTCTACTACAAAGATAAGGATTTTTTTTGACTTTTCCAAATATTTTTTCAAAAAAGTTTGCTTTTTTCAGATTTTTTTTGTATGGGGCAATAAAAAACCTGGACCAAGAACTGATCCAGGAAAAGAAAAGCTATGTTGAAATTGTTAAATGACACCACCTGGTGACATCTATTGCTGGTCTTCTGTGACCTCTTTTTCTTTTTGTCCGGCCTTGAACCTGCCTTCTTTTATGTCGAAATTCACCTCAAATCCATAGACACTGGCTGCCAATACAAAGACCTGTGCCACAAATATAAGGACTGAACCATCTATTATACCACCAGGAGGAGTCAACATTCCCCAGGCTCCAAATCCAACACCAGTCAGGAACAAGAAAAGGAAGACTGGGATTTTGTGCTTGTTACTACTCATATCATTCACTTATTATCACTATATTTATGAACAATCCCTCACCATATCATTCCTGTTCTGTGTGAAGTCAAAAGACTTTAAATAGTCCAGTACAGTCCTTGCTTCATCACTTGTAAACCCACAGGCCAGAAGAAGGTCAGTGTCATTGTCTATCTTGGAATAGTCAAGGTCAGGGACATACTTGAATTGGGGTTTCCTTATATATTGTCTTGTCTGTGTCAACCATAACCCATACCTCAATACAAGACTTTCACAGAATAGTTTCTTCAAGTTTACTCCATACTCATAGGAAGGACAGTATAGAATATTTCTACTCACCATATCTTTACCATAAAACTCTATGATCTGCTCACCTGTCATAACTGGAATAGTCTTCAAATAACCAGACATCCATACTCCACCCATTGAACCATAAGCACCATTCACATTCAAATACCAACTGTCTTTCTTTACCTCCCGGACCAAATAGTCATAATCATCCTTCTTACTCTTGTGTCCTGTCTGTAGGTCTATCTTCAACTGGTTCATCTTCCCCATCTTGTCAATAAACTGTCTGTGTCCTTCATCATCTATCATATAATAGATTCTATCATCCACATCCAGTTTCTTGTCATAGGAGTCATTGTCTGCCTTCCTGTCACAGAAGAATATTGCTGTCTTGTCCATCTGGGCTTCACTGAACATTTCCTGTCCTACCACTTCTATGTTTGTACATACACCTTCCCTGAACATATCATACCACTCACCAGTCAACTGTACTTTAATAGGTTTACTCGGCATAATAAAGCAAAGGAAATCCCTGCACTTGGACAGTGAATTCTTCATTATCTTTAAGTGAAGTGTGGCAGAACTACCTTTGTTGAACCCCCCAAACGGTGGATTCCCTACCACTACATCATAGATCATAGGCTCTTGATTCTTATAAGGAACTGTTCCAGGGTTTCTGTTTCCATTTCCATCCCCTGTATGACTTCCCTCTGTCTGATACCTGAACTGATCTGCATCTTCACCTGGTCAGGACATTCATTCCACAGGTACTCCCACCTTCTGAAGTACTCACTGAAGTACTTTTCTGCTCCATCCCTGTACTCCTGGGTTTCTATGGTCTTCCAGCTCGGGTGGCAGAAAGTATAGTATGCATCCAGAACTATACTGGCAACCACCTCCCTGGCCTTGTCAAACTTGCTCTTGGCAGTCAACCACTCCAAGGAATAGTTGGAAGACTTTATGAGGTCATTATAGGTCTTCTTGATATAGAGTGGATCCCTCCTGCATACACTGTTGTCCCTCCACTTCCAAAGGTAGAAAGGACTTGGACACCACTTTATGTTCTGTGTACAGGCCTGGACCTGGAGGTTCAGTACATTGTCCTCGTGAATTGTACATTCAGGGAAGAAGTGTATGTCATTCCTCTTAATGAACTCCCTCTTGAAGACCTTGGAGTGGACAAACTGAAATCCATCCTTTCTGTCTATGAAGTAGGTTTCACCTGTCTGTGGATTCCTTCCTTCCTCTAAGAATACTGCATACAGTGCATCAAAACCATTCACTGTGGTAGGTACACCATTCACAGGGACCTGCATAGGAGTGGTGGTTTCCCTCTTAATGAACCAGAAGGCAAGACAGTGGTAGAACATATCATCACAGTCACACCACATCACATACTCACCAGTGGAATAGTTGAAGGCCTGGTTCCTCATCTGACTCACACCACCCTTGGGTTCTGTGTGATACTGTATGTCATAAGCATAATGACCAAGGAATTCAGGTGACAAATCCGGACCATCATCACCATCCTTACAAATGACCACCTCCACTTCATTGAGGTCTATGTTCTGCTGGATTGCTATACTGTCAAGAAGAGGTTTAATGACAGCTTCACCCTCATTGTAATAGGGCACTAAAATAGACAAAAACTTTTTCATAATATAACTTTTCTTTATACTCTATTTATGTAAAAAATAACAAGGTCCAGGACAAAAGTCTTGAACCTTGCTGGTTGTTTTATGTTGTTTGTCTTTACTCTATAGGGAAGATCCTACTTGAATACTGGGACCAATACTCAGCTGACTTGTATGCATCAACAAGACTGGCTGGGACATAAACTGATATATTATATTCATCACCATAACCCAAATAACATACAGAAGAATAACCCAATGTCAACTTACTTATATTATCATATAAAGCATAATTACCTATAAAACTACAGACAGGAAGTGTAAGTTCTGTTAAACTGTTACAACCTTGAAATGCATTATCACCTAAATACTCACATACAGGAAGTGATATATAAGTCAAATTAGTGTCATTTTCAAATTCTTCCCCCTTCATAGACTTACAGGCAGGAAGGTTTATACTTGTTACACTTCCCATATTATTAAGTGCTCCATATTCAAGAAGTTCACAAGCTGGAAGACTTACTTCAACTATTTCATTCCTGTCTATACCAATTACCTCATTAAAAGTCTGTTCTATAAATTTTGTTCCACCATATAGAAGTCCATTACTGAAAGACAGCATAGTACTGTATGAGGTACTTACACTTACTACAAGACTTGAATAAGAACTCCAACCTTCTGTTGATATAAACCTATCATACATTGTGTCAGCAACATATATAGTACCAACACCAGACTGGAAAGGAGTGTTGTCCAATGTTCCATTATATACAGGAATTCTATAGTTTTCCATACACAGTGTAAGTTCTGTCAATGAACTACAATCATAAAAGCACTGTGGTTGCATATACATCAAAGCAGGGAAATAAGCCCTTGAAAGACTCCAACAAAAGTAAAATACACCATAACCAAGGGTAATACAGTTAGGGAAGTATGCATCAGGAATTGGATCTGTCTGAAAGGCCATTGCTTCTATAGTTTTAACATTAGGAGCACTAAAATAAGTAAGACTTGAACACCCGGCAAATGCTGTACCTCCTATTGATTCACACCTAGGAAGTGTTACACTTTGTAAGTTTCTACAGTTGTTGAATGCATCATTAGCTACTAGTGTTACATTAGGTAAGTTTATTTCTGTAAGACTTTGACAGTTTCCAAAGGCCAACAAACCAACTATACTACAGTTGTCAAGGTGAACCTCTGACAGAATTGCATTATTAAATGCATAACTAGGAACTTCCTTTAAATTGTTCATACTCACATATTGTACATTACTCCAACAACCTACTGTTTTCATAACAGATACAGGTGAAATCAATCTTTCTGATCCCACATCACCTTCAATGACCTGTTCAAGTGTAAATCCTGTCACACTCTGTGGTACATCAACCACTACCTGTGAATAACCATCAACACCCTGTCCAGGTGCATAAGTACCATTCACAGACACACTCAATGACTCTGTGACAAATTGTGGTGAAGGTACAGATACAGTAACTGTACCAAGACCATAATAACCCTGGTCAGCAATATACTCACCATTTTCAACAACTGTCTTGTCTTGCAGTTCAGGCTGTACATTGACCTCTACAGGTGAATAACCATCTACACCTGCTCCTGCTGTATAAGTTCCATTACTGGTGATTGAAAGTCCTTCAATGACTGCACTTCCACCTCCACCACCATCTGGGTTTCCATTTATCTTCATACTTTTATACTTTTATTATTATTATATTTATGTTTATCTAAATACCTATTATGATACTTGACCATATAGGGAAGGCCTGCTGGTAATCATTCACAAGACTGGTAGGTACATACACACTTCCAGAACCTGAATCTAAAGGAGTTGAACTGAATGCATTGTATGATATACTTACAACTGAACTTGCTCCAAACAGGATTGTACTCAAACTTGAACATCTTCTAAATGCACTTCCACTTATCACTGTACAACTATAGAGGTAAGCTACAGAAAGCATATAACAACTGTCAAAGCATAAGGAACCAATAACACTACATTTAGGCAATGAAATCACACTTAATGAAGAACACCCTTTAAATGCTTTTTCATCTAAATAACTGCATTTAGGAAGACTTACCCTTGAAAGGTTTATACAACTACCAAAACAGTTCCTACCAAAATCAGTACATTCAGGTAATGAAATGTAAGTGAGTGAAGAACACTCGTTAAATGCATTGTTCCCTATAGACTCACATATAGGTAAATAAACAGAACTCAATATAGAACAATTTCCAAATGCACCTACACCTACAGTCTTACATTTAGGCAATGAAATCACACTTAATGAAGAACAATATCCAAATACACCTAGACCTACAGTCTTACATTTAGGCAATGAAATCACACTTAATGAATAACACCCTCTAAATGCATTTTCACCTAAATAACTACACTCTGGAAGACTTATTTTTGTTAAGTTTCTACAATACCTAAATGCACTTACATCTATATACTCACACATAGGAAAGCTCAAACTTGTAAGACCTATACAACTGAAAAAAACATTTCCACCTATATATGAACATACAGGAAGGCTCACAACATTAAGACTTGAACAGTTTAGGAAAGTCCAGGAACCAATATATGTACACTGTGGAAAGTAAACTCTTTCAAGTGAAGAACAATGGGCAAATGCACCTGAAAAGTATGTAAGACTTCCTCCAATAGAACTCCCAATACCAGGTTCAATATAACTGCATTTAGGTAATGAAATTTCACTCAATGAATAACAATAACCAAATGCATCTGCACCTACATACCTACACTCTGGAAGACTTATATCTGTCAATGAAGAACAAGAAAGGAAAGCACAATCATCAACATAAGAACAGTTTGAAAAAGCAATGCTGCTCAGCCTATAACACCTGTCAAATGCACTTTCACCAATATAACTACATAAAGGAATAGACACACCATACATACTACTACAAGAAAGGAAAGTGTCCTTGTTTATTGAAGTAACCTTAGGAAGACTTATACTGAAAGAACCATAACAACTTTTGAATGCACTACTACCAAGGAATGTACATTCAGGGAGTTCAACCAATCCTGAAAAGTTGTTTCTTTCAAATACACTACAACCAACATAACTACAAATAGGTAAATACACATTACTGTTTACTACATTCATAGCAAATGCCTGATCATCTAAATACTCACATACAGGTAAACTGATTGCAGTAATTGTTTTTCCAAAAAATGCAGCCTTACCTATATATGAACAGTGATCAAGACTTATTACAGCATCAATCCCAAAATGTAATGCATCTGTGTTGGCAAATGCCCCATCACCAATATACTCAACCATAGGAACATAGACAGAATTTAAATACCGGCAATACTCAAATGCATTGTCACCAATATAAGTACATTTAGGGGCATACACAGTTTCAAGACCTCTTGCACTATAAAATGCTCTTGAACCTATATGTTCACAGTTTGAAAGACTGGCACTTCTAAGGTATGCACAAAAGCCAAATGCTGCTAGGTTTCTACTACCATTTCTGATTGTGTATGCATTTGTTTCCAAATAAGTAATGCTTGGTCCTCCTATGTGGTGGTAATAAGATATATGACTTGTCATAAATGCATTTGAAGGAATTACACCAAAAAAATCTGTGAAGTAACCACTGTAATCCTCCAAGTTGAAAGGTCTTCTTCCAAATGACACTGTGTCTGATATATTAGAAGGAGTCCAGCTGATATACCAACCTTCAGGTGGCATAGGTCTTGTCGGCCATACCAAACTACCATAAGTGAACACACTCATCACAGAAGAACAGTGTGTGAACACATTTATTACATCATTACAAAAAACCTTAATCATATTACTCTTCTACTATTAAAGCTATTAAGTATGAACACTGCTCCTCAGGTGTGAGTTCATACCACTCATCCTCTGTACCAGACCATATTTCAGTCCTGTCAACCTTACCGGACACATCAGTAATGAACCCCTGTTCCAGGACCCACTGTTCAGTTGCATAACCATCAAGGTCAGCTTCTGTGATATAGTTCTGTATGGTGGTGTTGTCGACAAAGTTGTTTGTGACCCACTCCTCAGTTGCATAGTTCTTGTTTTCAACCCAGGATTCAGTGGCATAATGCTTGTTTTCCACCCATTCCTTGGTGGCATACAAATCAAGGTCTATTTCTGTGATATAACCCTGTCTTTCCACCCAGGTCTTGGTGGCATAAGGTTCCAGGTCACACTGTCTTACATACTCCTGTGCTGTCACCCAGTTCTTAACCCAGGTTTCTGTTGCATAACCACATAAGTCATCCTGTGTCAAATAGTCCTGCTGGTTCACCCACTGCTGTGTGGCATAACCATCCAAGGCACTGTCTGTAATGAACCCCTGGAGTCTGATCCAGTTTTCTGTGGCATAACCATTAAGGTCACTACCTATAAGGAAATGCTGATTCCTGACCCACTGTTCACTGGCAAGACCATCAATGTCATTCTGTGTAATGAACCCCTGTCTGGTCACATAATCCTCTGTTGCATAACCATCAAGATCCACACTTTTGAGGAATCCCTGCCT
>Ga0326511_10002955_pt1 | contig 13729 bp, 16 predicted proteins | sample 0_2496_0518_D_FD_203701 | JGI IMG/M metagenome (GOLD analysis project Ga0326511, IMG submission 203701) | Bovine rumen microbial communities from UC Davis, California, United States - 0_2496_0518 | ecosystem: Host-associated > Mammals > Digestive system > Stomach > Rumen | place: USA... | reverse complement strand
ACCTATGGAATCAGAAGCCCCACCAAAAGAGTTAAAGAATGTGTTGTTTTTATCACTTCTCAGTCTGCAACAGCTACTCAGGGTTGCTGTATCACCAGCATACATATTTATAAAACCCCTTTCTTCGTTCTTTTTACAAATAAATTCTAAGAAATCTTTATCCAAGATTTCATTTTTGCCAGTTTTTTCATCTTTTTTTATTGAAAAACAAGCTGTTGTTACAGGAAATGTATGTACTACTCTTTTTGCTTCTTCGTTCATTACATCTAAGAATATCTCTTGACATTTTTGTACGGTTTCTACATCAGTACCATATATTTCATCATCAATAACTAATTGAGTTTCTGGTATAATTGTTGATAAGAAATTTTTATCAAATATGCTTACATTGGTGAACAAAGATTGGTTCCCTCTACATGGTTGATTTAATTTGTATATAAATGCTGTTAATTCTTCTTTAAAATATTGCCAACAATCTTCTTCACTATTAAGCTGAACGTGTGAATCTTTATATCCACTATCTATCATCTTTTTGACAAAAACACTTGCTACTACTAATAAATTAGCACAAGAACTTGCACCAGCGGTAGAATTACCTGCTATTAAAAGATAAGCCTCCATAATATCAAAATAACTTCTTAAATATTTTGGGGGTTGAGTATTATTTTTATCATCAATACCAACAAGTCCTAAAGAAGCAATAGATAAACAAGAATGGTTATAACAATATGGCATTGGGTAAGAATTATAGTGCATATCGTTAACATAAAAAGCACCAGTAATTTGAGCTTCTACAAATTTATTAGCTACTTCTATACTTCTATTCTTTTTAAGCCATTTCCATAATCTATAATACGACTGTAATAACACCATTGGTTTGGCAATTTCATGCATAATAGAAATCGCAGATGTACCACCAGCGTTAGCATTAGCATCAATAGTACCATTAGCTACATTGTCAGAATTTACCATTTTTTTAATTGCTTTATTCATATCCAATTGTTCACCAATGCCATTTAGATTAAATATTTCAACCCCGTATTTATCTAACATGTTTACCATAAAATTAACAAAATCTTTTTGGTAAGATTGAGAGTTTAAATAATTTCTTATAAATTCTTTTTTGTTGTTTTCTTCCATATTTACCTCTTTTACACTGTTTTCTCTTTCTAATGTCTGCATTTTTATCTCCTTTTCTCTACAACAATATTACTACAAACTATTTAAAATGTCAAATTTGAGAAAAAAATAGGGTATACCACAAAGGTATACCCTATCGTTTAGGGTAGTTTAAACTACTCGGCTTTTTTATCTTCTTTTTTATCAGCTTCTTGTTTATCAGCCTTTTTATCAGCCTTTTTATCTTCTTTAGGTTGTAATTTTTCAATTACCTTAGAAAGTTTAGCAACTAATTCTTCTAACTTAGCTACTTTTTCTGAAAGCTCAATAATAACCTTATCTTTTTTAAGGTCAATTTTTGCAATAACTTCTTTTGCACCAGCTACAGCTTGTTTTGCTCTGTCTACAAATTTTCCCATTTGTTAATCTCCATTTCTAAATAACATATTCTACATTTTGTTTTATTAATTCTTCACGGATTTTATTTAATGCTTTACGATATAAAAATCCTATATTCTGCAAGGAACATCCTTTTTCGTCTGCGATTTCTTTTCTTGTTTTTTTATCTCTTCCAAGAAAACCATGCACATCTATTATAGTTTCAAATTGTTTTTGTGTTATTTGTTCGTTTTTATATAAATCTATCACAATTTTTTGTACTTTGTTCCAATCATTTATATCATCAATAAACTCATCTACGTCTTGTGGTTTAGCTTGTATAATTTCATCTATTTCTAAATAATAACTATTATCTATATGTTTTCTTTGTTTGTCTTTATAACGTCTAAGTTCATATTTACAAGCTTTACCCAAATAAGTTGAAAACTTTAGATTTTTAGTAACATCAAACTTATTTATGCAACGCATAAAAATCAAACTAGCCTCTTGTATTAAATCTTCTTGTGTACCATAAGCTATATTTGGGAATGTACCCGCATATTTAGCAACAAGTCTAAAAGTTTTTCTATATAACTCATCTGCAATTTTTTTCTTTTTAACGGGGTTCTGTTCTTGTTGATATTCATAAATCAACTGTTCATTTGTTTTTTTCTTTTTTTTCATTTTATATACCTACTGTTGTATAATACTATCTATCTCTCTTCATTTACAACATTAGGTTCACAATTAAGGTCTATATATTCTTTTATTTCTTCCCAAGATACTGGTCCATATTCCCAAGCGTCTACACCACAATCTGTACTTTGCTTGTAATCTGGAAGCGTACAATGAACATGCCCATAAATATGATATGAGCCTTTATAAAAACCAGACCATTCACGATAAGGAAAGTGTGATAAGAATATTTTATCACTACCTATTTGTAATATTTGGCTTTCTTTAACGCTTTCTATTAAACCTTCTTTTTGACATCTAATAAGATTTTGTTTATTGTCGTGGTTTCCTAAGATTACAAATTTTTTACCGTTCAATCTATTAAAGATTGATTTATATGTTTCATAACTTTGATTCCAAGCTATATCACCTAAAATATAACAAACATCATTACTTGAAACTATTGAATTATAATTATCTATAATTGTATCGTCATGGTGGTCTATATCACCAAATGGTCTATTAGATAATCTTAATATATTTTTATGTCCTATATGTAAATCTGCGGTGAAATATATACCGCTTTTACCATACTCTTCTTTATTCATTAAATCAACTTTCTTTCTATAAAACCTCCGAAGAGGTGCTATTTCAGTTTATTACCACGCTGTAAGGTCGATGACCGAGTATATAGCTATACCGTGTATTCCCCCTAGGAAGTAAATACATACAGGTACCTTTATGTAATGAACACGTTGTATCCGAGCTAAACCTCATTATGTTCTACGACCTGTGTCGCACCACTATTCAATTATTTTTTAAGTTTTGCACCGCATTTTACACAACTTATTTTACCACGCTCTTCGAGGTTTTTAAAGTCGTAATCTTTAAAAATTCTATGACATTCGGGGCAAGCAGTTGTACCATTTAATTCATATTCATTAAATACTACAATATTTCTTTTTAACTTTTCGTTATATATTTTCATTATTTACCTTTCTCAAATGGTTGCGGAGGTGGGATTTGCACCGACACGACCTCTGGGGTATGAACCCAGCAAGCTACTACTGCTCTACTCCGCTATATGACCCCCAACCGTGGGCTTTCACCACGCTCACCATTTTACATAATACATTTAATAATTATTATGCGGTATTTTCAAATCGCTAAACTAGATGGGGATATTAAATTTTTAATGTACAAATTTATCTATATATATTGTAACACATCTTAACAATTTTGTCAAGTATTTTTAGTGACAATTTTATTTTAGACTTACTTCAAATAATTTAAAAGTTTATCTGGATTATTTATCCATAAAACACCTTGCAATACAAGCATTTTATCATCATTTTTATACACCACTACTCTTTCAACTGGTAGATTATCAGATTTTTCACTATATGCTAATTTCTTAACGGCAAAATTTACATCTTCTATATTTTTATCTTTTAAATCTATAATACATTTGTTATTTTCATTTATTAAAACATTAAGTTGACGCATAGAGGTAAACCTGATTTCGTAATCGTCATCACTATATTGTTTATTTGTTTCTACCAAATGCCCAGTTATAGACACCATATTACCTTTTTGAACTTTAAATTCTAAATCGTTTTCCCAGTCGTTTGGAAATACCGTTATGGTTGTTTTACTACCAAAATACTCAAAAGTTAATTTAGCCATTTTTTGACCCTTTTTAGTTTTTAATTCCTTAATATCTGTAAGTAAACCAACAGTATTAAAGCTTTTTAGGTCAACAAATTTTTCAAAATCGTCAACTAATTCATTTAATTCAACATACGGTATACCGCCTTCTAAGGCACGTGTATAGTATTTCTTAAATAAATCCCAGCGTTTATATGGATTTGTGGATATATTAAACCCCATAAGTTCTTGTTCGTTTTGTATTTTTTCAGCAGGTTTATAGGTTGTAGCTTTTAAGAATTGTCTTTTAACTACATCAATATAATACTCTAAAAGGTCATCTTGTTTTTTATTTAATTCTTCTCTATATAATTTGTCTTGTCTACTTGATTTTAAACCTCGTTTTTCTTCTTGAATTTCTATATATTTATCACTCTTTTTACCTGCTTTGGTACCAACCACATGGTATACCGCTTGCTCTAAATTTTCTGTATCTATATAATATTTAGAGTTTTTAGCATCATTTATATAATCACATAGTAAATCCCAACGTTTAGGATATTTTACAAGTTTATTAAATGCACCAACCCGTAAAAGTGCTTGTATACTGCCTTTGTCTGCTTTGTTTGCTCTTTCTATAAAATCTTCAATTGATACGAATTTTTTATTACTTCTTGCTCTTATAATATCGTTTACAACTGCTTTACCTAAACCTTTGATAGCTGATAAACCGAACACAAGTTCACCGCTTTCGTTTATTTGGAAATCTTTACCTGAGTCGTTAACATCGGGTGGTGTAACACGTATGCCTAAGCGGTAACACTCGTTTATATATAGGTTGAGTTTATCGAGGTCATCTGAATTGGCATTTAATAAAGCACACATATATTCGAGGGGGTAGTTAACCTTGTACCAAGCTGTAGCGTAAGACATATAGCTATAAAGAACACCATGAATCTTACTAAAGGAATATGAAGCAAATTGTTGTATTTTCTCGAATAAATCCTCTGCTTGTTCTAAACCTCTATTCATCTTTTTACAGCCTTCCAAATACAATTCTTTTAATTCTGGAATTTTATCCTTTAATTTTTTACCACATATTTTTCTTGCAAAATCTGCTTGAGAATTTGAAAACCCTGCATAGTATTTTAATGTTAACATCATTGTTTCTTGAAATATCATTAATCCATAAGTGTCCTTTAATGGCTCTTCTAACTCTGGAATAATGTATTCTGGTTCTGCTTTACCGTTTCTTATTAATTTGTATTGTTCTGTCATTCCACTTTGTAAAGCTGAAGGTCTACCAATAGCAGTTATAACTGTTAAATCTTCTAAATTCTTTGGCTTAACCGACTTTAGCAAAGACTTAAACATTTGGCTTTCCATTTGAAATACGCCAAAACTTTCACCATTTCCTAATGTTTCATAAACTTTTTTGTCATCTAGTGGTAAATTGTGAAAATTTATCTTTATACCATTCCTTTCGGTTATTAATTTATCTGTTTCTCTTATTGTTTGTAGACAAGCAAGTCCCAATTCATCCATTTTTAAAAATTTAAGTTTGCCATCTACTTCTTTCATATCATATGAAGTAACAAAAACTCTATCTTTTTTACCACTTGGGTCTTTTACAGATATGACAGGACATAAATTATCAAAATTATCTGGAAATATAACATTAGCACAAGGGTGAACAGACTGAGCAGAAAAAGTGCCTTCTAATACCTTTGATATATTAATTACTTCTTCTAAATTGTTGCTTTTTATTTCTTTTTGTAAAATTTCATTAGCTTCCATATTTTCTTCAAGAGTTAAATTCGGGTCCATTAAAGAAGTTATTTTATTAGCCAACGCAAATGGAACTTCCATTGCACTTGTAACGGCTTTAAAAGAACTTTTCGCAGTAAGTTCAACATACGTAGCTATTCCACACACCTTATCTTCGCCATATTTATCCCTCAAATACTGCTCTATTCTTGCTTTATCGTCTGGTGCCCAATCTGAATCACAGTCACAGCACGAAATTCGGTCGGGTGAAAGAAATCTTTCAAACATTAAATTGTATTCCATAGGGTTTATTTGTACAATATCAAGACAATAAAGAACTAAACTAGCCCCCATTGACCCACGACCTACTGCTCTATATATACCATTTTTTTTAGCAAATTCATATATATCCCAAAGCAAATATATATAATCTTGCATATTCATTTTTTCTATAACTTCGAGTTCATATTTTATTCTGTCAATATATTCTTTTTTATAATTTAATGAACCAAATCTTTTAATAAAGCCAGCTTTTACTAAATCTCTCAATTTACGACTCACTTCTTTTTTTTCGCCAAAAGTAGGCATAGAATAATGTTCGTTCTCTATATTGAAGACCTCTACTTTATCAGCAATTTCACTAGTATGTTTAAAACACCCCTCTATAAAAGGAAGCGGGTATTTAGCAAAAGTTTCAAGCATTTCTGCTTCATTTTTTAAATAGTATTCATGAGAGTCAAATTGAAACGTAGGCTTACTTAATTTGGAACCAGTATTTTTACATAGTAAAACTTGGTGTGCCTTCCAATCTTCTTTTCTATAATAATGGCTATCTTGTTGCACTATACATTTTATGCCGTATTTTTTCCCCATTTTTATTAGCCATTCGTTATAATCCTCTTGCTGTTTTTGCCACTCTTTATTAAAGGAATTGTGATTTTGAAGCTCAAGGTAAAAATCCTCACCAAACATATTATGAAGAGTAACAAGCTTGTTTTCGGCTACATCTAAATTGCCAGAAGTGAATTGTTTCCCAAGAACACTACCTATACAAGCAGAAGTTATAATTAAGTCTTCTTTATGCTTCTCTAAATCTTCTAAAGTTATACGACCATCATAATAAAACCTCTCTTCTCGAAAACTTAAATTATGTAGTTTGATTAAATTATGATACCCATTGGAATTTTTAGCAATTGCACATAAATGGTGATTATCTCTTATTTTTTTGCCGTTTTCATCTACTTTATTTTCTGTAACATAAAACTCTATTCCTATTAGTGGTTTAATATCTGCTTTTTTGCATAAATCCAATAGTTTTATAGACGAAGTTAAGTAACCATGGTTAGTAACACCTACAGCCTTCATATTGTTAGCTTTAGCCCAATTTACCAAGTCTTTCAACTTTAAAGAGCTATCAAGTAAACTACCTAAACAATCATGATTATGAAAAGATATATAATTTGACATTTTTTACCTCCAAATTAAGCATAACATAAAAACCCATTTTTGTCAACTATACCATGTTCTTTTTCGTTATAATATTTGAAGTTGTAAGGATATATAGTATATTCGCCATTGCATATTCTACGTACTGTATGTGTAGAAATATCGTACTCGTCTGCTATTTCTTTCATTGTGTTATATACTTTGTTATTATCTAAGCACACAATCTTTTTAGAATTACTATTTTCACCCCCATATCTACCTCTTACCTTTTTACGCTCTTTTATCATATATTTGTATTTTTTTATTATATAAAAATAGTTTTCGCATATATCTTCATGCGTATATCCATCTTCTAACATTTTATCATATATATCTTTTTGTGTAAATTTATGCTTAGGGTTTAAATATTGCCCCTTTATATTTTTATTGATACTACTTCTATCGCAATTATAATATTCCATACACTCCTTTATGGTGTTAAAAAACGTCTTGTCATCTATACAAATTATAGATTTAGCTAAAGGATTTTTTCCGCCTTTTTTACCTTTTGTGCCTTTCATATAATTTAGCATACTTCTATATTTATCAATAATTGTGTTGTAATTAAATAATATATAATCGTGCGTATATCCGTCTTTTATCATTTTGTCATAGACATCTTTTTGACAAAACCTCATATCTGGGTTTAAGTATTGCCCTCTAATATTCTTAACTATACCGCTTCTGTCACGATTATAATAGTTAGAACATTCCTTTATGGTATCAAAGACTTTTTGGTCGTTTAAACATATAATACTTGTAGCCGTTGGGTTTTCTTTTCCGTAAAGAACTGGTGGCTGAGAATATCCACTCTTAAATACATCTGTATGATTTTTAACTAACTTGTTGTAATTTTCTTTTATATAATTATCAGTCAACCCTTGTTCCTTTAATCTATTGTATACATCTAAAGATACAATTGTATATTCTGGTTCTATATATTTACCATGAATAGCCCTATTAACGTATGATTCACTTATATCGTAATGTCTAGCACATTCTTTGAGTGTATGGAATACTTTGCCGTCATTCATACACAGTACACCTAACCCATTATACGTGCCATGTATAGCATATGGACTACTATTATAGCACCATGGTTTACCCCAATGTTTATCAAGTAGGTTTTGCTCAATATTATATCTTTCATCAGGTTCACAAAAAGTAATAATCTCAAATACAAAACTATCTTCACCAAATTTATTGAAATCTTCTTGAAGTTTAGAAGAATGGTGATTTACCTTTTCAGACCTCAACAATGTTAAATGCCCTTTATATCTATCTCGTAAATCAAGAGCACTACCTATATAAAACTTATTGTTAACTATGTTTCTAATTTTATATACACCACTTTTATTTTTAAGCTCTTTTTTTGTATACTGTTTACCTTCACAAATATCTTTAGAAAAAGTATTCATTTTTACACCTTCCACAAAAAAAACTCTCTGTTGAACGTAAACAATACCTAATTGATATAATTACAGAGAGTTGTTAATATATTTTCTATTAAATTGTTTTCATTTTAAGCATTGTTCTACGTTCACTTCTATATTAGCACAGGTTAATATAAAAGTAAACATATACTAAAAACTAAACTTTTTTGTCTTTTCAAAATCTTCTAAAATTCTTTTTAAAATATCTTCTTTTATAATACAACAATCGTGTAATCTATATTTATCACGGTTATAGTATATAAACTGATTTAATAATTCGCTTTCGTGTTTATCAGCTAAAATTTTATCATAGTCAGCATTTTCATATTGACACCACATAAACGTAACATTGTAACCAATATTTTTTAACTCTAAGACTTTTTTGACCTCATAGTCAAATCTTACATCTGTTACAACAACATTTTCACCACTTTTTACCACCGAATCATACCACAAATTACACCAATAATCTGTACCAAACAAGCGTTTAAATTCGGTGCCTATATTTTGTAAAATTTTTCTAATTGATGTTATTTTAACATCAGTATAATATGGTAATAAACCCATAAAATTGTGCTTTACCTCTGCTGATAAATTACAATTTTTAAAATCATTATATGGTATATTGCCTATTTCCTCTGGATTATAACCTAATATATTCCAAGCTACTTCACGTAACGGGTCTGCTAATGCTATTTTTTTATACCCTATATTTATATATGGTTGGCTATTATAGTCTTTACCACACGTTTTTAAACCCATAAATGCAACAATTTGTTTTTTATCTGACATAATTTACCTTTCTAATACAACCCTCTGTCTTGCCACGGTTTACCTTTTTCGGTCCAATATTTGTACATTACTTCATATAATACATCATAATTTTCTTTTGATAATTCAACATTTACTACACCGTTATTATCATAATATCTAAGATTATAATGTTTACTTAAAATATTTTCCAAAGATATACCATTAAATCTAAATTCAAATCCTACAGAATGTACATTTACACCATATATATCATCATTATCTTTAATAAATTCTTCTATTAAACCTAATACATTATATACGTGTCCATTTTCTATTTCTCGTTCTTTTTTAAGAAGTGAATTATGAAAATCTGCAAATTTTGTAGCAAACGGTTCTTTTAACTGTATACCCTCTAACCATTTATAATAACTTTTATCATTATCATAAACCCACTGTATACTTTTGCCCTTATATTTACCAAACGGTATAGTCATTATTTCTTTTTCCTATTTGCTTTTTTACTAGCCTTTTGTACTTTGGCTCTTTTACGGGCACGTTCTTTTTTGGCTCTATACATTTCAAGAGTATATTCTGGGGTTCCACCATATACCACTTTTGTATATTTTGTAGCATGCTGTTTAATTCTTTCTTTAGCTTCAGCAATCTTTTGGTCTACTTCTTCTTCTGTTAATCTTTCTTTGTTTTCTTCCATTAGTATACCTCTGCGTCTACATTTACTGGTCCAACTGCTTGAGACAATAATTCATCTGGTGATAATTCATCTACTAAACTTTGGACATCATTTTCATCTTCTATACCTTCAAAATCACTAATATTAAATCTTAATGTAATCGCTATCATTTTATTTCTCCTTTTTTATATAATATCATTATTTTATCTTTTTGTCAAGAATAGTCGCTACCCTGTCTAAAGTAGATATTAATAAGTTGAATTTATCGTGTATATATATATTATTCCTTATAAGAGTAAGTTCTTTACGTATACTTTCTAAATTATCATCTATACTTTTAAGATTTTTATAAGTTGAGTCCAAACATTGAATAATACAACCTAGAAATAAAAAACCCATTAACCATAAATTTAATATTAACCAAAACATTATTTTTTGTCCTTTCTCATTTTTTCTCTAAGTTTTTTAGCCTCGTTATATAAATCTTCTCTACCACGTAATTTAGCTATAACCATTTGTTCATTTAAAGGTAAAACATCAAATGGTTTTATGTCACACGTTCCGACAAACCCTTTAGGTGCAGGCAAACGATTGCATTTTAAATAAGTAGAACCTATTTTATATAAACTTAAACTGTCCGCTACATCTTCTTGGTGTTTACTACTAATACTATCAAAATCTATATCTTTGCCATACAGTTCACGTGCCTTTGCCACCATCTTCTTTTTGTCTGCCTTTGCATCATCTGTAAAAAACATTTTATTAGTGATAGGCGGTATCTGTATTATGGGTATATCTAATCGTCTGCATAAATAACTTATTATAGAATAACCATCTAAAAATGAGGTTGAAGCATTGGAAGAGTTAAAACTTCTGCTTTCTAACACAACTAAATCTACCTTGTTTATATCTTGCAAAAACGCACATATAACATTATCTAGTTTGTTTTCTGATGTTTCATCATAAATAGGTGAACAATTAGGGTTTTTATGGTCTGATTTTAACTTTGAAAAATATTTGAAAGCCCAAAGTTTACCGTTTTCATCACCAAATATAAAACTTGAACCATTTAAACTATAATCTATCGCAAGTATAATTTGATTTTGTTTAGTCATTATTTACCCTCATAATCTATAAGTTTTTTAATTACCCACAATAAATAATTATCGTCTTTATTCAATAAAAAAGTTATCATTTTTGCCTTAGAAAATGAGCCATTATATTTATAAGGATGCTCATTATATTCAAGTGGTTCACTATAAATTAAATTTGCTAAACCCTTAACACTAAATTTATCTGCTAATTGGTTAAACAAAAACAGAATAAAATCTGCATACTTATATTTTTCATAAGCATAACCTGTTATTTCTTTTTCTTTTTCTTTAAGCATCTTATCTAAAATAAATTCTGACATATTAAATTTCATTTTATACATCTCCGTATTCTGCTTCTAATTGTGCCTTTATAGCCATTATCACTTCATCTGTTATATTACATTCATATATAATTCTGTCTAAATCATCTTCATCTATATGTTGCATAAGTAAAATTAACTGTTCAATTTTTCTATTCATCTTCGTCTACCTCTAAATTTCCGTCTAAATCTAAAAATGTTTTACCACTCAAAATTTTACCAGAAAGTTCTGAAGGTGGTTTTTCTTCAAACCTGTAACCATTGTATACACAATTAGTAATATCTGGTTTTGCTGTATATCTTACTTTTTGCCAAATTAGTTGACAAACATCTTTTAAATCTGGATTTATCTTAATAAGTTCTGGATAAACACAAGGTCTATATATACCACATATAACATCTGCATAATGTCTTGGGGCAGAAGACCCTCTTAAAGAAAATATATTTGGAAACCTTTGTGGGTCACTTGCTAATTCTTTACCAAACTGATGTAATGCAATAACGGTACAATTTAATTTTTTAGCCATTTGTTTTAATTTACCGTATGCTAAATCCATTAATCCTACAACTTCTGAAGGTGTACCGTTACATAATATATTCATATGGTCTATTATAATAAGGTCTGTATGCCCCCATTTTAAATTATTTTTCTTAACACGTGCTTCTAAACTTACTATATCTAAATCGGCACTATCATCTATATGAAAATTGAAAGAATTTAATTTCTGAGCACCTTCTTTAAGTATTCGCTTAAATTCTTTTACCATTGGTCCGTCTTTGTTTTCTTTGTAATAATCTCTATAGGTTGAGGTTTCTTTATCAAATTTTATAAAATATTTTCTAGGGTCTTCTATATGATTAGGTTGAATATCCGTAATATTAGCCAACGCTCTTTGTGTACATTCTTCTTTGTCCATTTCTAAGCTATAATAACTAACATTAATATTAGGATTTCTTAACATAGATTCTACGGCTAATTGTACTGCCAATGCTGACTTTCCAACTTGGCTATCAGCCACGACTACCCATAGTTTACCCCTTTTAAGACCACCTAATTCATTATCAATAGTATTTATACCAACCTTCATACTATCGTCTTCAATCTTTTGAGTTAATTTTGTATCTAAATCAGCCATAAAGCTATTAATATCATCACAACATTTAGTGTTTTTTTCTGTTGCAGAAACAATGTCGTTAGATTTCATAGCCATATTGTTTATTTTTTCTAAAATTTTATCAGAAGATGAAGGTTTTTCTTCTTCTTGGTCTAAAATATTTCTTATGCTTACAAGCATTTGTCTTCTTTGATATAATTCTTTTAAAATTTCTGCCGTTTTTTTAATTTTAATAGATGTATAACTTTCATTATACAATTTTTTAATTATATCAGAATTTATCATATATCCATGATTAGCCAACCAAAGTTCAACACTTTCTGGTGTTATAGCGTCATCGTGTTTATATATATCTACCATAGCTTCATATATTGAAGCATATTCACCAATAGTAAAAGATTTGGTGTCTATAATATCAATTATATCTAAAATAGCTTGGTTATTTTTAAAAATAGCTTTTAATATCTTAGACTCTAATTTACTTGGTTGTTGGTTAATTGCCTTTTCTATATCCACTTGTATACCTCCGATGTAAACATTATAACATATAAATATTTTTTTGTCAACAAAAATATACCACTGATATAAAAACCAGTGGTATATCTCTTAGTCAGTAAGGAGGGAGGTATGTCTAAGATTTTTTCTTTACTTTAGGTTCCTTAACCTCTTCACAGTCATTTAATATCTTATAATCTTTAGATATTTCACTAATGTTTTTAAAGGTTAAGTCGTTTACTATTTTTAAAGCATTGTGTACAGCTTCTGGGTTTCCAGATTTCAAATCACCTATAATTTGTCTAGCAAAATCTGTTTTAGAATTTTTAAGTGTATCTATAACACAATTTGCTACCTTTAGCTGTAACTCTAAATTGTCTACAATTAACATTTTTGCAGTATCAAGGTCAATTTGGGTTCTTACACCGTTTACCGCCTTGTTTACCCCAGCAATGCTACGTCTGAATAGTAATTTTACTCTGTCGTAAGTAGGTGAGTTTAAAAGTTTCATATAATCGGTTGGAATTTCTAAATTTTTCCATTTGCCTTTTTCTATGATATTTATTACATCACCTGCTTTACGAGTCATAGCATAAATGCTTTCTTCGCCTATAATTTCTATAGATTCAGCTATGTTTTCAAAATCACTACCTTCTGGATATATATTTACTTTTGGTGTACCATTATTAGTAACACTAAGTTCTACTTTCCCTACTTTTACTTCCATAGTTCACCTCTTAAATATCCAACGATGCTA
>Ga0326511_10002954_pt1 | contig 13731 bp, 11 predicted proteins | sample 0_2496_0518_D_FD_203701 | JGI IMG/M metagenome (GOLD analysis project Ga0326511, IMG submission 203701) | Bovine rumen microbial communities from UC Davis, California, United States - 0_2496_0518 | ecosystem: Host-associated > Mammals > Digestive system > Stomach > Rumen | place: USA... | reverse complement strand
CAACGCATTTCTTTTTCGTCCTGAAGTCGAGAAATTTCTTCCATTCGTTTTGATAATTTTGTAATTTGCTCTATGTCAGAGATTTCGCCTGAAAGTTTTTGCTCTATTTGCCGTTTTTCTTCGTTGAGTGCTTGAATTTCTTTTTCTATTGTCTCGTATTCCATTTTGAGTTTGTACGAGAAATTTTTCTTTCGTTTTTCTCTTGTGTCAATTTTTTCTGGACGGTCATTTTCTTTGGGCTTATCGTCTTCTTTTTCAGTCATATAGACGGTATAATTTCCCGGAAAATTTTTTATTTGACCATCACCTTCAAAAACAAACAACGTATTTACAACTTTGTCTAAGAAGTATCTGTCGTGAGATACAACAATTAAGCAACCTTTAAAATTATTAAGATAATCCTCTAAAACATTGAGCGTTACAATATCCAAATCGTTGGTTGGTTCGTCCAAAATCAAGAAATTAGGATTTTTCAGCAATACTGTCATAAGATAAAGTCTTCGTCTTTCGCCACCGCTTAGTTTGCTGACGGGTGAGTATTGCATTTTACTGTCAAAAAGGAAATGTTCCAAAAACTGAGATGCTGAAATTTTCTTGCCGTCAGAAAGTTCTATAACTTCAGCAATATCTTTAATAATATCTATAACTCTTTGATTATCATTGTATTTGATTCCGCTTTGACGGTAGTATGCTGTTAAAGCCGTTTCGCCGAAAATTGCTGAACCAGAATCGGGTTCAAGATTTTGAGTTATAATATTTAGAAGTGTTGACTTTCCGCAGCCGTTAGGGCCGATGATGCCTATCTTGTCGTTTTTTTCAAAAGTGTACGAAAAATTGTCAATTATTTTTTTGTCGTTAAAACTTTTTGATATGTTTTTGATTTCCAAGATTTTGTTGCCTAATCTTTTGGCTGTCCCTGATATGATTTCTACTTTTTTGTCTTTTATGTTTTGACTTGCAAATTCTTTTAGTTTGTAGAAATTATCAATTCTGTATTTTGCTTTTCCTCCACGCGCTTTTGGCATACGAGAAATCCATTCTGCTTCGCCTCTTAAAATATTGTTTGCCTTGTCTATTGCGGCGTTAAAGTTTTCTATTCTTTCTTGACGTTTTCTTAAATAATAACTGTAATTGCCTGAATATCCGTAAGTTTTGTTTCTATCTATTTCGATTATGTTGTCGCAGACGTTATCCAAAAAATATCTGTCGTGAGTTACCATAAGTAAAGTTGTACGAGTTGCTTTTAGGTAATTTTCAAGCCATTCGGTCATAAAAGTATCCAAATGGTTTGTTGGTTCGTCAAGTATCAGTAAATCAGGTTTTTCTATTATTGTCTCGGCTAATGCAATGCGTTTTTTTTGTCCGCCTGAAAGATTACAAATTTTTTCGTCAAGATTTTCTATTTTGAGTTTTCCGAGTATTTGTTTCATTTCAAGCGAATCCATAATGTATTCTCTGACAGATAGTTTCTCGTCTAAAACGGGTTGCTGCATAAGATAGCCAACCGAGATACTACCGTTGAAAACAACAGAGCCAGAGTCTGCGCTGTCTTTTTTGCAAATTATGTTTAGCAGAGTTGACTTTCCTGCGCCGTTTTTGGCTATTAGAGCGGTTTTTTGGTCTTTCATAACCGAAAAACTGATGTTTTCAAACAGAAGGTTATCGCCGAAAGACTTGGTCAAGTTTTCCACTTGAAGATATGGTATCATTCTGATAATCAAGTTTTAATTAATAATTTTAAAATCTTTATTTCGTTTGGACTGCAAAATTAAACAAAAAAATATCAAAAATATTTTTTTATAGTATTTTTTTTGCTTAAATTTGCGTTGTGAAACTTTTTAGGGCAGAAAATCTAATTAAATAAGCCTTATTTTTTTTACAGTTTATATGTTAGAACACGTCATTGTATTTTTTAAGGGCTTCTCTATGGGGCTCGCTAACGTTGTTCCGGGAGTATCAGGCGGCACGATAGCGTTGCTATCTGGTATATTTGAAAGGTTTGTCAACGCTTTGAAATCTTTTGACATTCAGGCTTTGAAGTTGTTGTCCGAGTTTAAGTTTAAAGAGTTTGCTGCGCATACCGATTTATTGTTTTTGGTTTGTTTGTTTTGTGGCGAGGCTCTTAGTATTCTTACAGGCGCACGACTTTTGGAGTATCTTTTTCAAATCAACAACGGAATATATGTTTGGGCTTTCTTTTTCGGTTTAATTTTAGCCTCCGTCTATTATATAGGTAGGACAATAAAAAAATTTAATGTTGGGATTGTTTTGTTGATGCTTTTAGGGACGGTTTTGGCATACGGGGCATCAATAATTTCGCCGGCAAGCGAGAATGACAATGTTTTCTATCTTATATTTTGTGGTGCTATTGCAATTTGTGATATGTTGTTACCCGGAATTTCAGGAAGTTACACTCTTATTCTACTTGGAAACTACAAACTTGTAGTGATAGATGCTATATCGCATTTTAACTATAAAATTTTGTTGCCTTTTGCTTTAGGTGCAGGAATTGGTTTTTTGGCTTTTTCAAGGTTTTTGTCATGGCTTATGAAAAAATATGGACAACAGACAACTGCTCTTTTAACGGGATTTGTGTTTGGCTCGTTGGGCTTTATTTGGCCTTGGAAAAACAAAATCATTCAAATTGATAAGGCAACCGGTTTGGAAAATATTGACAAGCATGGCAATCCTATTGTGGAGGGTTATGACAAATATTTGCCAGATGTTTCAACAGAAACTTTTATTGCTATTGCTTTGATAATTTTGGGAATTGTGCTTTTGTGTGCAATTGAAGAAATATCGGCAAGAAAATTGCAGAATAAAAACAGTTAAAAAGAATAATAATCAAAAAAAAACTTTTTTAAAGTGGAAGTAGAAAATATAAAAATGATTGCAACGACATACGAAGGTCTTGAAGACGTTTTGGGTCGTGAATTAATGCGTATGGGTGCGCAAGATGTTGATACAGATTGTTGTAGAGTAATGTTTTCGGGCGACAAGTATTTGTTGTATCAAGCAAATTATGAATTGCGTACAGCATTGAAGATTTATAAGGAAGTCTTGAGTTTTGATTTTTCTTCCACAGAGGAGTTCTTCACTCAATTCAGTGCTTATAGGTGGAGCAAAATTCTGAATATTTACAAAAGTTTCAGAATTGAAGTGTCCTCAAAATCTCCGCTACTTGGCTCTGATCAAGAAATTAAGGACTCTTTGACTAAAATCATTCTTGAGTATTTTAACGAAAAATCTCGAAAAACGCCTCCTCATGACAATGCAAATCCTTCGGTTGTGATTGTGGTTGAGATTAGTAAAGAAAATAATTGCAAATTTTTGCTTGATTCTTCAGGTGAAAGTCTTTCTCGTAGAGGCTATAAGGTTTCAAATTCTTCTTTTAATGTATTTGACGAGGTATTTTCGGCTGGTTTGGTTCAATTAACAGGATTTAAGGCTGATACCAATTTTATAGACCCTCTTTCAAAAGGTGGTATTATGTTGATTGAGGCCTCAATGTTTGCATATAATATTCCTGCTCAGGTTTGTAGAGAAAATTTTGGTTTCTTCTCTTGGAGAGACTTTGATTCTGAAATGTGGCAGGATATTAAGTCGTCAGCAAAAATTAGAATTAAGCACAATGGCGAATTTGCCTTCAAATTGATTGGTTATGAGGCTGACGAACATGATGTTAAGGCTGCAAATCAAAATATCAAAAAGGCAATGCTTGATAAGTATATTGATATTATTAGAGGTGATTATACCGATATTGAATTGCCTTCGGGTCAAACAACAGCATTAACAGTTGCACCTCATTTGGATTCTTTCAAACAGGAAGAATATAAACAAAATGTTGCTATGCTTTCTTCTCTTTCCAAAAAAACTTTCAAAACCTCCAAAAATTGGATTGTTTCTGAAAACAATAATTTGGAAAAAGTTTTGGGAATAAAACCTCAAAAAGAAATAGAAATCAAAAACAACAAATCTGTTTGGGTGTTAGCGAGATATTAATTTTTTTTGGAAAAAAAATTAAATATTTTCAAAAAAAAATTTGCACATTTTAAAAATATATCATTATTTTTGTGCAAAAGAAAAATGCAATTTATTTTTTAACCAATTTTTATCCAAATATGAAAGCGGATATACATAGCCTTTATGAAAAGAGCAAGAAGGGAGACCTTGTGGCAACGCATGAGGGGGAGATAGATTCCGACCTTATTACTGAGTATTTGAGTAAGGTTGAAAGTTCGCTTTTACAATCGGGTGAACTTGCTAAAGTGATAAGAAAGGTTTACAACATTTTGGTTGAAGCCTTACAAAATTTGTTTCATCACTTGGAAATTCCGCCTAAAGATTATTTGGACAAAATCTGTTTGCCAGAGAATTGTCGTTATGCTTTTTGTTCTCTTATAAAGGAGGGAAAAGGCTCTTACAAGATTACTTCAGGAAATTTTGTTTCAACTAAGTATGTGCAGTTTTTGCGTGATAGAATAGAGCAACTTAATTTTCTTTCTGTTTCTGAACTTAAAGAATTGTACAAAAGAGTTTTGAACAACGATGAATTTTCTTCAAAAGGTGGCGGCGGACTTGGTTTTATAGAAATGGCACGAATTTCAGGTCAAAAACTCGGTTATGACTTTATCAAATATAACGAAAGTTATAGTTTTTTTGTACTTGAAATACATATTTAAAAAATAACGTTAGAGACTATAAAAAAAATAAAAATGGATTCAATAAATATAGAAGGCACACCCAAAACTCCGGCTGTTTCGTTTGATGCAAAAACCGGACAGATAGAAATAAAGGGACGTTCAATCCCTGAAAATTCTATAGAATTTTATAAGCCTTTGGTGGAATGGCTTGATAAGTATGCTGACATTGCAACAGGAGTTGTAAATGTGGTTATTCAGTTGGAATACTTTAATACGAGTTCTTCCAAGTGTATTCTTGATGTGTTTAAAAAGTTGGAAAATTTGCATAGCAAAAATAAAACTGAAGTTGTCATCAATTGGTACTACGAAGAAGACGACGAGGATATGTTGGAGGCCGGCGAGGATTATCAGTCAATTTTGAAAATACCTTTTAAAATGGTTGAAATATCCGAATAGCGGATAATCTTTAAGAGAAAAAAACTTATTGTAATCCATTTTAATTTAGGTGTTTATCTTTTTAATCAGAAAGGGTATGAGGGTATTTTATTTTTGTATATTATCAGTTTTGTTGACATTTGGGTCGTTGTTTTTGTTTTCTTCTTGTGATGAAACTTCTGACACAACCGAAAATAATTCTCAGGAGCAAACAGATGAAAAACAAACTGATGATGAAAAGAAAAATAATTCAACTGATGATAATAGTGTGTTTTCGAGTGAAGAAATTTCTTCGTTGAATACAGCGGCAAATGTTGACTACCTTTCTGATGATGAAAAACAGGTTATTCTTTTGTGTAATCTTGCTCGTTATGATGGAAGCCGTTTTAGAAAGGGGTATGCAGAGCCTTTCTTGAATGGAAAATCAAGTGATGCGATAAAATCTCTTTTTTCAGACCTTGAAAAAACAAAGGGTGTTCAAGCCTTAAAACCGTTGCAGGCGTTTTGTAATTCAGCGGCCTCTCATGCTGAAGATATGGGTAATTCTGGTAACACAGGGCATAATTCAACTGACGGCAGAAGTATGTCTGATAGGCTTTGGACAGCAAATCCTAATGCTATGAAAATCGCTGAAAATTGTAGTTACGGATTTTCCAAACCAATTGAAATTGTTATGCAACTTCTTGTTGATGACGGACTTACACCTCCGGGACATAGAAATACTATTTTAAGCGATAAATACAACGTAATTGGTGTTGCAATTCGTCAGCACAAAACTTGGAAATATAATTGTGTTCAAGATTTCGCTGATAGATAGTTTTTTTTCTAAATTATTCCTGCTGACTTTAAAAGCAATACAATCAGCAATATTGGACAGATATACTTTATCATAATTCTGTAAAGTCCTTTTCTTGAAAAACTTTCGTTGTTTTTGGTAACTTCTTCGATTATCGTTTTAGGACCTCTAAACCAACCTATCAACACGCAGGTTGCGATTGCTGTTATTGGCATCAAAATATTATTGCTGAAATAATCCATGAGGTCAAGTATTTGTGCTTTTACACCGTTTGGTAGGGATATTTCAAAGTATAACGCATTGTATCCCAAGCAGACAAGAATTGCTAAAAAAAGTCCTATCGAAAACTCAATTAATACAGCCTTTTTTCTTGAAATTCCGTATTTGTCCATAAAACTTGAAACTATTGCTTCTAATATTGACATTGCACTCGTAATCGCTGCAAACAATACCATTAAGAAAAATACTGCTCCTAAAACTATTCCAATAACGCCCATTGAAGAGAAAATTTTTGGAATGTTGATAAACATAAGTCCCGGTCCTGACGAATTTAAACCCTCGTAACCAGAAAAAACGTAAACAACAGGTACAATCATCATTCCCGCTAAAAATGCTACTACGGTGTCAAAAATTTCGATTCTGTTGATACTTTCTACAAGGTTGTCTTTGTCTTTAACATACGAACCATACGAAATCATTATACCCATCGCAATGCTAAGACTATAAAACAGTTGACCCATTGCGTCCATAAGTGTTATCGAAAATTTTTCAATGGTTAAGCCTTGAAAATCAGGAATAACAAAAACTTTTAAACCTTCCAATCCCGTGCGTGTTGAGCCGTTAGAATCGGTGTGAGAAATGGTCAGCGAAAAAACTGCAATGCCAATTATTAATATTAACAGAAGTGGCATCAGGATTTTTGAATATTTTTCGATTCCTTTGTTGACTCCTCTAAAAATAATAAATGCAGTAATTACCAAAAAAATTACTGTATATGTTATCGGTTGGGTTGTTGATGTTATAAAATTGGTAAAATAACCGTCAGAGGCTGTTTCTGCACCTTTTAACGAAATAAAGTCAACGGCATATTTCATCACCCAACCGCCTATGACACAATAATATGGCAAAATTATCATTGGGATAATACACGCTATGATGCCAAGATTTTGAAATCTTGGATGTATTCGTCTGTATGCTGAAAGCGGACTTTTTTTTGTTTTCCTGCCGATTGCAATTTCGGTTGTTAGAAGTGTAAAACCAAATGTCAATGCCAAAATTAAATATATCACAAGGAATAATCCGCCTCCGTCTTTTGAGGCAAGATACGGAAATCTCCAAATATTGCCTAAGCCTACCGCACTTCCGGCGGCTGCAAGCACAAATCCTATTGAGCCGTTGAACGAACTTCTTTCTGCCATTTTTTTTATTTTTTTCAAGGTGCAAATATCCGATTATTTTTTGTAAAATAAAAAAATATGTTTACTTTTGCCGCAATAAAAATTAAAACAATTGTAACAAATGAGCATACTTGTTAACAAAGATTCAAAAGTTATTGTACAGGGTTTTACCGGCAGTGAGGGTACTTTTCATGCTGGACAAATGATAGAATACGGTACCAATGTTGTTGGAGGTGTTACCCCCGGAAAAGGTGGACAGTTGCATCTTGACCGTCCTGTTTTCAACACCGTAGAAGAGGCTGTAAAGGCTACAGGAGCAAATACAAGTTGTATTTTTGTTCCGCCTGCTTTCGCCGCTGACTCTATTATGGAGGCTGCCGAGGCAGGTATTAAAGTTATTGTATGTATTACCGAAGGTATTCCTACTCAGGACATGGTCAAAGTAAAAGAATATCTTAAAGGTACATCTTCAAGACTTATCGGGCCTAATTGTCCGGGTATCTTGACTGTAGGCGAGGCAAAAGTTGGTATTATGCCGGGCTTTATTTTCCAAAAAGGTTGTGTGGGTATTGTATCTCGCTCAGGTACATTGACATACGAGGCTGTTGACCAAGTTACAAAAGCCGGTTTGGGTCAGACAACCGCAATCGGTATTGGTGGTGATCCGATTATTGGTACTTCAACGCTTGATGCAGTAAAACTTTTCAACGAAGACCCTGAAACCAAAGGTATTATTATGATTGGTGAAATTGGTGGTTCGATGGAAACTGATGCTGCTTATTGGATTAAAGATAATTGTAAAAAGCCTGTTGTTGGTTTTATCGCTGGTCAAACTGCACCTAAAGGTCGTAGAATGGGACACGCAGGCGCAATCATCGGCGGAAAGGCTGATACTGCCGCTGCTAAAATGCAAATCATGAGAGAATGTGGCATTAAGGTGGTAGAATCTCCTGCTGACATGGGTAAAGCAATGGCAGAATTACTAAAATAAAAATCATATTGCTGTTTTTTTCAGCGTTCCGTTGCAGTTTTTTCTGTTGACGGAACGTTTTTTTGTTTTTTTATTTGTTTACAGCAATTTTTTTATTTATCTTTGACATTTGTTAAATTTCAAATAGTTATGAATGAGTCTATATTAAGCGCATTGATGCAAATGTTCGCAATTGTGGCTACGGTCAACAGCGATGAAATGTCGGAGGATGCTCGACCTACGGTGGAGGCGTATTTGAAATTGCAATTAAGCCAACAACTTGTAGATAAATATCTTAATCTTTTTGACGAGTATTATGCAATTCAAAGCGGCTCTGCTAAAAAGAACTCTGACGCAAAGCAGAAAAAACGCAACTCGATGAACTCGGTCAAAGTGCTTAAGATTTGCAACGAGATAAACGAGACACTCCAGCAACACGATAAAATTATTGTGGTGATAAGGCTTTTGGAATTTGTTAAAAGCACTGTTACCGACAAGGAACTCGATTTTATCAATACTGTTGCCGAAACGTTTAATATTCCAACTCAGGAATATACTGATTTGAAAGCCTTTGTGTTGTATTCAGCAAACGAGATAACCGACAAATCGCAGTTGATGGTTATTTCTTCTAATCTTGACGACCAAAGTTACGAAAACTCAAAAACGGTTTTTGAAAAGAATTTAAAAGGCAGTATCGTTATTATCCGAATGAAATCGGTTAACTTGTTGTTTTTCAAGTATGTCGGTTCTGAAACCGTGTACATGAATAGTTCACAAGTTATTCCGGGTAGAACTTATTTGCTTGGAAACGGTGCGGTTATAAAAAATTCAAAAATAACACCTGTTTATTTCAGCGATATTTCCAGTCGCTTTATTCTTGACGAGCAGAAAACCAAATTGGAGTTCTGTGTTGATGACATTGAGTTCAGATACGGTAACAGCGACAATGGTATTCATAAGTTTTCTTTTTATGAAGAGTCCGGCAACTTGATTGGTATTATGGGTGGTAGTGGTGTCGGCAAGTCAACGCTTCTTAATCTTTTTATTGGCAATTATCCTTTGGCTGGCGGCAAAATTACAATCAACGGTTATGACTATGTTGGCGGAAAAGAAAAACTAAAAGGCGTTATCGGTTATGTGCCGCAAGATGATTTGTTGATAGAGGAACTTACTGTTTTTGAGAATCTTTACTTCAATGCTAAACTTTGTTTCAGCAATTTTAGCGAGGAGCAGATAAATTCTACCGTTATGAAAATCCTAACTGAAATGGATTTGAGCGAAATCAAAGATTTGAAAGTTGGTGGACCTCTCAACAAATTTATTTCAGGAGGTCAGCGCAAGCGTCTTAATATTGCTCTCGAACTTATGCGAGAGCCGTCGGTTTTGATTGCTGACGAACCAACCTCTGGTCTTTCGTCTGCCGATTCAGAAATGGTTATGACTTTGCTTAAAGAGCAGACTTTCAAGGGGAAACTTGTGATTGTCAACATTCATCAACCCTCTTCGGATATTTTTAAGATGTTTGACAAAATTCTTGTTATGGACAGAGGCGGTTATCCTGCTTATTACGGCAATCCTCTTGACGCAATTTCGTATTTCAAGAAAATTTCAGACAATGTTTCGTTTCAGGAGGGCGAATGTCCGCTGTGCGGAAATGTTAATCCCGAACAGATTTTGGAAACCCTTGAGGCTAAGATGGTTAACGAATATGGTAAGTTGACTCGAAACCGCAAAATTACACCAAAAGAGTGGTATGGACTTTATAACGAAAATATTGCTCCAAAAATTAAAGAAAAGAAGAAAAATTTTCACGATTCACCAACTGAAATACCTGAAAATAATTTCAGCATACCTGATAAGTTTAATCAGTTTAAGATTTTTTTCAGGCGTAACGTTCTTTCAAAGGTCGTTGACCGACAATATATGTTGATTAATCTTTTGGAATCGCCAGTTTTGGCATGTCTGTTGGCTTATTTTATTAAATTTTTCTCTGGAACGCCTGACGATACGGGAGCATACGTTTTTGCAAACAACGAAAATATTCCGGCTTATATGTTTATTTGCGTTATTTGTTCGTTGTTTATTGGCTTGTCTGTCAGCGCAGAAGATATTATAAGGGACAAAGTTATTTTAAATAGGGAACGTTTTTTAAATCTTAGTTGGTCAAGTTATATTAACGCCAAAATTGTAACGCTTTTGATTTTATCGGCTGTTCAGACGTTTTTGTTTGTATTTTTGGGCAACTGGATTTTGGAAATTAAGTCTCTTACTTTTAACTATTGGTTGGTTTTGTTTACGACTTCGGCGTTTGCAAATCTTGTGGGACTTAATGTGTCGTCAGCATTAAATAACGTTGTCAATATTTACATTTTGATACCTTTTATAATAGTGCCTGAATTGCTGTTTGGTGGTGTTTTGGTAAGTTTCAACAAACTTCATAAGGATTTTGCTTCTGCTGACTGCGTGCCGATTGTAGGTGATGTTATGACTTCTCGTTGGGCATACGAGGCATTGGCGTTAACTCAATTTGAAGATAATCAATATAGTAAGTATTTTTATAAAGTTGAAAGAGAGATTTCGCAAGCAAATTACGATGCAACTTTCCTTGTTCCGAGGCTCAAAACGCTAAACGAAAATACTATGCGGGCTTTAAAAACCGGTGAAAATATTGACAAAGTTGACAGAGATTTAAAAGTGATTAAAAATATGATTGAAGAGATTTGCAAAGTGCGTGGTCTTCAATTTGAAAAAATAAATTCTCTTACAAAGGACGGCTTTAATGACACTGTTTCTGATGAACTTGATAGTTTCTTGGACGATTTGAAAGCAAAAGCCGAAAAAGAACAATACATAGCCGGTGAAAGAAAAGACGAAATTTATGCAGAATTAATTCATACTTTGGGTTCTCGGTCTGCGGTTCAGCAACTTCAGATGGAGAATCAGAACAAGCGTTTGGACGAAATGCTGCTTAATAAAAACGAAGTTGAAAAGATTTTGATGACCTCTGATTTCAGACTTGTTCAGCAAAAAGATCCTGCATACCATATAACACGTTTTACAAACGGACGTTCTCATTTTTATTCACCAATCAAGAAACTTGGTTCTTGGGAAATTCCGACCTTTACGTTTAATCTTGTGTTTATTTGGTTGACAACTACGTTTTTCTATTTTGCTTTGAGGTTTACTTGGCTAAAAAAGGTGCTTGATAAAATCAGTGGATTTAAAATTAGTCTTAAACATAAAAAAGATAAAAAACAGGAAACCGTTCAGAAATAATTTTGAACAAAGAAAAATGGTTAATAAAAAAAGTTTAAAAAATTATTCTGCCGTTTTTAAAAAAGGTGTATTGTTTTGTTGTGTATTGTTTTTTTCGTTCTGTTCTGACAAAGATACGGGGAGAATCAACGAAAAAATACATTTGCTAAAAAACGAAACAGTTGCATTTAGATTTAAGATTATTCCACATTCAAATGGTAAAAAGATTGTGGCAACAAAATTTTTTAATCTTGACGGCATAATTGTTGGCAGATTTGAAAACGATTATTGCAATGAAGATATTGTTTTGAATTTCTGTGATATATTTGTTAATCAAAACAAGCATATTGTTTTTCCGTTGGAAATGAAAATGATTAACAATAATTCAGAGGTTAAGTGTGTGGATTTAAAACAATATTATGTTCATAATGATTATCCTGAAATTTATGCTTCAAAAATGTCGGATTCGCTTTTGAATCAGGAAATTGGCAGATTATATTCGTTGGTTGTAAATGATAAAGAAAAGAAAATTCGGCATGAATACGGAGAGATTTCTTTCGATAGTATTGTTTTGACAAAACCGAATGATAGGGTAATGTATGAATTTAAGATTTTGAGCGATGACAATGCAAAATTAAACTAAAATATGAGGATAGTTATCGTAGGAGCATCTTCGGGTTTGGGCAAAAAAACTGCTGAACTTTTTATTAAAAACGGTTGGAAAGTAACCGTTTGTGCTCGCAGATTGGATAAACTTGAAGAATTGAAAAAATTGTCAAGTAACGTAAGTGCTGAATATTTAGATGTCAATTCTGAGGATTCTGCTCAAAAACTTTCTGATATTTTGTCAAAGGAAGGTGGGGCTGATGTTTATTTTCATGTTGCGGGTGTTGGTTGTCATAATGTAGAAGCAAATTTGGAAAAAGAATTGAAAGTTATTGAAACTAATTGTTTGGGCTTTTCGCGTTGTATTATAACGGCTTACAATTATTTTAAGCAAAAAAACGGCGGACATATTGCCGCAATTAGTTCTATTGCAGGCACAAAGGGACTTGGTGCAGCCGCCTCGTATAGTGCGTCAAAGGCAATGAATAATATTTATTTGCAAGCCCTTTCGCAACTTTCGTTTTTCTCAAAAGCAAATATACGTTTTACTGACATAAAACCGGGTTTTGTTAAAACTGACCTTTTGGATTCAAAACGTAATTATCCGTTTTTGATGACAGAGGAATATGCTGCAAAAAAAATTTACAAAGCAATAATTAAGAAAAAAAGAAAAGTTGTAATTGATTGGAAATATGCAATTATAACATTTTTTTGGAGACTAATACCCGATTTTATTTGGGAACGGCTCAAGATAGATGTCTCTGAGAATAAAAAAATATAAAAAAATTTTTCTCTTTAGGAAATAATATGTACCTTTGAAACCTGAAAAAATTTAAGAAAACAATGTTAGAACCAATCTTAATACAGCAGACAAGCGATACTCCGAAGGTGGAACTTGATATGGAAAAAGGTGTTTTTCTGTTCGAGGGAAAGTCTTTGCCGGAAGACGTTTTCAAATTTTATACCCCCGTTCAGCAGTGGTTTTCCGAATATGTCTCTCAAGCGAACAATCAGACCGAGATTGTTTTTAATCTTGATTATTTCAACTCTTCGAGTGCGAGGTTTATTGTTAAGATTCTAATCGGTTTGGAACCCCTTTGTGAGGAAGGTAAAAATGTTCATGTTACTTGGTATTATTCACAGGACGATGAACTGATGTATGATAGGGGAGTAGAACTAAAAAGCGTTCTCAAACTTCCTTTCGATGTTGTTTTAAAGTAATTATTTGGGTAATTTTAGAAAAAAAACGAAAAATCTTAAAAAAAAATATTTCATTTAAATGATGGAATCACAAGACGATAAAAAAACTGGTGCTGCCGAACTTGTAATGCAGACCCTTCAGGCGTTGAAGGACTCTAAGAATGATGAAACTTTGAAACAGAGGATTGAAGATATTAAAACAGAAATAAAATCTAACAATCTCTCTTCTCAATCACTTGAAAGTATGGACGATTCTAAACCGGAATTCTTTTTTGACTATTCAGATTTGACAAGTCAGGAGATAATTTCGGAAATGGAAAAAATTGTTAACGAAGGTGATATTTTATCATCAAGGGCTCAAGTTGACGCTCTTAGGTCTCAATTTTATAAAAACAAAGAGGTTGTTTCTACAGAAGAAAAATCTTCTTT
>Ga0326511_10002953_pt1 | contig 13734 bp, 12 predicted proteins | sample 0_2496_0518_D_FD_203701 | JGI IMG/M metagenome (GOLD analysis project Ga0326511, IMG submission 203701) | Bovine rumen microbial communities from UC Davis, California, United States - 0_2496_0518 | ecosystem: Host-associated > Mammals > Digestive system > Stomach > Rumen | place: USA... | reverse complement strand
ATTTCTTGGAATTCAGCTTCTTCTGTCATAGCTGTACCTGTCATACCAGATAATTTATCATACATTCTAAATAAGTTTTGGAATGTAATTGTAGCTAATGTTTTAGATTCATCAGCAATTTTAACATGTTCTTTTGCTTCTATTGCTTGATGTAATCCATTGTTGTATCTTCTTCCATACATAATACGTCCTGTAAATTCATCAACAATTAAAACTTCTCCATCTTTAACAATGTAATCTATATCTTTTTTCATAATTCCATGTGCTCTTAAAGCTTGGTTTACATGATGTACTAAGCTAGAATTTTCTAAGTCATTAAAGTTATCTAATCCAAAGAAGTCTTCTGCTTTTTTAATACCTTTTTGAGTAAGAGATGCTGATTTTGCTTTTAAGTCAACAATATAATCATATTTTTCATTATCCTCAGCTTGATCAAAATCTTTAACATCTTCTTCTATTATAACTTTTGGTGTTAATTTAGAAACAAAGTTGTCTGCTCTTTTATATAAATCAGATGACTCATTTGCACGTCCAGAAATAATTAATGGAGTACGAGCTTCATCTATTAATATACTATCGATTTCGTCAATTATAGCATAATGTAATCCTCTTTGCACTAATTGGTCTTTATAAATAACCATATTGTCTCTTAAGTAATCAAAACCAAATTCATTGTTTGTACCATATGTTATATCTGCATTATATGCATCTTGTTTTTCTTTTGGTTCCATACCAGCAATTACTAATCCAACAGATAGTCCTAAGAATTTATATAATTTTCCCATCCATTCACTATCTCTTTTTGCTAAGTAATCATTAACTGTAATTACATGAACACCTTGTCCTTCAAGCGCATTTAAGTAAACAGGTAAAGTTGCAACTAATGTTTTTCCTTCACCAGTTTTCATTTCTGCTATTCTACCTTGATGTAAGATAATACCACCTATTAATTGTACATCAAAGTGTCTCATTCCTAAAACTCTTTTTGACGCTTCTCTTACAACTGCAAAAGCTTCTGGTAATATATCATCTAAAGTTTTTCCTTCTTGTAATTGTTTTTTGAAATATTCAGTTTTTGCTCTTAATTCAGAGTCTTTTAATTTAGACATCTCATCTTCTAAACTATTAATTTTATCAACAATTGGTTTAACTCTTTTAACTTCTTTTTCACTATAAGTTTTAAATAATTTCATTTTTCTAAATTCAATCCTTCCCTTGTCAAATTAATACTTTGTTACTATATCACTAAAATCAATTTTTATCAAGGCATTTGTGAAAAAAAGTCTTTATTTCGTAACAGTTCAGTAACATTAAATTTGCGTGTCCTGCTTAACCGTGATAGTTTATAAAAATTTTTCCATTCTCCCCATTCTAAAAATTTTAACAAAAGTTCTTCATACTTTTGAAAATTTTTGAACGGTCCCCCCGAGCCATTACAAAATTTTTATAAACCACCACTCGCGCGGACTTCTAAAAAGAATTGTTACTGAACTGTTACGAAATTTCATATTTATAGTATAGTAGCATATATTTTAATAAGATTTATTATTTATTTAAGAATGAGGTGTTTTAATGTTTATTTATAATGTTAAAGTTTGTGGTAGTAAGTTGTTTAAACTGTTTTTTATATTTATGACTATTTTACTTATTCTAATTGTTAGTGTTGTTATTTATAAAGTTTTTAGTGGTGCTGCTAATTCTGATAATAGTTCTTCTTGCATGCCACAAAATAAGGTCTATAATATTGAACCTAAAAATTATTCAAATGTGTTAAAAGCAGTTCATGATAATATTGATAATTATATTGGAACAAAAATAAATTTTACTGGATTTGTATATAGAGTTTATGATTTAAAAGATAATCAGTTTATTTTAGCAAGAGATATGATTGTTTCTAATGATTTTAAAAGTGTTGTAATTGGTTTTTTATGTGAATATGATAAAGCAAAGAATTTTGAAGATGGAACTTGGATAGAGCTAACCGGTGAAATAACAAAAGGTAATTATCATGGTGATATGCCAATTGTAAAAGTAACTGAAATAAAAAAAGTGGATACTCCTAATGAAGAATATGTATATCCCCCAGATGAAAGTTATATACCAACAAATTATATGCTTTAATTTATTAACCAATCAAAAAGGATGCAAGTAAATTGCATCCTTTTTGTTTTTTATAATTCTTGTGGATCAGGTGTTTCTGGCCTTCCCAATATTTTGTATATATTTGGATATATGTCTTTATATGAAAAAGAAATTCTAGTTCCATCGTCATTTTTTTTGCCAAATGCACCTTCATGGTCATACAAATATACAAGTCGTGTGTTTTTAGCAAATTTTTTTGATTGTTCTTCTGAATAGCGTTCATATTTCTTATAAGGGATTAATGTCTTTCCCGCCATTGCACTTGCAAAATTTCTATGGTGTCCTTCCATTAAATAAAATATTCCATCCACATCTACAATCTCTATTGGTTGAGATAAATCATATCCATCATTTTTAATAGAATTTTCTATATCTTTAAAACTCATTTTTGTTGACCAACTCATTCCACACGTATCTCTGATTGATTGTGTTGGTATAAATACTTTTGGACTAGCCCATTTTTTTGCATATTCTTTTCCATCTCTATCATGTTCTAAACATATTAATATAGTATCTGCTATTTCATCAACATCGGAATATGAAGTGTCTATTATAACATTATAATTTTCTTCGTCTTCTAAATCAATACCATATCTTCTTTTATATCTTTCTTGTTCACCCTGTTTTCTTTCTACAACCTTCTTTTTAGCTTCTTCTAAACTTTGATAATTATTATCTTCGTCTCCTCTAGAACTATCATTAATTAATCTTTTAGCAGCAACATCATCTCTAACAGTTAGTCTTACTGCAAAAGATTCTGGTATGTTATGAAATGCTAATCTAGAATCAATTAACCAAGCTTCATCAGGATTGTTATTCTCTATAATTTGTTTTCCTAATTCTGTTATCTCAGAATCAACTATCTCATCAATAATATGTCTTATACTCCCCAATTCTTGACTAGTATTTGCATTGGCGATATCATATTCTTTTGGATCAATTCCAGATTGTTTTAGAGAAATACATAAATCTCTAATTTTTTTTCTATATGTTGGATTTTTTAATATCTTTCTAATATCCTTATCCTTTGAATATTCTATCATTTTTTCTTCATTATCTATGTTTGATATTAAATTCATCACTTTATTGAAGCATTCTCTAAACATGGTTCCAGTAGAGACTAGATGTATATTTTCGTCAGAAAAACCTCTTTCTTTTAATTTTTCTATCATTTTTTTTACTACTGTACTTTTTCCACTAACAGGATTACCAGATATAGAAATAATTCTTGCATTGTTATTCATATTACTGTTCCTCCTTTATTACTCTACTCTTATATTTTACCATATTTACAGTATTATGTCAATTTATACCTGTTTTACAAACTACACATATTGACTATCAATTTCCTTTAAAATAACATCATGTGCACTTCCTTCTGAAATACTTACGTCTGAAACAAGTGTTAGTCTTGCTTTTTCATGAAGTTCTGGTATAGTTACAGCTCCACAATTACACATTGTTGATTTTATTTTTGCAACAGTGATTGCTAAATTGTCTTTTAATCTACCAGCATAAGGTATATAAGAGTCAACTCCTTCTTCAAAAGAAAGCTTTTGAGCTCCTCCCATGTCATATCTTTGCCAGTTTCTTGCTCTATTAGATCCCTCTCCCCAATATTCTTTTACATATCCATTTCCTTTTTTAACAACTCTTGTTGGGCTTTCGTCAAATCTTGCAAAATATCTACCCATCATTACAAAATCTGCTCCTAATGCTAGTGCTATTGTAATATGATGATCATGTACAATACCGCCATCTGAACATACCGGAATGTAAACTCCTGTTTTTTCAAAATATTCATCACGTGCAGCAACTACATCTATTAAAGCTGATGCTTGTCCTCTTCCTATACCTTTTGTTTCACGAGTTATACATATAGAACCTCCACCTACACCAACTTTTATAAAATCAGCTCCAGCTTCAGCTAAATACATAAATCCCTCTCTATCAACTACATTTCCAGCTCCTATTTTTACACTGTCTCCATATTTTTCTCTAACATAATCGATAGTATTTTTTTGCCAAACTGAATATCCATCAGAAGAATCCATACAAATCATATCAACACCCGCTTCTACTAATGCTGGTATTCTTTCTTCATAATCTCTAGTATTAATTCCTGCTCCAACTATATATCTTTTATTTTCGTCAAGCAAAGACTCGGGATTATTTTTTCTATCTTCGTAATCTTTTCTAAACACTAAATATTTTAATTTTTCTTCATTATCTAAAATTGGTAAACAAGCTATTTTGTTTTCCCATATAATATCATTTGCTTCAATTAGACTTGTTCCTTCTTTTGCCCATACTACTTTATCCTTTGGAGTCATAAAATTATCTATTGGTTCATCAAAATTAGCTCTTGTTATTCTATAATCTTTATCAGTAACTATTCCTAAAAATTTTCCTCTTGAAGTCCCGTCATCTGTTACTATTACAGTAGAATGTCCTGTTCCCTGAACTAGATCGATAACATCTCTTAACGGTGTTCCTGATTTAACATTTGAATCACTAACAACAAATCCTGCTTTATGTTTTTTTACATGACGTACCATTCTTGCTTGTGATTCGATTGATTGTGAACCATATATAAAAGCTACTCCTCCTTCACGAGCAAGCGCAATTCCCATTTCTTCTCCAGAAACTGATTGCATAATTGCTGATACCATAGGTACATTTGCATAATACTTAGGTTCTTCTCCCTTTTTATATTTAACTAATGGAGTTTTTAATGATACCTTACTTGGTATACATCTCTCATCTGTTAAATTTGGTAATAATAAAAATTCATTAAATGTTCTTGAAATATCCTCTAATATCTTTGCCATATTAAAATAATCCTCCTTATTTTACTATAATAAAAAAATAAGACACTTTTATTACGCGCCCTATTCACTTTTATCAATTATAATACAAATCATTACAAAAGTAAACACTTATTTGAATTTTATGTCAAAAAATGCTATAATATAAAAGAATTACTTTATGAAAGGAGCATTCTAAATTATGGATGCTAAATTTCTTCAAAGAGGAGTTGATCTAGAGCGTAAATGTGATAATATGCGGTGGAACTGCATAGATTTTGCATTATGTAATGGTGATGCTCACATTGTTTTTCAGGATTTATTAAAAAATTCTAATGGCAAAAATGTAGTTAAAATTTTTAAGGAAACATGTGAATATCTTGAAATTAATGCTATTCAAATTGATTATGAGGATATAACCAAATACGAAGATAAGTCTATTATATGTTTCTATTGGTGGAAAGAATGTAACGAATGTTCAGGAAATCAATTTATTGAATATCATTTTCTTCGTAGAATTAATAATGTTTGGTTTGAAAAAGAGGGACAAGATTCTATACCTAGTAAGTTTCCATCAGATTTAATCTTGTTTTTGCTTAAAGAATATGATCCTAAAAACAAAGCTTTTTTTATCATAGAATAAGAGGTCTTTCCTCTTATTCTATGATTTTATTTACTTTTTATAGCAACTATGATAAAATATTACAAAAGTTGATTTTGGAGGTAAAAGTAATGAAAAACGAATTAATTTTAATTTTAGATTTTGGTGGACAATATAATCAATTAATCGCAAGAAGAGTTAGAGAATGTAACGTATATTCAGAAGTTGTACCTTATAATATTTCAATTGAAAAAATAAAAGAAAAGAATCCAAAAGGAATTATATTTACAGGAGGACCTGCAAGTGTATTTGGTGATGATTCTCCAAAGTGTGCAGATGGAATATTTGATTTAGGTATTCCTGTTCTTGGTATATGTTACGGTATGCAACTTATGACTTATACTTTGGGTGGAAATGTTGCAAAAGCAAACAAAAGAGAATATGGAACAACTAATGTTAATATTGATAATTCTTCTTTACTATTTGAAGGATTTGAAAATACAAATGGATTTTTAATGAGCCATACAGATTTTGTAGAAAAAGTTCCAGAAGGGTTTAAAAACATAGCCTCTACCCCATCTTGTCCAAATGCTGCGATGGAAAATAAAGAAAGAAAATTATATGGTATTCAATTCCATCCAGAAGTTAATAATTCTATAAATGGAACTCAAGTCATTAAAAACTTTTTATTTAATATTTGTAATTGTTCAGGTGATTGGGTAATTTCTTCTTTTGTAGATGATAGTATTAAAGCTTTAAAAGAAAAAATTGGAGATAAAAAAGCTTTATGTGCTTTATCAGGAGGAGTAGATTCTTCTGTTGCGGCTGTATTACTTAGCAAAGCAATTGGAAAAAATTTAACATGTATATTCTTAGACCATGGTCTTCTTCGTAAAAACGAAGGTGACGAAGTTGAAGAAATTTTTAGAAATCAATTTGATATTAATTTAATTAGAGTTAATTGCAAAGATAGATTTTTAAATAAACTTGCTGGTGTTACAGACCCAGAAAGAAAAAGAAAAATAATAGGTGAAGAATTTATTAGAGTATTTGAAGAAGAAGCTAAAAAAATAGGAACTGTTGACTTTTTAGTACAAGGTACTATTTACCCTGATGTTATTGAAAGTGGACTTGGAAAAAGTGCAGTTATAAAAAGCCATCATAATGTTGGAGGGCTTCCTGACTATGTTGATTTTAAAGAAATAGTTGAACCTTTAAGAGATTTATTTAAAGATGAAGTAAGAAAAACAGGTTTAGAATTAGGAATTCCAGAAAATTTAGTATTTAGACAACCATTCCCTGGTCCAGGTTTAGCAATAAGAGTTATTGGAGATATAACTGATGATAAACTAACTATTTTAAAAGATGCAGATTATATCTTTAGAGAAGAAATTGCAAATGCTGGATTGCATAAAAGTATTAACCAATATTTTGCAGTTCTTACAAACTTAAAATCTGTTGGTGTTATGGGTGATGAAAGAACTTATGATTATACTATAGCACTTCGTGCAGTAGAAACAACAGATTTTATGACAGGTGTTTGGAGTAAGATACCTTATGAAATATTAGAAAAAGTTTCAAGTAGAATTGTTAATGAAGTTAATCATGTTAATCGTGTAGTTTATGATATTACTTCAAAACCACCAGCAACAATTGAATGGGAATAAAATATTTTAAAAAAATCATAAAATTTTTTAAAATTTTATGATTTTTTTATTCTTTCATTTCTTATCAAATATAGTCTTAAACACTCCCTGATCTATTAGATTTGCAAAAATATTTTTAAATATAATAAGAACAATTGGACCTATTAGAAGGCCTATTACACCAATTACTTTAAATCCAGTATACATTGCAATTAAAGTAAAAATTGGATGTATTCCTATATTTTTACTAACTAATTTAGGTTCTAATACCTGTCTTGCAATTGACATTATAATTAGTAAAACAATAATTGCAATTCCTAAATTTATATCGCCATTAATTGCACTTAAAATTGCCCATGGTATCATAACAGTACCTGAACCGTAGAATTGGAAGTGCATCTACAAATCCTATAAAAATAGCCATGAGTAATGGATATTCTATATTAAATTTAGTAAATTTTAAAATATATAATCCAATTAGTGAAATAATAAAAGAAACTAAAACTAAACTAGCCTCTGCTTTTAAATATCCTCCTAAGCTTTCTATAAGTCCTTTTAAATGATTTCTTAATTTCTTAACCCATATTTTAGGTAGATGATGTTCTATTTGGTCTAATATATAAATTTTATCTACACAAATAAAATAAAGAGCTACTAATGTAATACCTATACAGATTGCAATTGAAGGCAAGCTAGTTACTAAGTTTATTAAACTGGTTAATGCTCCTCTTACCCAATTAGATGCAGTTTGGAGTATATCACCTGTTGAGTTTTGAATAACTGTTAGAATTTCATCTGATAAATGAATTTTATCAAAATTTAAGCCTGAAATCAGATTTTGAAACTGTATGTAGGCTTTATCAAAATAATTGTTTAAGCCTTGTAAGAGACTTGATGATTCTGAAAACAATGTGACAATTAGCCATGTCAATATTCCTAATATTATAATAATTACAGCTGTAAATATTATTATTGAACTTGTTCTTCTTGTTAAATTTGTTTTCTTCATAATAAGTTTAATAGCTGGTTCTATAATTAAAGATATAATAAATGCAACTAAAAAAGGCATATAAAAAATAGATAATTTTAATGCAATTAATAGTCCAATTAAAAGAAATATAACATATAAAATTCTTTTTCCAACTCTTGTCCAATATGAAACATCAAAAATCATTTGAAAGCCTCCTATTTTAGTATATACAAAAAGAACGGATATTATTCCGTCCTTTGATTTATATATTTGTATTATTCTTTATATTCTTAATCTATTCTGCATTTTTATTTTCATGACAATTACATATATTATTTAATGTAGTACATACGTCATGTTTTCCTATTTGACTATCATTTTGAGACAAATTTCCCAATGTTAATATTCCAACTAAATTGTTTTTTTCATCACATACTGGCAATCTTCTTATTTGATTTGTACTCATTTTATTTTGTGCTTCGTTTATATTTTCATTTTGTTCACATGTACATACATTTGTAGTCATAATTTCACTAATTGGTGTTTTTGTGACATCTTTATTACAAGCTACACTTCTTAATAAAATATCTCTATCTGTTACTATTCCACAAACATCATTGTTATTATCACATACAGGGACACATCCTATATGATTTTCAGACATTAATTTTACTACATCTTTTATATTGGTTTCTGGTTTTACTGAAAATACATTATTACACATACAATCTTTTACTTTCATATTATTTACCACCTTTCAAAATCGTTTACTAATATTTTGAGTGAATTTTGTAAATAATATGCAATATTTAAAAAAATTTTTGAATTATTATTATATTTATTGTGCTAATTTCCATACTGTTGCTCCATTTGAGGTTGTAGATACTACTTGTATGTCAGATGGTAGAGCAACAACAGGACGAATTCCTAGGTTAGGATTTAGATTTCCATCACTATTAAGAAGACCCTCATGTCTCACATACATTACATGATTAGCATTACCAACAAGAGTTGCTAACCAGTATCCACTGCATCCTTCATACCACCCTTGGCGTGGCATATATAGTGTATCTGCACCTTTTGAACTGTCATTATCTTTATAAAAATATATATAATTATTAACAGCAGGATCTTTATTTGTTCCATATTTTTCATTATAACTTGCTAATATTTTCTCAGTTGTTATTGCTCCTTTGACCTGGCAATTACTTCTTAATTCTTCTGGTATTAATGTTTGCCATGCTGTTGTATTATTTAATTTTTCTAATAAATCATCTCTACTAGTCAAAGAATATACGTTATATTTTTTTCCACCAACTTTATTTAAGTGTGACTCAGTTACAGCATCATTATTATTTGGCAAGTAATCAGCTAGTATTGCATATATAACATTATTTGTTTTATCATTATACAATATTCTCCAATCATCTGTTGTATCATCTGTTCCTACTACACTCTGGTCTAAATCTATATAATCCCCATAATTATTCTTTGTTAAAGTATCTATTGTTTGTAATTTTGTAGGTGTTACAGTTCCATCATTATTAATTACAAATATATTTTCATCTAATTCTATAATTGCTGATAGTTCTTCTATTTTATTCTCTTCGCTTAGTATATTATTCTTAAATTTCAAACCATTTATTCTTTTTAAATTAGCATTTAATTGAGTCAAGTCAATTTTCCCATCTAATCCGTAGCTTCCTGCTACTTCTACTTTTATTTTTTCTAAAGCTGATGCCTCTTCGTTTGCTTGTTTTGCAGAAGTGGCTTTTTGTAATAAACCATTATCTCCTGTTAAAGTCGTAATTGTAACTCCTGCTAAAATAAGTAAAACTATGAATCTAATAACTGAATTATAATAATTTATACTTCTGTCTGATAATCTTCTTTCGTTCTTCAAATAATTCAGTAAAAAATCTCTTAGTTCATCTGTTGTTACATTTTCTAATTGTTTATCTCCAAAGTATCTCATTATATCTTTTGTTTTTCCTAGATATGAATCATATGTGTAATTAGAAAAATTCCTCATATGCATATCCTTTTTCATCTTTTTGATTAATCCTGTGTTGTTCATTCAAAAAACCTCCATTATAATATATTTGCAACTCTAAGTTACATAATTATATTATAATAGAGGTTTAGTTTATTTTCAATATTTTTTCTTTCTTATATATTCGTTCCATAGCGAGGCACGAGCTATTTAGTACTTCCTCACAGCGTTTAGTAGTATGTATACAATATTTTATACTCTATACATCTGGTTGAAGTATTTCTCCAGTTTCTGCTGAACGAATTATTATTTGTGTATTTAAAGCTGGTAATCCAGGAGAAAATCCTGCAGTATTACTGTATGAATTCATATATGCAACTATAGTTAAACCAACTGGTGTTCCAAAATTTCTTTTATTATATCCACCCTCATAGCTATTCTGCATAAAATATCCACCTGATTTCCATGCATTTCCAACAGAACCTAATTCTAAATACTCTAAGCTAGGCAACCCTGAAAAAGCATAGTGTCCACCACTTTGAGCAAAAGGTATTTTTATAGCTTTTAGCTTTTCACATCCAATAAGACCATTCTCTGTCACATAATTATATGGATATCGCATTTTAAGATTTGGACATTCCAATGCTATCATATTTTCACAATTTTTATACCTAATTCCGATACCATTAGTACTGTTATATATTTCGTATTTATGATACACTGTTCCACTTTCACTTGTATACTCTTCATTTTTTTCAACTTTACCGTCATACATTATATAACTGTTGCTTTCGTTAATATCTACTCTAATTATTGGTTCATTTTTCCCATCGATACACCATATATTAATACTGTCTTCGCCATACTCTTTTTCTAAATTTTCCTCTAAGACATTCCTTATGTTAAAGCTTTTATTGGTAAATTTTGTGATTTGGTATTCTTGATATATAAGTTTTATTTTTTCTTCTATTTTCGCATTCTTATATGTTTGTTTTGCTTCTTCCACTCTAGTTATCACCCCGTTATCTCCAGTTAATGTAGCTATTGCTACTCCTGCTAAAATTAAAAGCACAATTATAGTTATAACCAACGCAATTAGAGTTATACCTTTTTTCCCATTCTTTCCTTTCATTTGATTTCTCATTTTGCTAATCACCCTTTCTTTTTGATTTTTAAGATTATAAAATGCACAAAAACAAGACTAAAAGCCTATAATATTTTTATAGGTTTAGTCTTGTTTTATTTGTATTATCAATAATATTTGTTTTATTATATAAGCATACCTGTTTGTGTGCACACGTTGGGGCCATAAGGCTTTCAGTTATTTTTTTCTTTTGCATTTTAAATTCCTCTTTTTTTATATTTTCTTTATAAAGTTTATAATATTTACACTAAAATTTCAATACTTTTTATAATATTGTTTAAATTGAAATAAAACTGTAATAATATTGAAATAAAATTTTAGTATTGTTCATACAAATCATTGTCATAATATTCTCTTGGTCTCACAGGTGGTCTTGGACCAGGCATACCTCCTGGAAATGGTGGTCTTCCATCAAAATATGGTGGTCTCATTGGTGGCCTTGGCGGTCTTGGTGGACGAGGTCTAAAACCTGGTCTTCCTGTCAACTCTCTGATAAGTAAAATTTTAATTAAATCACGCAAGTCCCTGTTAAAAGATTGTCTGTTTTCTCCCCCTCTATTTTCCCTTATTTGTTCTTTATTTGATACTTGTTTTGATTCTGAATTTATCTCGCTTCTTTTTATTTCATTTCTAGTTGTTTTCATTTGATTATTAATATTTATATTAAGATTTATTTCATTATTAACTTCAACAGCTGAATGAATTTCATCTGTTATATCATCTAAAAGTTCTTTAGTTAATGGTTCTTTTATTTCAGAACATCTTTTAGTTATCATTGGATAAATTATTTTATAGATTTCTGGATACATTTCTTCTAGTTCGTTTCTGCTATCTTGTTTGTTACTGTAATAATTCTCTTCATAATCATTGTTATATGTAGGCATATTGTTATTATTAATATTTGGATACCCTAATATACTTCTTATATACTCTTCATAAGATTCATTATTATACATTAAAAATCATCCTTTCACATTATTTTTAACATATAATATGAATATTAATACAATAATGTTACAGGATTTTGGTTTAACATAATTAAATTATAGAAAAGCTTAATATATAAATATTTGAATTACATCGAATGTGATTGGAGTATATTTAGAATTTCTTTAAAATTTATGGAATAATGTTCGCGTCGAGTAAAGCGAGGACTAAGTGAAAAAGGTTCCATAAATTTTATTAGAAATTTTTAATATATGTATTGAACCGAGATGTAATGAAAAAATTTATATATTAAGCTTTTTAGTAAACTTATTGAAACCAAAATCCTGTAACTTTACAATTTATTTACTAAATTCTTAAATTGTATTCCTCTATCTGCAAAATTTTTGAACATATCAAAACTAGCACTTGCTGGAGAAAATAAAACTATTTGGTTTTCTTTTGCTATTTTTTTTGCAGTATTTACTGTATCTTCTAAGTTGTCACACATGTATATATTCAATGTTTTATTTTGTTTTTCTAATTCATTTTTTACAGCTTCAAATATTTTTCCGGAAGTTTGACCAATTAAAATAAGTCCTTTTACTTTTTCTACAATTGGTTTAGCAATTGGTGTATAATCAAGGTTTTTATCATATCCACCTGCAATTAAGATTATATCTTCATCAAATGAATTTAATCCAGCTATTGTTCTTGTAGGAGAAGAACTTACAGAATCATTGTACCATTTAACTCCATCTATTTCTTTTATAAATTCTAATCTATGCTCTACTGGCTTAAATTCTTTTACAGCTTCTATTGCAATATTTATATCAACCAATCCGTTTGTTGCTGCAATTGCAGTTGCTATATTTTCAAAATTGTGCTTACCTCTTAAAATAACATCTTTAGTATCTAAGATATGTTCTCTTATTCCATCTTTACATTCTTTTATTATTCTATCATCTACAATAAATCCATTTTCAAGCCTAGTATTTCCACTAAAGAAAACAACTTTTGATTTTGCTTCCTTACTACATTTATTTGTAATTTCATTATCATAATTTAAAATGACTTTATCATCTTCTGATTGATACTTAAAAATATTTTTCTTAGCTTCAATATATTCTTCATAATCTTTATGAATATTTAGATGATTTGGTGTTATATTAGTAATAACTCCTATATTAGGGCTAACATCCATTCCCATTAATTGAAAACTACTTAATTCTAATACAACAATATCTTCTGGTTTTATTTCAGATAGTTTAGTAAATAGTGGTGTTCCAATATTTCCACCTAAATATGTTTTATACCCTGCTTTCGTTAATATTGAATTAATTAAACTTGTTGTTGTAGTTTTCCCATCACTACCTGTTACCCCTATTATTTTACAAGGGCACATTTTCATAAGCATTTCAATTTCTGTTGTAACAATTGCTCCTCTTTTGCTTTCTTCTTCCAATTCTGTTTTAGTAGGTAAACAACTTGGAGAACGAAATATAAT
>Ga0326511_10002952_pt1 | contig 13735 bp, 13 predicted proteins | sample 0_2496_0518_D_FD_203701 | JGI IMG/M metagenome (GOLD analysis project Ga0326511, IMG submission 203701) | Bovine rumen microbial communities from UC Davis, California, United States - 0_2496_0518 | ecosystem: Host-associated > Mammals > Digestive system > Stomach > Rumen | place: USA... | reverse complement strand
GGCAAGTTTTATGCAGATGGTAGAATTGGTGGTAATATTGCCGTAAGGAATTATGTTAGTGGTAGCTGGACAGAAAAGACTATGTTGGAAATGACAGTAGCAAATAATGGCACTGTTGTTTATACTGTTGCCGACAAGGCCGCATTTAGAACCGCAATAGGTGCTGGTACATCCTCATTAACAATCGGCACAAGTTCTACTACCGCTATGGCTGGTAATACGAACGTTACTCAAGTTAGACAAGGGGCTTCAACGTCATCTAAATGGCGTAAAATCTTACTTGGTGTTACCGAGTATGATGCTTATAATACAGATGTAGGAGACACCGTTAACGGAAACGCTCTTATGGCTAAAACTGTTGCTGTCCAGCCATCCACAGGAACAATTAGGGCAGCAAAGTTTTACGGAGACGTAACTGGAAACAGTAGTACTGCGACAAAATGGGCTAGTCCTATAATGCTTACAATTGGTCATACTGGCAAGTCTGTAGATGGGTCTGGAAATATAAGCTTTAGTGAAGCTGAAATAGGGGTAAATGATTGTTTGCATTTAAGCGGTGGCACTTTATATGGTAATATTACTATTGCTCCAAATACGACAACTACATTGGGTTCAACAGTAAGTCTAATTGGTGGTAAAATTAATAATGCAAGTAGCAGCGATGATAATTATAATTACAATAGTTATGCTGGAACTTGGACACGCATTTATATGCAAAACAGATACAAGGCGACTAAGAAATCTGATAGTAGCGTAACTTGGAATCCATCAAGATTTTTCTTTAGACAGTGGAGCGCAACAGCCAATAGTGGAACACATTTGGATTATTATGAAACATACTATTTACCTACTTGTACTGATGGAAAAACTGCGAATAGTTCATATAACATCTTAACTACCAAGTCAGCCGTTACTATTGGACAAGGTGGTACTGGTGCAACAACTAAAGCAAATGCTCGCAGCAACTTAGGCATTAGATGTGATACAACAACGGGTGGTATTACTGTTAATGCCGGCTCATATGTTGATGTAAATGTTACTTGGGCTGCTCTTGATACAGTTCCTGATGTTGTTGTTGGTTTCACTACTGCATCAAGCGCCGGTAGTTTTGGTAGATGCTCTGTTTCTGTTAAGACTGGCAGTGTAACTAAGACAGGCTGCACATTTCGTCTTTATAATGGTGATTCTTCAAATAGATCGCCTGATATTTCATATATAGCTATTGGCTAATATAAAGGAGGCTTCAATATGGGCTTTATAAAAGAAAAATACCTAAACAATCAAGGCGGTCTTACTGTCTCATTCCAAGGTGAAGCAAACACCGAAAGTTACTTCGCCGGCGATAGTGCTTCAGCCGCACTTGAATATTTCAATATGTATCTTAAAGACAATCAAATCTATATAAGAACCGACGAAGAAATAGCTTTGGACGAAGTTGGTGTTAAATCCGTCCAAGAAGCTACTGAACTTCGTCAAGAAATTAATAGTATAACTTCAACAATGACTGATGAAGAAGCTGCGGAACGCACAATTCTATTTAAAGAATGGCAGTCTGGTGTAGCATATTTTGTTGGGGAGCGTGTTCGTTATAATAACGGTTTATTCAAAGTTCTTCAAGCACACACCTCCCAAGATAATTGGATACCCACTTTGGCTCACAGCCTATTCGCAGTTATTTTAAACCCAGATCCATCCATTATTCCAGAATGGATACAACCAGATAGTACAAATGGTTATTCTCGCGGCGACAAGGTATATCATAATAACATACTTTGGACTTCAACCGCAGATAACAATGTCTGGGAACCGGGCGCTGTTGGCGCACCTTGGACTTCTGGAGAAGAGGAAGAAACTCCAACTGAAGAACCAAGTAGTGAAATCCCAGAATGGAGCCAACCCGACTCAACTAACCCATATCAAACAGGAGATAGGGTAATGTATAACGATAGTGTATATGAATCCACAGTAGATAATAATGTGTGGGCTCCTGATGTATATGGATGGCAATTAATTGAATAATCTTTGTCTTAAAAAGCCAGAACAATTATATAGAACACTCACTTCTTAAACGAGGTTAAGCCACTATAAATTGTTCTGGCTACTATTTTTTTAAGAAAAGGAGGGATATTATGAACATAATGACTAAACAAGGTAATTTAGATAATGTTATTACTTATGAGCATTATTGTGATACTAAAGCAGATTTAGCAAATATTCCTAAAAGTCAAACTACTTTGGGTTCTACTGCGGTAGTGCTTAAAGATGAAAACAATGAGTTAGGTATTTATATTGCTGGTTCTGATAAACAATGGGTTCCTGTTGCTATGTCCAGTAGTGGTAGCGGCGGAGCGGTATCGTTGGATTTTATTCATATTTGTAGTCAAAGTGAATATGATAGTCAAACATTAGAACCAACAGTTGAATTACCAGAAGAAAATATTTTTTATTTAGTTCCTAATGGCGGTTCGGGTAATGATCTGTTTGATGAATGGATCTATGTTGATGATGAATGGGAGAAGTTTGGTACTGGTGTGATCGGCGCAACTGGACCACAGGGGCCAAAAGGTGATACTGGTGAACAAGGTCCAAAAGGCGACACAGGCGCACAAGGCCCGAAAGGTGATACCGGTGATACCTATACTTTAACCAATGCGGATAAGGCCGATATTGCTACGTTAGTATTGAACCAGATACCCGTTGCTACGGGGGTGAATTTCTAATGGCAAAGTATTTAACTGATGAATTAGAATTACAGAGTGTTGCGAATGCTATTCGCGCGAAAGGTGGCACTTCGGAGAGTTTGGCATTTCCTAGTGGGTTTGTGAGTGCGATTGAGGGAATTGAGACTGGTGGCGGTGGAGATAATAGTGTGGAAGATGGGATTATTACAAAGACAATTAGTGGGAGTTATTATAATTCGAGAGTTACGAATATTGGAGATAATGCGTTTTATAACTGTACAAGTTTAACTACTGTAAGTTTTCCTGCTTGTGCATATATTGGGAATAGTGCATTTTATAATTGTACAAATTTAACTACCGTAAGTTTTTCTGCCTGTACGAATATTGGAACTTATGCGTTTAATGGTTGTATATTAACTACCGTAAGTTTTCCTGCTTGTACAAACATTGGAAATTCTGCGTTTAATTTGTGTTCAGATTTAACTACCGTAAATTTTCCTGCCTGTATGAATATTGGAACTTATGCGTTCTATAATTGTACAAGTTTAACTATTGCGAGTTTTCCTGTGTGTACGAGCATTGGAAACAATGCATTTTATAATTGTACACATTTAACTACTATGAATTTTCCTGCATGTACGTATATTGGGAATTCTGTGTTTAATAAATGCTCAAGGTTAACTACTGCGAGTTTCCCAGCATGTACAAATATTGGTAATAGCGCGTTTAAAGATTGCCGTAATTTATTATCTGTCTACTTTATGGGTTCTTCTATGCCTTCATTAACAAATAGTAACGTATTCAGTTCTACACCCATTGCGGGTTATACCACAAGCACGAATGGTGTATATGGTAGCATTTATGTCCCCGCATCAATGCTAGAAAGCTATAAAACCGCTAATAACTGGTCATATTTCTCCGATAGATTTGTCGGAGTTGAATAAATAAATAACAGAGTTAAAGGAGATAATTATTATGAAGCTACAAATCCTAGTTCCCCAATATGAGGAAACAGATAATATAATCAAACCATTGCTAGACAGCATAGCAATACAACAATCAATAGATATGAACGAAATTGGTGTCATTATCTGCAATGATGGTTCCAATACTTTCCTAACTGACGAGTTTTTAAACTCTTACCCATATAAAATTGAATATTACAAAGAGCCCCATAACGGGGTTTCCGCAACACGCAATGCTTGTCTTGACCACGCAACCGCGGATTATATTATGTTCTGCGACGCAGACGATATGTTCTACAATGCTTGCGGTTTATGGATAATTTTTAGAGAAATAAATGTAGGTTTTGATAGTATAGTTTCGGTTTTTGTAGAAGAAACACGCAACCCGCAAACAAAACAAATTGAATACATTAATCACGAAATGGATAGCACATTCGTTCACGGTAAAGTCCATAGACGCCAATATTTAATTGACAACGATATTCGCTTCAACGATGCGCTCACCATTCACGAAGATAGTTATTTCAACATACTCGCGCAAAATCTCTCCAAAAATGTAAAATACTGTCAAACCCCATTCTACCTATGGAAATGGCGCGATAATTCAGTTTGCCGCCACGATCCAAAATATATTCTAAAAACCTACCGCAATATGTTAGACAGTAATGACGCCTTGGTTGACAATTTCTTAAGCCGTGGTATACAAGACAAAGCAATGTTCTATGCTGTCTTTATGATATTTGACGCATACTATACAATGAATAAACCCGAGTGGATAGATCAAGAAAATCAAGAATATCGCTATACCACAGAGCTTCGTTTCGCGGATTATTTCAGAAAACATAAAGACAAATGGGAGAATATGCCAATTAATGATAAAATGATGATTTCCAATCAAGTACGTAGCCGTAGTGTTATGGAGGGTATGCGTATGGAGGCTATCACCATTGATAATTGGCTAAAACACATTGAAAAACTTTAATAGGCGGTGAGCCAAATGAATATAATGACAAAACGCGGTTCGCAAGATAATGTAGCGACCTACGAACATTATTGTGATACCGTAGAAGATATGGCAAATATTTCACCAGAATATATTACATTAGGTTCTATTTGCGTTGTAATAAAAGGAGATAATGATACTCTCGAATTATATATTGCAGATAGCAACCATACTTGGAATAAACTGTAAAGGAGGAAACCCAAATGGATATTTTAGACATTCTAATTGCTAAAAATCAATCCTTTACTGGAGAAACAGCAAAATTAACTCAACAAGCCAAAGCAGCGATGGCAAAAGCAAATGAGGTTGCTCAAAAAATTGATGACGCCGAAGACGCTCTCGCTGCCGCGCAAGAAGCCCAAACCGCGGCCGAAGCCGCAAACACTCGCGCGCAAGAAATTGCTACTGAATTAGAAGATATGAAAGAAGAAGTAGCTTCCGCCGCAAGTGAAGTAGTAGCTGCTGCTACGGAAGATCTTCAGGCCGCGATTGATGAAGCTGTTACCGAAGTAGATGTTGAAGACAACAATACTTCTTCTTATAAAGGTAAAAAAATGAAAGTGCGCAAAAAGGGTATTTTAAACTCTTTAAATCTCTTTAAGCACTATACTTCTACTGGTTCAAATGAAGATGGTTCAATGACGCAAAAAGCCATTACAAACGCACTATCTGCGCAAAAAACTGAACTAGAAAATAAAATTAAACAAATCCCATCTGGTAGCGGTAGTGGCTCTGGAAATATTTCCGGCAATATTTCAGCCGCGGATGAAGGCTCTATCGTGTCTATTGATGAAAACGGCAACATCACCGCTTCTTCTATTAAAGAAGCAGATGTAATTCTTACTCAAATCATCACTGGCACATACCAAAACGATGATGTTGTTGGTATAGAGCTAGATTACTCTAATAAAACTTTCTCGCGTTTACAGGGCGCAAAAAACCTAACCGCAGGTCAAGACTTTGATAAATTTACTTTCTACGGTGGGCGCAAACGTTGTGTTGTTAGCGCATCTGGCGATATTGAATATTTCCTAACTGGCGAAGAAGATGCTTCTACATTAGCAAATAAACGCATAATGGTTTATCAACCTGCTTTCTACTATCTTCGTGTGCCACTTTCTGTTTCTAAAATCTCTAATGGCATTAAAATAAATAAAGAGCACCTATATCTCGCAGATAAACGCTATGCTGGTTTCAGTCTACATCCTCTATTTAGAGATGAAAATGGTAATGCTTTGCGTTATGCCCTACTTCCCGCATTTGAAAGTGGAACTTATCGTGTGAGCGCGGGCACTTATGAATTAGGCGACGCGCAAGATGTAGATTTAGAAAACGACTGTCTTGTTTCTATTATAAATGCTAAGCCAATTAGCGGACAAACACAAAACTTTACTGTTAATGCAGCGAAGAAGATGTGTGAGAACAATGGCACTGGTTGGAAAATGACAGATTTAGCATTTGAATCTGCAAATCAAATGTTAATGACCGTTGAATATGGTAAACCAAATATCCAATCTGCTTTTAATATTGGTATAACTCAATTAACCTCAAGTTCTGGCATTAACTTTTCTTGTAATACAGGTTCTACTTTAAGCCTACTTAACGAATCTGGTCAGGCAAGCGCAACCATTAGCGTGCGCAATGGTAATTCTACAACTTATAGCTCCGCAGGACAATGCGCGATTTCATATCGTGGTATGGAAAATCCATTTGGTAATATGTGGAGATTTATTGATAATATTACTATTGTAAATAATATCGTCACTTATAAAGACCAAATTATTGATTTTAAAGTCCCAGCAAGTGAAAATTGGATCAGCGCTTTTGGCTATGACAAAAACCACGATTGGGTTTTCTTACCAATTGAAGCCACTAATGCAAATAGCGCCCTTCCAGTTGGAGACTATTATTACCCACCACTTACAACAAATACTGTTTATACTGGTATTATTGGCGGCTATTCTGTTTCTGGAACAAATGCTGGAATATTCTATTATTCCTTTAATCCAGAAAAGGATACTTTCCACTTCCAGCACGATACTGCGCGCGTAATGTATATCCCAACTCCTAATACTCTCACCGATAATCACAACTATAATCTATGGTATGGGGTGGTTTAAATGAAAATTTATGAAAACACTTATTCTACCACAAGACCACCAGAAATTGATATAACGGCTGATAAAGTTTTTATAACTTCTAATATAGAAGAAGTTACAGAAGAAATTGAAGAAAAAACTTTTAATCGTTATCACTATACTCTTACAGAATATGATAAAGATGAATATCTAGCTAAAATGTTTAAACAACAAACAGATATAACAGCTCTTCAAGAAGAACTTGAAGCCGCAAAAATCTTATTGGGGGTAGAATAATATGGGAAATTTAATTGATTTAGCAATTAAACTTCGTCCATATATTGAAAAGGCTGCTTCTAACCTATCAGATGAAGATGCGTTAGAAGCAGTCCAACTATTTCCTAAATGGGAGCCTAATATTCAATACGAGCAAGATGATAGAGTAAGATATGAAAATATTTTATATCGTTGCTTACAACCTCATAATTCTCAAGAATCTTGGACTCCACTCGCGGCAGCAAGTTTATGGACGAAAGTTTTAATTCCAGATGAAAATGTTATCCCCGAATGGGAGCAACCAGAAAGTACAAATCCATATCAAATTGGAGACAAAGTAAGATTTGAAAATAAAATTTATGAATCTGTTATAGCAAATAATATTTGGGCTCCAAATGTTTATGGATGGAAAGAGGTACTATAATGAATAATTATAAAGTTTATTGCCATACATCACCAAACGGAAAGCGATATGTTGGAATTAGTAATAATCCAGAAAAAAGATGGAATAATGGCAAAGGATATATTAAAAATTATTTATTTTACCGAGCAATAGAAAAATATGGCTGGGATAGTTTTAATCACGAAATTTTATATGATAATTTGTCTATAGAAGAAGCCGGAGCGATTGAACAAAAATTAATCCAAGAATGGAATTTAATGAATCCAAATTTTGGTTATAATTTACGAGAAGGAGGAAATGGTAAATTTTCTGATTACTCTCGTTATTTAATGTCTAAAAATCGTAAAGGTAATACTAATTCTGTGGGCCAATATCATTCATTAGAAAACCGTAAACAAATTTCTGAATCATTAAAAAAATATTATAAAGAGCATCCTATTCAAAAATTAGATATGACTAATAATAAAGAATATCAAAAGATTATAACAAAACGAAAAGAACTTACTCATCAGAAACTTTCATTAGCCACTAGTGGGGCAAATAATCCTAGTGCTCGTCCTATAAGACAGTTAGATAAAGAAGGTAATTTAATAGAAGAATTTGCATATGCCACTTTAGCTGCGAAAAAATATAATATTGATTTATCTAGTATTATTAAATGTTGTAGAGGTAAACAAAAAACTTGTGGTGGATATAAATGGGAATATGTTAATATTTGACTTCTACATAATTTTATGTTATAATTAATATGTCAAGAGGAAGAGAGGAATTCCTCTTGGCATATTAAATCTATATAAGGAGAGGAACTTATATGAAGTATTTTAGTGAAGTAACTCGTCAGTATTATGACACAGAAAAGGCTTGTCTTGAAGCCGAATTTAAGGTGAAGGAAGAGCAGAATCGTCAAAAGATTCTAAAGGAAAAGGAAGAGCGCGAACGTAAGGCTAAGCAAGAAGCTCTCGCGGCCGAACGCAAGGCCCGCGCAAATGAGGTTGAAGAGGCTCGTAAGGCTATGGTTGCCGCACAGCATAAGTATAGTGAAGTACTTGAAGCTTTCTGCAAAGATTTCGGGACTTTTCATACTACACTTACGAAGGATGACGCTAAAGGTATAATTCCAACTTTGTTTGATATTTTCAATCCTTTATTCTTTGACTTTAAGTAAAAATTTTGGTATAATATTTATGTAAGGTTGAGGGAAACCTCACCTTATGTGCCGCCATAGCTTAGTTGGTAAAGCGCACGCTTGGTAAGCGTGAGAGGCTGGGTTCAAGTCCCAGTGGTGGCTCCATATGAGAACGGACAAGGCTTTGGCGTATGAGTGCGTTGACGATGTAGGAGAAGGTTCACCTTCGTTTGACTAATAAGCGCGCACAACAGGACGGTGGGACGCGAGTGGTTCTCTATTACATAATGGGCAGTAATTCAGTGGTAGAAATTTCGTCTGATACGCGAAAAGTCATTGGTTCAAATCCAATCTGCCCAACCATTATAGAGAATTAGTTCAGAGGTAGAACGTTCGGCTTACATCCGAAAAGTCAGCGGTTCAAATCCGTTATTCTCTACCAATCAGGCGGCACGAGCCTGTATAAAGAAACGTGTCCTTCTCTTCGGGGCGACGAAGACCAGGTGAGGTAGTCAGGCTCACCATATCGGGTAGCGTAACAGACGTGAGCATTCGGACATACGCTCGGAAACCACATTCAAGAGATGCAGTATTATTGAGTGAAGGTCTGAAAACGGGGAAGATTGATATTGGTGCAATCCCTTTCTATCCGACCATATAGCTCTGTGATGTAATTGGCAACATACATGATTCTGACTCATGTTTTCTTGGTTCAAATCCAAGCGGGACTGCCATTTTCAAAGGAGATTTTGTATGAATAAATACGATTGTATTTACAAGAAAATAATTGAAACTGACTATGATATTATATCTGGTCATAGTACATATGAAGATATATGTACTAAAAAAGAAAAATACGGAGAACGTTGTTTTGATTGTTATTGTAAATATAGAGAACAATTAGAAGATAAGCAGGTATAGTATAGTGGTAATACGGCTGCTTGCCAAGCAGCAATCACGGGTCCGAATCCCGTTACTTGCTCCATATGGCTCTGTAACTCAACTCAGTAGAGTGCGAGACTGAAAATCTCGAAACACAGGGGCAGCACCTGTCGGAGCCACCAAAGGGCGTTGCTTGATTGTATATGACAAACCGTTGCTCGCGCCCTTATCAAAATAATGTAGGAACGGTGTATGGGAGACTGGCGTAACGGTAGCGTAGCAGATTCTTAATCTGTCTGGTCAGGGTTCAAATCCCTGGTTTCCTACCAATAAGGTTCCTATTACCTATAAAATAGGTAGGCACAAACAGCAATTTTCTTTATTTAAGTATTGAGAAGATTGTAGTATTTTGGACGGTCAAATATTAGAAACCATAGCTATTAAGCAAAACGAGTGCCTAGAAATAAAGTTGATACTTAATCGGTTTCTTTTATTTGACTAATATGCCCTCGTCGTCTAAAGGACAGGACAAGAGATTTCTAATCTCTTAATCTGGGTTCAATTCCTAGCGGGGGTGCCACGCGGGTTTACTCAAGTCTGGGTTAAGAGGTCTGATTCGAAATCAGATAGGATGTAAAAGTCGCAAGGGTTCAAATCCCTTAGCCCGCGCCATTAATATGTAGGATTGACCGAGAGGCTGATGGTGCTCGCCTGGAAAGCGAGTTGTCTGAAATATGGCACACAGGTTCAAATCCTGTATCCTACGCCATTTATATAGTCGCTCACAGCAAACGTTCTTTATAGAACACATGGGTTCGAATCCCATATTACGCACAGCGTATTTAGCCAAGTGGATAAGGCAGATATCTAACAAACATCCTTCTATTAAAGCGACTAGTATTTGCCCCGTTAGCTTAACGGACAGGGCTACGGCCCGTGAGATGTGGGTCCAATTCCTACACGGGGTGCCATTTATGCGTCAGTATGCCTAGCAGCGAGGGCAGCGGACTGTAAATCCGCCACGTTAGAAACATCGGTGGTGCAACTCCATCCTGGCGCACCAAAACGGAAGCTCAAATCAGTTCGTTGTGGGTTGAGCATAGCTATAAGTTAGGAGCGGTTACTTATAGCAAATATGGACCGGTAGCCCAACGGCAGAGGCACTAGCCTAAGGAGCTAGCCAGTGTGGGTTCAAATCCCACTCGGTCTACCATAATGCCGTATTAGTTCAACGGTAGAATAATAGATTCGTAATCTATAGATGCTTGTTCAAGTCAAGTATACGGCTCCATAACCGTATACTTAATTTTTTTATATAAGGAGGAAGTTTATGAAAGAAAAAATATTTGCATTATGTACGATATTTTTAATACTTATTTCTTCGGTAAGTTTTGCCGCGACACAATTAGACACTACTGAAACTATTTACCCAAAAGACGACACAAATCACTATATCTGCACAGAAGTGTGGGAGTATTATGTCCAGCGTGATGGCACTCTAACTTCTGGTAAGCCACGCGAAGATTTAAGTAATACCATTCTTGCTCCTCATAATTATAATGAAGAAGGTATTTGTATTGATTGCGGCTACGAAAAAGATGTTGTTTTTGAAGCAGAGGTTGAATTAACAAAAACTTTAGGCGTAGTAAATATTTCACAAACTGTTGCTGTATATAACTATTTTTATGACAGAGTAACAAAAAAATACAGCGTACCAATGCAAACAGAAGTTACCCAAAACGGCATTGATTCTTGGGTGCGAGTTAAATTAAATGCTTACAGAACCATACGTTCTACTGGTGAAAATGCAGAAATCGCTTGGGATTTAGCAGAGGTAGGTATTTTAGATGACCAAGGAAATTTAGTAGAAGAAGGTATTTCCGATTATGTTCTTATAGGTGATTATTTATATTATACTAAAATATTACCTAAAGGCTATACACTTTATGTAAGTTATTATGGTCGTTTTGCTAGTTATCAAGAATTATATTCTAGTTCTTATGTTGGCACGACTCCTAACGCAGACGCCGTTCAAGGAGAAAATTTTTATCCAGATTTTTCTTCTGATGATCCGTGGAATAATATAGATATTGAAGCACGCGAAAAAGACCAAGTAGATAATGTTAGCAGTTTAATTACTAAAATTTTAATTGGAGAAGATTTTGGAGATATTTTAGCAAATATTACCGACGAAAATGGCGAAGATGAAGATAAAACTAAATATTTGCTACCTGGAGATGAATTAAATCTTGAAGCAGAACTTAAAATCAATGGCGAAAAAGGTTATACTTATGAGGTCATTCAAAAAATCTTTTTTAACATTGAAATGCAAGAACTTTTATCATCTATTCTTGATAATTTTCAAGTTTTATTATCAGTTGATAAACAAGATTTTGTTGATATTACTACTCCAGAAATGATAGAACAAAAAAGTTCATTGGGGTCTTATATAGAAGGGCAGATATTAAAATTAATTTATAAAATAAAATTAGCAACCACCTTAAATAATCCTTTTGAAAGTGAATTATTTAATATGCTAGTTAATTATAAAGTAAAAATTGTTGCTACACCAACGCCAAGTCCGACTCCAACACCAACCCCTACTCCAACACCCACGCCAACTCCTACCTCAACACCTACTCCAACTCCCACTATAACGCCAACTCCATCTCCAACACCCACTCCTACTTTATCTCCTACTCCAACCCCAACCTTAGTTCCAACACCTACTCCAACTCCTACACCTACTCCAACTTTAACACCATCTCCTACCCCAACACTCACACCTACACCCACTCCAACAATATCACCCACTCCTACACCAACTTTAACACCCACACCTACTGCAACTCCTACCCCAACACCCACGCCAAGAATAACTCAAGTGCCTACTATTACACCTACTATTACTGAAACACCTGCTCCCACTTTAACTCCATCTCCAACTTCAACACCAGTTATTACTGTAAAACCAACATTAACACCGACTTTAACTCCTCTTATAACACCAAAACCAACGCCAAAAATTATTACAGTTATTACAACTCCAACTCTAACTCCTACTCCAACTCCACAGCCAACTTTACCACCAAATTTACGAGAAGAAATTATTAAAAAATCTTCTACCCCAACAACACCACAGCAGATTTTTCGTAGAAAAATTATGAAAATGACAGAAGAAGAGCTGGATAATTTATTAGAAATGTTGGATTACGAAACTCCATTATATGGTATGCTTCAAACTGGTGATGACACCCCTCCTTGGGTTTTCACTTCATTGGGTTCAGGATTAGTAGCTTTAGCAATCGCAATTTTAATAAAGAAAAAGACTTGACTTTTATTTAAAATTAAGATATAATATATATGTAAGGTAAAGGAAATAACTTATTTCCTTTACCTTAATATAGGAGTTTAGTGTAATTGGTAGCACGCGGAGCTCCAACCTCCGAAGTTAGGGTTCAAGTCCTTAAACTCCTGCCAATGCGTCGTCTACGCACCACATCTTATAGATGATCGGAGTAATTAACCGATTAGACCTTGTGAGTTTCCTACTTCCACAAGTAAAACTAAAAAAGTAGGGCATGCGCCCTTTTGATGTAATGGTTAGCATACGGTCCTGGCCGGACGTTGAGAGGTTCGAATCCTCAAAGGGTTTGTAAGGTATTTGTTACTTCTACCGCGGCGCGACGAAAAGGAAGTAGACGTTGGAGCTAATAATATAGGAATAGTAGAACCTGTATTATCAATTGGCGTAGCAATGCCGGGAGTTCGCTTGCCCCGTAAGATAGTCCGGAATATACACAAGAGTCGCTCGGTAATCAGACTTATCGTTAAATTAGTAGCAGAAAATCTGCGAAGTCTGGCGGAAGTTGAACTCGTTAGTGTCAGCCACGATCCGCGCGTGAAGAATAGCGGTGAGGTCTTTTTAAGGATGCCTACCAAAACTAGCAAACGGCATAGTTGGTTTTTGTATCTACAAAACGCGATTGTGGATACTACGTCATTCGCGGCGATTGCGACAGATGGATTGAGGCCCGGAAGTTAATGTCGCCGCGAGATTTATCCTCCATTAGCTCAGTCTGGTTATGAGCAGCGGCCTTCATTCGCAAAGGAATTGCGCAGTTCAACTCTGCGGCGAATGGCCAATAAGCCGTGTGTCCTTGGTTCAAATCCAAGATGGAGGACCATATGGGTAGCAATAAGTAGGCCACTTATTGAGATAATGATGCCAATACATCAAGCCATTTTATTTTATTATCATTATATTGGGAGTGATATTTATGCCAAAAGCAAAAGATTTAACAGGACAAAAATTTGGATT
>Ga0326511_10002951_pt1 | contig 13737 bp, 24 predicted proteins | sample 0_2496_0518_D_FD_203701 | JGI IMG/M metagenome (GOLD analysis project Ga0326511, IMG submission 203701) | Bovine rumen microbial communities from UC Davis, California, United States - 0_2496_0518 | ecosystem: Host-associated > Mammals > Digestive system > Stomach > Rumen | place: USA... | reverse complement strand
ACAAATACTATCATTATCTTCATTTTCATCAACAAAACAATAAGCCATCTCTTTAAACTTTTTGTTAAAAACCATCGTTGCCATTGATGCCGAAACGCTGCACATCTTCTGGACTTCATAATCAAACCAAGCTTGAGTCTCAAAAGTTTTGTAGTCCTGTAGAATTAATGTAATCTCATCTGACTGTGTATAACCAAGTACACAGCCTTGAATATTCTCACAAAGATATTTCATGGTCTCTTGCATTGATTTGATAAGAATATCATCAAATGGCTTTTTAAAACCTCTAGTAAAAGTGTGAAAAGCTTTACCATCAATGCGAATGGCTACTGGTGTTCTACGAATTAATCTTGTTTTAGAAATTGTTTCATAATTTTGTTTCATTCTGTTGCCAAGTTCGTCATTAAATGCCATTTATTCTTCCTCCGAAAAAGTAATAGATTTGATTACTTCTAGTTTTACATAACTGACATCTTTTGGATTTATAAAAGTATGTTCTTCTAGTTTTGCTGGACAAGCCAATGGTGGATGTAAAATTATATTATAATTGACTAAAAAAAGTATTGGATTTACTCTTATAGTTTCAGTCTCTATTTTTGCATCTTTTAAAGATAATTCCCTTATTATTTTTATTTTGTTCGTGCAATATTTACCGCTCATGTGTTCTCTGTCGATGTCGCCTAGTGCTTCAATCTCGGCAATTTTAACATCGTCCCAAAATTGATAATATCTGAAGCAGTCTTTTGGGTCTGTGCAAAAATGAAAGCCGCATTCGCAGATTACTGGCATTTTATTCATTTCATATGTCTTGCCAACTTCATACTGAAAACCTCGACAAGTCCAATCAGAATTGAATACCTTATATCCCTTCATCCTCGTTCTCCTCTTTAATTTTTACATCTGTAATTACATAAGCTTGTACTTTATACATCCAATGGTAATTAGGGTAACGCAATTTAGACAATACTGTTACCCTTTCTTCAAGCATTGGAAAATCAGAATAGACAATATTTTTACAAGAACTATCAACAATTTCTCCGACATTATATTCTATTAGACTAAACATTCTCAAAACTTTATGTTCAACAACTAGTTCTAAATTATTAATAGGAATCTCTCGAATAATTTTGATTTTATTTGTACAGTATTTTTCACCATCTTTATTATAACAATCGCCAAGTGCTTCTACTTCTGCAATCTTTATTTTAAGAAAACGAAATGGATAATAATTAAAACAGTTCTTTAATTCTGTACAAAAATGAAAACCTTTTTCACATATTATTGGTGTTTCATACATTTCATATGTTTTTCCAACTTCGTATTGAAATCCTCGACAAGTCCAGTCGGAGTTAAATACTTTATAACCTTTCATTTGTTATAACCTTTCATTTGTTCTTCAGTTTAAATATTTCTTTGATTTTATTTACAGCATCGAATTTTTCTTGAATGTCATTCCAGCCGTCCTCAGACCATCCATCGACATAATAAAAACAACCGATTTTATTAGGAACAGAGCAGCCCCATTCTTCACTTACCCAAGCCAACCAATCAATAGCTTTTTGGTCTTTTATTTGGATATAATAAGCTTTAGATTCTACATTATTCCCGGTGTTTTTAACTACATTAAGGTCTTTATCTGCCATGAAGAGAGACTCACTGCTTGGTGGAGCAATGAGTTCCTCATGAGCTTTACATTCCTCTTTTGAGTCGAATTCTTCGCCGTCATTGGCGATGTAGATTGTTCTTATTTTCATTTGTTTACCTCGTTTAACTTATTCAGTTTTTTTAGTTTTTAGTTTTTAATAATCAAATTTAAATTGCGTTTCCCATTTCAATAAACTTAAGAAAGCTAATGTATTCAAGTAAGGCATCAGGTGTTCTATTAGTTAATTCTTCAATTCTTTCAACAATATCCTGTTTAGTTAAACCTTCGGGGATTATACCTACACCATCAATCCAAGATTCATAAATAGTAATTACTTTTTCAATTTCTGTAATTTCATAAGGTACAAAATCATTAACATCATCAGATAAAGGCATAATTCTTAATCGTATCTCGTTGCTGTCACTATCTTCGTTTTCAATGAGCCAAAACCTCTTGTAAGTGCCATCTATAGGGTCGTCTAAAAAATGAACATGGTACGGTTCAAATTTTTCTCCATCTATCATCATGTCAATGACATCATAAAATAATTCAACACTTTTGCGTGAAACAGTATTTCTTGTTGTTCCATAAGAAGAGACTTTTAAATCATCGTTTCCACAATCATAAAACATACATACATTTTTTAAACCTAATTTTTCCAAGCCATGAGTGTGATAATCAACAAGATGTTTTTCGGCTTTTTCAAAAGCGGGGTGACTGGGAGTTACGATGTGAACATTAAATAATTTCTGTCTTTTTTTATTCATTAGAATTCTCCTTATTTAAATCATTATTTTCTGATTCCAATTTACTTATTACATCAGCGTAGATTTCTTCGCTTACTTTACTGTTGTAACAAAGGGCGATTAAAAATACTCCACAAAACGAACCAATAATAAATACAATAATTAATTTAATCATTTTAAATCTCTTTTCTTTATTAAATTTTATTTTAAATTTCACTTAACAAATCTTCTGACATTTTCTCAATCTGCGAATCCTTCAAGTTGTCCGTAATAATTCCAGCCAATAATTTAAAATTGAAATTCTTGTGTTTATATGCCGTAAACTTGGGGCGGTTAACAATTCTTATGACAACACCTTCTCTAATGTGATTTTTACCTATTGGGTCTGCTCCGTCATAATACTCTTCAGCACATCGTTTTACCCATTCACCAGCACTAACAATTGTACCATTTGGAATAAAAGATTCCATAAAGACTGGGACATATTTACAACCCATTTGTTCGCAACGGTATTTAATTTGGTGAGGAGAGTATTCAAAAACATCTCCATCTTCGTTAGTCATTGTCATCCTATACACATAAAAATCAGATTGTCCTTTACCACAACTATAATTAAATGTAGTGGTATCACCATATTGTTTGACAAAATCTTTTCCAACTTTCTTATTGTTTCCAGACGGCATAATTGGCGTAGTTTCATTAACATAACCAACTACTTCATAATAAACAGTTTCACCTTTATGAAGCTTTCCTTCGAAGAATTCTGCCGAAGGCTTGCGGAACGAATCATTACCATAATACCCGTTATCAAAATTGTCTAATACAGTACGTCTTGTTCCATGAACATACCCATATTCATAAATTGGCTTACCTTCTCTACGGAACAGCTTATCAAGAATAGTTCTTTTATACCCCTGTAGCACAGGAAGATAGCCAGTCCTTTGTGATGTACCATGCATTTTAAGCGTAATCTGAATTTGGTCACCAACATAAAAATCACTCAAATGATATGCAAGCTGTTCTGTTTCAACATGACGCTCAAATAATGGAGCTACATCTACATGGTGTTTCTTATTTTTGCGATTGTTGTTACCATTTCTTATTCTTCTATTCGTTCTTGGGATATATTTCTTACATATTTCAACGTCACCCAAGATGGTAATTGTATCACCATCATTTAATTTAGTGATATCAGTATATTTAGACAGAGATTCAATAGGAAGTAATAATCCTTCTGACTTTTCTCCTCGTAATTTAATGGCAGTAATATTTCTTTTATTAGCATCCATGTAACCGCTAATATTATTACCATTTTCATCTTTTTTTCTAATCAAATTATTTTCATCAGCAAACCCTAAGTCTAGCTGACCATCAACGGGGAAGTAAACAACTCTTTGTCCTTTGTAGTAAGAATTATCAACAATAACATGAAGACCAAATACTTCTACTATCTGAAGACGGTCGGCATTAGGGTGCTTACTGATGCTATTTATTGTCGTGATGTAAGCACAATAACTCATTTATTTATTCCTTTATTTCCTTTCCATCAATAGTTTTAATCCATTTTCCATTTTCATACTTTGCCCATCGATTGGCGATGCGTGAATCAAATACCTCTTCTGCATTTGTACATATTCTCCAATCAGATTCTCCATATTCTATGCTGTACTGTGCAATCATTAAGGCTTCAGGCCAATAGGGGGCTGTTGAAAAATCATAATAAGAAACACAACCCATAAAAACATCACCATGAAATGTTCTAGGATATTTTCTTAAATATTCTATCAGTTCCTCTTTTGTGCATTTTTTATATTTTGGTTCTACCTTATAAAACCAACTCATTTACTCTCCTTATTTTCTCTTATTTATCTGTCACAACAGCACTGACACCCTGTGTGGTAACCCAGCCATGTTTCTTTCTAGCTTCTGCTTCTGTCATCTTAATTAATTCATTAGTAATAGAAGCGGAGATGATAGTATTTGCTTCAGCCTCGGCTTTTGCTTTTGTAATTTTAATATCTGCCTCATTCTGTGCTTGAATCAATTTAGTTCCTGCTTCAACCTTTGCAGTTTCTTGCTCTGCCTGTGCTTGCTGTTTCTTCTGAAGTGCTTCAATTCTGTTGTTAATTGCTTTCTTGAGCTGTTTGTCGGGATGAGCATCAATAATAGAAGCATCAATCACTTCGATTCCAAATTCCTCGTCAAACTCTTTGTCTAAGTATTCCGTAATTTTATCATTAATTTCGGCTCGATTGCCTGAGTAAATGTCCATAAGAGAATAGTTAGTAGTGATTTCAGAAATCTTAGATTTAAGAACAGTTCTTACACGCTGATTGACAATGTCTTCGCCGTCCATTCCTTTGAATCGCTTATAAGTATTTACGACTTTAGCTGGATTAAATCTGTAGGACATCTGAAAAGAGATGGCAAGTGATGCGTCATCAGAAGTAGATACTCTAAATGATTCGTCTGAATCACTGCCTTCTCTCTTGTCTTTGGTTAAGAGTAACTGTTCGTTGCTGATAGTGAATAACTTAATCTTCTTAGTTGGGCTAATGATATGCCATCCCTGAGATAAGGTTTCATCTTTGACACCGCCTGACATGCTGTAAACAACGCCAACGTATCCTACTGGGATTCTCTCTGTGCAAATGATTAAGCTGATGAGAGTAAAAAGAATGATGACCGCTAAACTAATTCCACCGATTAATCCTTTTTTCATTTATTATTCTCCTTATTTTTTTTTATTATTTTGTTTGTTTTTATTTGTTTTTATTTATTTATTTTCGTTATCCTTGTTGTCTTCACTATTTTGCATCATGATGTCCACTGGGTCTTTGATTAGTTTATAAAGGAACTTGCCCAATGGAATGAATACAAAACCTAGCAATGCCCACAACAAGATAGCAATTAAAATTACAATAAAATAAAATACAATGTTCATAATTTACCTACTAAAATCTCTGTTTTAACTCGACTTCTTTGTAACCATAAGGACACCAAAGCACGAAATAATCGCATTCATCTCCATCGCCACGAAATACGCAAACAAAAGTGTTTCCAGAAGAAGAGAAGTAATAGCTTTCATCATGGTTTTGTTCAAGGTATTTTACCGCAATTTCAATCCACTTTTTTACCTTGTCAAAGTCAATCTCTACACCTTTGGTAAAGTCAGTGAAATATTCTTCTTCCAAATTGTCTACGGTGACAGTAATGCCTTCTTCTTCTGTTAAGATTTCGTTGTCACAGTAAGGACAGGTGATATATCTCGCTCCGAATTCTCCGACATGAGTGTCAGCGATGGATTCGTAGGAGAGAATGGCTTCACACTCATCACAGGTCACTTCTCGGTTAATTGGTTTTGTGTATGTCGTATCAGTTTTATGTCGATAGTCGGGTTTTGGCATTTTAAGTATGTTAATCATGTGAATTCTCCTTTTTCTTATTTCTTTATTTAAATAACAAGTCAAACAGTTCTGTGGCAGTAGCATCTGTATCATCAAGCCAAAGGCGATGATTTGTGTTGTATTCTTTGTTGAATTTCTTGATAGAGTCTACAATAGCATCATAGTCTTTCTGCTTTTTCTCTGCCTTGAGTTTGCGTTCACGCTCTGTTTTACGTTTCTCGGCGAGTTTCTTTTCATAAGATAAGCAAGCTTCTTCTGTAGTAAATTCTTTGCCGTCATCGGATTTGTAGATTTTTCTGTTCTCAATAATCATGTGAATTTCTCCTTTTAATAAATAATATAAATAATGTAAATAATGTAAATAATTGATTGATATTTAATTTAATTAGTTATAAATTAACAAGAAAAGAATTAAAGCCGTTCAAAGCCATTCTTCTTCATCATTAACGACATCGTCCTTATGTTCTTCCTTATATCTAGCTTCGGCTTTCTTAACCAATTCCAAAGCATCAGAACGATTTAGAAATACGGATTTACCTATATCATGATAAGAGAATAAGAAAGCATGTTTGGTTCGTTTGTCTGTTCCTACGAAATAAGTATCTGCTACGGTGCGAATTTTAAGTTCGTAGAGGTTGAATGATGGTGGTAGGATTCGTGCGAAGTATAAGGTTTGGTTTTTGGTTAGTAGTGGTGTGGTTGTTTGTTCTGTTAGTTGTTCTGTTGTTTGGGTCTGAGTTTTTGTTTGAGTTTTTGTTTGAGTTTTTGTTTGAGTTTGAGACATTTTTTCTCCTTTTATATAAGGTAAAGATGCAATTAACAAAGTAATTCTCGATGAAGTTTTTAATAACCCCCCCGGCTGTTATTTAATTAAGGTATTTGTTAGCTTGCTTTTGTTCCAGCTTCTGTTCCTGTTCTGATTCCTGTTCTAGTTCCTGTTCTGCTTCAATAAATTCTAAAATAGCGTCTTCAGTCGGAAACTGAAAAAACATTTCTTCATTATTAAAAGCGGTTTGTAACATTAAGTCAAAAGCATAAGTAGCTATTTCAAGAGAGGAGTAAGTAGCCATAACCCAGATTTTAGTAAAGTCAGTTGGTGGCCCGACTTGGATTTCGTAGTGGGTAAGGGTTGGTGTGGAATCTGTGGTGGAATCTGTTTCAGAGTCTTCTACTGGGTCTTCATAACGGGGTCTAATGGCTACATAGGTTGTGTCATAGGGGATATCCATTAAATGAAGGGTATCCGATGGCTGGGTTATAAGTCTAAGGGTTGCGTTGGACATTGGAATGTCACCTTCCTTTCGTGGTGTGGTTGGTGTGGGTTGGTGTGGTTTGGGAACGTAGCAAACGAACGAAATTAAATAGTCGTAGTTTGACGTTGTGGATAGTATACCACAAAAATCGATTTTTGTCAAGTGCGGTGGGGAGATGGGGAGTTGGTGGAATTGTGGATAAATTGTGGATAAGTTATGGATGAGGGTAAAGATTAAGAATTTTAAGATGAGATTGGTTAAAAAACGATTAATATTGCGAATTGATTTTTTAGTCAGTGTAGAAGCAGACCGCATCCCAAGAGTGGCTTGTTTAAAGGGTCTTTCGGGGTTGAAAGCAGCCCCCTCTAAAGTCAAACAAATTATAGTTTGTTTTACCTTAAAGAGCCACTGTTTATGCGGGTTTTGAGGCTTTCAAAAAAGATTTGCCTTTTCATTTATATCGTGTATAAGAGGGTCAAGTCGAAAGACAACAGCCTTTCGACAGCAACCGAAAACCAAGACCGGCAGGTCGCCTTGTACCTTGATAATTTTATACAGGCTAGGACTCAATGGTCATTTGAGCACCCGACCGATTTTTTAGGGGGGGATTGAAATGACTACATGGGAAATGGATGCTATCATATTAGAACACGCTTGCGAACACGAGGGAGAGCCAACGGATTACGTTGAACTTAAAAACCGTCTTTTGGCAATTGCGAGTGAAAAAATTGTTGATGAGTATATCAATGAATTAAAGGAAGCTGATAAGATTTTTAACTTTAACTAAAGTTTCTACTGTCGGGTACTCAAACGACCATTGAGGGATTGTGGGTCATAATAAAACACACAATATGCATAGGGGGATGCCCCCAGAATAGGAGGATTATTATGACAACATACACAACAATTAGCGAAATCAAGACTGGCAAGTGTGACTTCAACCGTAAGGATGCAAAGGGGTTCTGTGTAACCCTCGGCAAATATGCCAATGCCATTCTGGAGCTGGATGATACCCTGAATGAAATCAACAACTCCATTGCGAACCGCAAGGGCATGATTGAGCAGAATAACGCCGACATCGCCAAACTCGAGGAGAAGAAGACTATCGTGAGGAATGCGACCATACTGGACTTGCGGAAAGAAAATACCAAGCTCTATGCGGACATCGAGGAGTACAAGACCGCTAAACAGGCCGCTCAAAAGGTGAAGAATGACCGCTTGAAAGACGGACAGGCACTGGTGAACCGTGAGATGTATAACGCCTACGTGGAGTACATTGATAGCTTGGACAGCACCAAACTGGTAGTCGCACTGGCAAACTGGCTTGAGCAGAACGGTGTAGAAGCACACATCGAGACCGTGCAGGCACTTGTAGCTTTCATGGGCAAGAAGAACTCTACACGCAAGCAGAGGTATCAGAGAGGTATCCTGCGGACAGCTCAGACTTATGCTACATGGAGAGACGGCTTACTCCGTGATACCATTGACTTCATGATTGAAGCCAAGGCTATCACACCACGTAAGTTCACCTTTAAGGTGAAGAAGTGGGAGAAGAAGGCGAAGTAGGACTATACACCAGACCCACAACTATAACAATACCATAAACCCACAATCCCTAGTCTGCGACCGTGCCAATAGGTGGCTATATGGGTTCGACTCCCAACGGCTCGTATCAACTGACCACAGTTGAGTTTTAGCTGAATATCATGGGATATACTATGTCCTTGGGGATACATCTCCGAGTGTAAGATTAGTACGAACTGTGGCACCAAGTGAGTGATTCTGGTTACGACTAATATATGGTACGAACTGTGGCACCAAGTGAGTGATTCTGGTTACGACCACCGTGTTAACGCACTCATATAGGATTGTGGAATCTAGGACTCCCTACCAAACTGGGTAGAAGTTTATCTTGAGATACTAGGCTAAGTTCGTACCTTGACAATACCATACGCATGTGAGAGACTCACCGTCTACGGTAGACGGCACTGGTAGCCCATTAACACTGGACTCCGTGAAGCATGGGGAGACGTATGGGGAGATATTGTGTACACCAAGCGGGCATGACTGGCTTTGGCTAGACATAGCGTCTTGTAGGGGTGTATTGTACCGTGAAAATCCGCAACGTGGAATACTCTGTTAAGCCATAGTGGACAATCGCAACGATGCATCAATATAAAACGCCATAGGACTGCTTTGCAGAACTATAGGTATATTTTACCGCCCGAAACACGTATCTTGGAACAAATAGGATTCCTGAGGGTCTACGTGAAATTCGTAGATACTGTGGAGAAGTCCCTAGATAACACTGGTGAAAAACATCAGGAATATTCTGAGGCTGAAACAGGACTAGTAGGTTGTGAGTAAATCTGCGATGTTGTATACCGCATGAGCCTTGAAAACTCTTAGTATACGAGCATTATGTTTTGAAAGCTCCGAATGACCTTGCGTATGGTCGATGAGGAATGTTTGCGTTAAGTCGCAGGGGATTATCCGAGGAATGTACTGTTATGACTAGGATTATATTCTAGCTATGACCTAAGTACAATCCCAACCACCCGTTTTTCGGAGGAGACTACCTTGTGGTGAGGTGGGTCAGAGTCGATTAGAGCGGAATCAAAACGTCAGGGTGAGGAAGCTACTCAGGTGAAAAGAACGTACTGCAATGGTGGATGCGGTATATCATGAGGTAACGCTTATGACGGGAAAAGTGGAGTATAATGATATAATTATCTATTACTCTGAATCCTATGGTGAAAGTCCATGCATGACGTCTGTTTAATGACTGTAGTATTGAGAGGGCTGTCATGTGTTACAAAGACTTGGACGCTTAAAATATCAGCACCACAAGTCTATAAATATCTTAGGGGATAATATCAACTTATCAGTTAACGAATGGGATAGTACACAGTAAAGATACTATCCACGGCAAGCACATAATATGTTAATACCGCATATTGATAGCATTTTCTGCCAATATGTGGTATTTTGTATTATGTTTGGTGACCCCAACTAATCCTTAAGGTTAGGCATCAGGTTCGAAACCTGACATTCGTTTTAACCATTATGAAGGAGGTGATAAGTCATGACTTCAGATGGTAAGAGTGTGTTTGTCGATATTTGGGCGAAAGATTGGTATCTTACACCCAAAAAACAACGACAAGCATACATCTTTATGCGTATCCTCGAAAGTGGAGGATATGAGAGGCAAGGTGATAAAGTAGTATGCGTAGTAGATGCGTTTACCGTGCATAAATCCTACTGGAATCATCAAAACACTTTTGCCTATAAGACATTAGACAAAATGCTTAAAAGCACTGATATTACTTATGCAGGAATGGATGATTGGGATGTCCCTGACTGGATAAGTGATTAGTAACCTAAGGAACAATGATTTGATTCGATTTAAAACAATCAAACATTGTTCCTCTTTTCATTTTATTAAGAAGGAGGATATATTATGAAACAGCCAGTAAAAATTATAGTGGAAGACAGGACAGATTACATTAACGATCTTCATAATAATGGAGGTCATTACATTGATTACACCATCTTTAAGAGATGTAAAGGCGGTAAATATAGAGTATCATACGATACCTCTGCGGATTTTTCCTTCTGCCCTTGCTGTGGGGGCTTCGGAGAATTAAACGAAAAAGGTCATTGTGATTTCTGTGATGGAAACTATGAGATGATGAATATAAAAGAAATCATTGAAAAAATCAAATATTATAAAGAAACTAAAAAAGAAGATTTAACAATAAATTTTTATTATTAAAGCTTCTTTATCTATTCTTGCTTATTAAATAGACTGGCCGAAATTCATTCTCAAAATTTTTAAAAAAAATGATTTTCTGAATAGTCCACCCCCTTAAATCCTTGTTCCCATTAAACCCATCCTCAGCAAACAAGGCAAATGAAAATGGTTGGTTAAATCGTTTGTCTTGTTTGCTGAGATGTGAGCTTAATATGCCTTTAAGGTAACAGGCGACCTCTGCCCACCAAGGCAAATAAAAATAAAAAGCAAAAACAGAAGGGAGATAAAAATGAGTGATTTTGCAAAAGAAGTTTTTATGGAAAAGATTGATTCTCAGTTCTCTAAATTCGGAGAGTCTAAATTAAGAAAAGATTTAGGACTTCCCGAAAGAGAAGTAAAACTGACAGAAAACGACATCGTGAAAAAAGCTTTTGCTAAACTTGAACGTGAAAACGCTTGGATTGAGGCAAACACTTTTACTGTGAAAGATAGAAGTGATAGCAGAAACAGGCATCACGGAAAACAGAACGCAAAGAAGAGAAATAAAAAACTCAATAAAACCAAAGGCAAGTCTTCTTTATATCTTGCCAAGAGACCCGAGAACGCAGGAACTCGTTGTGTTCTTTCCAGTAGATGGAGTGAACATAACAAAACATTCCATAAGGAATGGTATCCTGACACTAACAAGGGAATGGAACAGAACAAAGTTTCTGCAAGGGAACTGAAAAAGTATTTCGATTCCCTTGTAGAAGATGAAGCAAGAGAAAAAGAATTCCTTGAAGAATATTATGAAGACATCAACGATGTCTCTCTTGAAGAACTCGTAGACGAATATCTACAACTTAAAGCTAAAGGATATTCAGTTTACAAAGACCGTTTTAAATTTTGCACCAACAGAAATCAGTTATTAGATTTAATGACAATAACCGATGATGATGACTATGACCCTTTTAGCGAAGACGACTATGATTCCGAATATGTTTCTCTTCATAGTCTTATTTATGCCATGAAAAAGAAGGAAGACAAAGTAAAACCTTTGTTTGAAGTAGTCAAGGTTATTTCTGAAGAATATGGTTATGAAGTAAATGTAGCTACAGAAAGGATTCCTGCTTGGTTTGATATTACAGAAATGAAAGGTGGAATCTTTGTAAGAGAAGAATACGATTCTTTACATCATGAGGAAATGTATATCTTCTATACCGAAACAAAGAGAAACGAAATAATTCCTTTGTTCGAGGTAACTAGAAATCTGTCTTCGAATCGTTATTTAGGCTCTCTCTTAAGAGAACTTGATACAGAATTTCTCATTAAACTCGATGAATATCGTTAATAGTTATCCGTACACCCAACCCCGAAACCAACGGAATTAATATTCGATGGTTGGGTGTATCAATAACTGTTAACAAGGCAAACAAGGAAAGAAAAGGAGATGAGAACATGAAAGAACTGGCAAGAAAATATTTCGCCTCTTTAGCTACAGATAAATGGGGATACTATATCCTCATTGATGGTTACTTTGAAAAACAATTGCCCGCTTGTAATGACGAGCAGGCAAAGGAAATGTTCAACAACTGGCTCAGAGAAAGAGCCAAAGCAAGAGAAGAAGGGAGATGATTCTTATCCCTAGCTTTACTTGACAAAATTAAATAGTTGTGGTAAAATCCGTAACTAATTAAATTAAATCAAGCAAAATACTAGGGGGATAATTATGGATAATAATACAAATGCAAACGCAAATGAAAACACTGATTTCATTTTAATCGACACAGAATTAATCCATGCATTAAATGAAATCAAAATAACAAATGGCAAGGAAATAATGCTTTTCGCAAAACTCCTTGCCATGTCAGAAAGGAAAGGATTCTGCTGTCCTAGCAACGGATACTTGGCACGAATCCTTTGTGTAAGCGAACGTAATATAACTCGTTATTTAACAGACCTTGAAACAAAGGAACTGTTAAAAATGAGTTATCGCCGTGAAGGTGCAGACACGAAAGACAGAATTATACGTCCTAACCTCTCCAAGCTAAATGAGGGGGTAGACAATATTGTCGGGGGTAGACAATTTCGTCCGACAGAATTGTCTAGGGGGGTAGACAATATTGTCGGGGGTAGACAATTTCGTCCGACAATTTCGTCCGACAATATTGTCGGGGGTAGACAAAACTGTCCGACAGAATTGTCTAGGGTAGACAATTTCGTCCGACAGAATTGTCCGTCACTACCAAAATTGTCTAACAAGTATAATATGTCCTTTGGTGCTTCGCAAGGGGGTGAAGAAGAGAAAGAAATAAAAAATAAAGAAAATATAATAGATTTAGATACTTCTTTACTTCGTTCTTTTACACAATTCCCTGAATCTCAGGATAAAAAATTAAAAGAGAAACGTAAAGAAGTAGCTTATAAACTTGTATCTTCAACTTCTATTAATGCTAATTCGTCTTTCCAAGAGAAAAGAGATTACTATTTTGCTAAAGGTGTGATTGCTTATCCTCTTGAACCTGAATTGGAATATAAAGAAATTCGAGCAGAAGAATACGCAAAAGGTATTCGTAAATGGTCTGACAAAGACCAAGAAATGTTCGAAGAAGGTATTAAAGAAATAGAACAAGAAAGGAAATAAAAATGAAAAAACAGAGTAAGCCAGCACAGATTCTAGAAACACTGTCAATCTGCCTTTCAATAGTAGGAGGGATGCTTATCCCTCTCTGCTATGGAAGTAAGGGAATTCCTTTGGGAATCGCTGTGGTATTGGTTGCTACAGCTTGGGCTGTTCTTAACACTATAGAAAAATAGAAAGGAAGATAAAATATGTTAGATTTTAAAATGATGTCTGAAATAATAAAAGCAGAAAATTTAATGTTTTCTGATTTTTATACAGAAATTAAATTTTTTTCTAAAGATGGTTTTTTAATGTTTTTAGGGAACTTAA
>Ga0326511_10002950_pt1 | contig 13738 bp, 14 predicted proteins | sample 0_2496_0518_D_FD_203701 | JGI IMG/M metagenome (GOLD analysis project Ga0326511, IMG submission 203701) | Bovine rumen microbial communities from UC Davis, California, United States - 0_2496_0518 | ecosystem: Host-associated > Mammals > Digestive system > Stomach > Rumen | place: USA... | reverse complement strand
CCCGTTTTCACACGCGAGGCCCTGCCGAAGAAAGGTTACAAAATGGATGCTGTCGCATGGAAAAACAGAATAAGAGCCGCCTGTGAGAGCATCGGAGTGTATGAGGCGGCATTTGACGACCCGATTGACACGCTTGCGGCCATATTGGAGAAGCGAGACGAGTGTGACCGGGCATACAAAGACGGCGGAGCGCTGCCGGTGATCGAGCAGACCAATACCAAGGGGTCAACGTATGCGTCAAGAAATCCGTATCTGAAGACATGGATGGATCTGAACGCCCAGGCTCTGGCATATTGGCGGGATCTGGGACTGACGCCGGCGGGCTTTAAGAAGCTGAGCGACAAGAATATTGTGAAGGCCGAGAAGAAATCAGGCCTTGAGCTGGCACTGGAGAAGCTGAGTGCGGAAGTCTGAGAACTACAAAAAGGCATTAGCATACGTTGATGATGTACTAAGCGGGCGGAAGATTGCAGGAAAAGAGATTATCCAGGCATGCCAGCGCTTTCGGAAGGACCTGCAGGATCCGCGCTTTGAGTTCCGGACCCGGGACGCTGATTTCGTTATAGGGATTATTGAAACTACCATCGTCCAGATGCAAGGGGAAGCCCTGGACGGAACGCCATTAACAGGGAAACCGCTTCAGCTTCAGCCATGGCAACTTTTCATCGTGTATAACCTGCTCGGCTTTTTCTACGCCGGCACCAGTGAGCGCAGATACAAAGAGGCGTTCATTGAGGTGCCGCGCAAACAGGGCAAGACCACGTTCGTTGCCGGTCTTGCGTGGGGCGTGTGCCTTCTGCAAAGGCAGTCCGGGGCATCCTGTTACATCGTGGCGGCCCAGAGCAAGCAGGCCATGCAGAGCTTTAACTTCCTGAAATGGAATGTCATCCGCATGGGTGAGGAAAAGAACTTTCGGATCCTCGACAGCTCCATGGGGCACAGTTTTTACCGGGACTTCGGAGACCAGGGATCTATTCGGATTGAGGCACTCGCCAGTAATCCGGACGCGCAAGATTCCTTCAACTGTAATTTCGCCATTGTGGATGAAGTCCATGCGCTGAAGAAGGCCGCTCAGTACAACCGTTTCAAGGAGGCCATGAAGGCCTACACGAATAAACTGATCATCGGCATCACGACCGCCGGAGACTCTACGAACAGCTTCTGTTGGAGGCGGCAGGAGTACTGCCTGAAAGTGCTGAACGAGACCGTCAGAGATGACAGCATTTTTGCTTTTATCGCCCGGGCCGACTCTGACGAGGACGGAAACTGTGACTATCTGGATCCGATCCAGCACGAAAAGGCAAACCCGTCCTTCGGTGTGACGATCAGGCCGTCCGAGCTGATGAATGACGCGCTGCAGGCCCAGAACGATCCGCAGCAGCGCAAGGACTTCCTGTCCCGGTCGCTCGATATCTACACATCGGCGCTGAAAGCCTATTTCGATGTGGAAGAGTTCCGCCGGAGCGACCTGCAATATAACTGGACGATCAAAGAGCTGGCGAAGCTCCCGATTGTCTGGTATGGCGGGTCTGACCTGGCTAAGCTCCACGACCTGACCGCCGGCTGTCTGTACGGCACTCTGTACAACCATAAGCGGGAAGACGGAAAAGTGGTTGACGTGGATATTATCATCCCGCACTGCTGGTTCCCGGTCGTGGCGGCACGGGAGAAGGCAGAGGTCGACCAGATCCCGCTCTTTGGGTGGCAGGAAGACGGATGGTTGGATATGAGCAACGCGCCGACCACGAATATCAGCGAGATCGTCAACTGGTACGTGGACATGCGGAAGAAGGGCTTTAAGATCAAACAGGTCGGGCATGACCGAAAGTTTGCAAAAGAGTACTGGCTGGGAATGAAGGCGGCAAAGTTCAACATCATTGACCAGCCTCAGTACTACTACATGAAGTCGGACGGTTTCCGCCACATCGAGACGAAGGCGAAGAATGGCGAGCTGTATTACTGCCACGCCGAACCGTTTGAATACTGCGTGCAGAACGTTCGGGCAATCGAAAAAACGGACGATATGATCCAGTACGAAAAGATTGACGGATCGCACGGAACCATGAGGATAGACATTTTTGACGCTGCGGTTTTCGCCTGTGTAAGGCATGAGGAAGACCTGCAGAAGACTCACAAGGCACAGAGCTGGTGGGGAAATGACTGATGGGAACGAAAAGAAATAAACCAAAAACTAAAACCCGGGCAAATACCGATGCATCCATCCGGGATCTGATCAGAGTGCTGAACGGGGACGAATACAGCAACCTGTGTGTGGCAGGCTATACGTCTCTCGACCAGAATCCGGAAGTCGTGACGGGATGCCGGAAGATTGCCGACCTGATCAGCTCCATGACCATTCATCTGATGAGCAACACGAGCAATGGAGATGTCCGCATCATCAACGAGCTGTCGCGAAAACTCGACATCTCGCCGAATGACTACATGACCAGGAAGACCTTCATGGACATTGTTGTCATGAACATGATCTTGTACGGGCGTGGTAATTCGGTTGTGTTGGTACATACAAGCAAGGGACTGCTCGGCGATCTGGAGCCGATCAATCCGCTCCGGGTCGGGTATCGCGTAGACGGATACAAGTACAAGATCACGATTGACGGCGTACCGATGGATCCGAACAACAATCTGCTCCATTTCGTGCTCAATCCCGATCCTGCGTATCCGTGGATGGGCCGCGGCCTGACTGCCAGTCTGCGGGACGTTGCAAACAACATCAAACAGGCCAGAGCGACCGAGAAAGCATTCATGGAATCAAAGTGGAAACCGTCCGTCATTGTGAAAGTGGATGCCCTGACGGAAGAGTTCTCCGGGCCAGAAGGCAGGAAGCGCCTGTTGGATGATTACATCAGCACACAGGACGAGGGCTCGCCGTGGATGATACCGGCTGATCAGTTCAGCATCGAGCAGATCAAACCGCTTTCCCTGGCCGACCTTGCGATTAATGACACGGTCACACTGGATAAGCGGACTGTGGCGGCCATCCTTGGGGTGCCGCCGTTTGTCCTCGGGGTCGGCGAGTATAACCGGGAAGCCTGGAACAATTTCATCAACAACACGATCAGGCCGATTGCCAAAGAAATTGAGCAGGAGCTGACCAGGAAGCTGATCATTTCCCCGAAGTGGTATCTGAAGTTTAACAGCTACAGTCTGATGAACTGGGATCTGACCACGGTCACGCAGGTCTTCGGCGAGCTTCGGAAGCAGGGCATTGTAACCGGCAACGAAGTCCGTGACCGGGTTGGCATGAGCCCACTTGAAGGACTGGACGAGCTGGTTATGCTCGAGAACTATATCCCGGTCGACAAGGCCGGCGACCAGAAGAAACTCGAACAGGAGGAAACGACATGAGCAGGACAGAAAGACAGGTGCGCTCGGTCGCATCGGATTTTATTACGAGGGAAGACGGCGAAGACCTGAAAATTGAAGGGTACTTCGCCGTTTTTAATAGCAACTACGACATCATGGACGGCTACTCGGAGAGCATCGCTCCCGGCGCGTTTACCGATACTCTCGCCGGGGACGTGCGTGCTCTGATAGACCATGATACACGTCTGGTGCTTGGACGCACCACCGCGGACACTCTGACGCTCCGGCAGGACGACAAGGGTCTTTGGGGAAGCATCAAGATCAATCCGAACGATCAGGATGCCATGAACCTTTACGCCCGTGTTCAGCGCAAGGATGTAGATCAGTGTTCTTTCGGATTCGACATTCTGGATGAAGAGTCTGAAAAGCGGGAGGACGGAACCATTCACTGGACGATCAAAAAGGTGAAGCTGTACGAGGTCAGTTGCTGTACCTTCCCGGCATACAAAGAAACCAACATTTCAGCCAGGCAGGCAGATGCCGCCGCGATCCGGAAGCGGGAGCTTGACGCCTGGAAGCTGGAACAGCACGCAAGACTGGAGGGCTTTAATCATGGCGCTTAAAGTGCTGATGACGAAAAAGAAACTCGACCAGAAGAGGGCGGAGCTCGAAGCTGTCAGATCTTCCTGCGACTTTGCGAAGCGCGAAGAGGAGCTTGAGCAGTCCATCGAGGAAGCTGAAACCGAAGAGGAACAGCGGACGGTCGAGGAAGAGATTGAGAAGCTTGAGGCGGAGAAGGCCGACAAGCAGGCTCAGATTGCGAAACTTGAGGAAGAAATCGCCGAGCTGGAAGCTCAGCTTGACGCCCTTGAGGGCGAACAGGAAGAGGCCACCGGCGACAATCAGGAGAAAGATGAGGATGTGGATATGAGTGAGAGAGTGGGACGTGAGTCCATGGAGTACAGAACTGCATTCCGTGACTGGGTGCGCGGCGGAAAGATCGACAGGGAAATTCTTGAGGTCAGGAACGATGCTGCCGGCACTGCCAGTGACCTTGGCGTGCTTCTGCCGGAGACCATCGTGCAGGAAATACAGACCGCACTGAGCGGTGTTTACGGACAGCTGTACGGCAAAGTTAAGAAGACCAACGTAAAGGGCGGCGTGAAGTATCCGATCGGCAGCTTCAGCGCGACCTTCCACAGGATTGCGGAAGACGCGAAGTCTGACAGACAGGATCCCGGCGGAGTGACCGGCTATATCTCCTTCGGCTACAACATCGGCGAGATCAGGCTGGCAAGGACGATCCTTCAGCAGACGCTGTCTGTCCCGGTCTTTGAGCAGGAGCTGGCAAAAGTCATTGCCGAAGCATACGTGAAGGCCATGGACAAGGAGATCATGACCGGCGATCCCACTGATGGCGAGTGCACCGGTATCCTGACTGAGGCGGCAAAGGTCAGTTCCAGGATCCCGGCGGCGAACACCATCAGCATCTGCCCGAAGGACATGGCCGACTGGACTGCATGGCAGAAGAACGTCTTCGCGAAGATCCCGCTTGCCATGCGTGCGGAGAAGTTCGAGTTTGTGATGACCGCGAACACCTACGAGGCGAACATCAAGACCATGAAGGACAAGAACGACCGCCCGGTTTACGCCGAGACCTTCAACCCGGTCGATGGCACCGAGAGGGCTACCTTCAAGGGAAAGGAAGTCACCTTCGTGGAGAATGATGTACTCGAAGATTTCGATACCGCTTCGGCCAACGACTACTTCGGCATGATCTGGGTGCCGCAGAAGGCATATGCCATCAACAGCAACCTGGAGTTCACGGTGGTTGATTACTTCGACCACGAGAAGAACGAGGCCGTCAAGAAGGCTCTGGTCATCAATGACGGGCAGGTGCTCAACGGAGCATATATCTATCTGCTGAAGAAGGTTGCGGACCCCACCTGACGACCCTTTCGACGCTGGCGATTGGGTCGCTCACTTTGAAACCGGAGTTTGATTCGCAGACTCTGGAGTATACAGCGGCGACAACAAATGCAAGTGACAAGATCACCGCGACAGCATCGGATGAGAGCTTTACCGTCACGATTGAGAGCGATGACGCAACGATCGCGGACGATGGCACTGCAACATGGGCGGAAGGTGACAACGTGGTCACTATCACAGTTACAGACGGAACGGATTCCCTGGAGTATACAGCAACGGTGACTTACACCGCAGAAGCAAATTCCGATCCGATTCCGGAAGGCTGACAGGAGGTAACGTATGAGGCTGATTATTAAACAGCGGATGCGTGACAAGTACACAGACGAGATCTACGAGCAGGGCGCGGTGATCGACTTCAAGGCCGAACGCGCAAAAGAACTGCTTGCGGATCCGCGGGGACTTGCGGAGGCGGTAGCGGAGCCGGAGAAGAAACCGGCAAAGAAACCCGCTCCCGCAAAGTCGAAGAAAAAGACGGGGTGATTGCGATGACGGATGAACAGCTCCTGACAATGACAAAACTTAACCTGCAGATTGCCGGTTCCGCTTTTGACGGTTACCTGTCGGAGCTGATCATTCCGGCGGCTAAGCAGGCCATTAGCCAGGAAGGCATCGCGCTTGACCTGGCTAATCTTAATGATTGCAACATCGTGGTCATGTATGCGTCTTATCTTTACCGCTGCAGGGCCGACACAGAGGCCGCCATGCCGCGCATGCTCCGCTACGCACTTAATAACCGGCTGTTTTCAGAAAAGGCTCAGCCTGAGCCCGAAGAATAGGAGGTTATGCCATGTTGTTCGAGGGCATTCTGAAAATTTGCAGTCTGCAGAACACAGCGGAGCCGGGCGGCAAACCCTGTGAGAAGCTTGTGGTTGACGCCGTGGCGTATTATGGCGACCGCACTGTCGGATACGGCAGGCAGTACGCCGCCTTGGGCGTCTCCCAGCAGGTTGACAGGCTTGTGCGCATCTGGCGCATGGATGTGACGCCGAGGCAGTACGCTGTTCTTGATGACGGAAACCAGTACCGCATCGACTTGGTACAGCACTCCGAGGATGAGGACGGGCTGAAGGTCACGGACCTGACGCTCTTCCGGCTGGATGACAATTTTGATGTGCAGGAGGCAGACGGATGATTGCATTGCAGAGCAAACTGAAATGGTTCGGCGCTCAGATCGCGGCTGTCTGCCCGCGGGCATATCATTATTGCCGTCCGAACAATGCCGCGGTGCCTTACGCTGTATGGGCCGAGGATGGCGAGGTTGACTCGTTCCATGCGGACGGGAAGAAGATGGAGCAGGAGATTGCCGGATCGTTAAATTATTTCACTAAAACGGAATATGACAGCGTGATCGATGATCTCCAGACCTGCCTGAATGAAAACCGCGTCAGTTGGGATCTGGAGAGCGTGCAGTATGAGCCGGAGACGGGCCTGATCCATTATGAATGGAGGTGGTCGCTTGGCGAAATGCGTGATTGAGGGCATGGATGCCTATACCAGACAGCTTGAGCGTCTGGAAGCGGACGCCCTGCCGATCATACAGAAAAGCCTGTATGACGGGGCCAAAGTCATGGCTGATGCAATCAGCAGTGCCATAGACTCCATCCCGATCCGGAACAACAGGGAGTTCGGGTCCGAGGACAATGTGCTTTCCGGTATTACCGCCACGCAGAGGGACGGACTGAAAGCGTCTTTCGGTATCTCCCCGATGTCAGACCGCAACAACCAGCAGTCGGTCAAATGCGGCTTTGACGGCTACAACAACGTCAAGACCAAAACGTATCCGAACGGTCAGCCCAATCAGCTGATCGCGAGAAGTATCGAATCAGGCACGAGCTGGCTGCAGCCGTGCCATTTCATGTCGAGGGCGATTAACGCAAACAGGGCCGCCGCCGAGGCAAAGATGGCGGAAACCTGCGATGCCGAAATCGCCAAGAGAACAACAGGAGGATTAATCTAATGAGCGCTAACGGAAGAGTTAGAGTTGGTTTTTCCCTGCCGTGGGTAGCGACCTATGTCAACACTGACGGCACGATTTCTTATACCGGGGCCGTGAGGCTGGCGCGTGGCGTTTCCGTCTCCCTGTCTCCGGAGATGTCCGAGCAGACCAAATTTTATGCAGACAACGGCCCGCAGGAAGAGGATGGCGGCAAGCTGACCGGCGGCACGGCGTCCCTGACCTGTGACGAGCCCCTTGCGGCAGCCAAAGCGCTGATCGAGGGCACGCCCGCGGCATCCGATGACGGATGGGTGAAGCATGGCGATTCTGCCACGAGGCCGTATGTCGGTCTTGGGTGGGTCGTGGAGTACATCTCTGACGGTGTACATTCCTATGTTCCCACCATCGTCCGTAAGGCGAAGCTGAACGCCATCTCCGATGAGGCCAACACCAGAGAAGATGGAACGGAGTTCCAGACCTCTTCCATGGAGTTTGATCTGTATCGCGATGACTCCGCCAACCACGATTGGAAGTGGGTCAACGAGGCAGGTTTCTCCACGGAAGCAGCTGCAGAGACCGCGCTGAAGACTGCTCTGGGTATCGTCACCACCGGCTGATCATCACCAGAATTGCACGGGAGGCTGGCGGCATTATGCCGCTGGCCTGTTTTTTGAAGAAAGGATAAGTCATGATACTGAACGGCAGAGAGGTCAACTTTAAGTACAGCATGCGGGCGGCAAAGGCGTTTGCTGATTTTTGCCCTGAAAGGAATTTCAGCAGGATAGGCGAGGCGCTGTCCGGGCAGTATGGAAATATTATTGAGAATCAGTCCAATTTCATCATCGCGCTAAACCGGGCATACTGCATGAGCATGGATCATAGAGACGAAGATCTTCAGCCGATTACCATGGATGAACTGCTTGATCTCGATCAGGAAGTTTTCCAGGAAGTATTTCTTGCCGCGGCGGCATGCATGCAGGCAGACCGGCAGACGCACGTGGAAACCAGACCCGCTCCGAGAAAAAAGGACAGCGCTCAGCCGGGCGAGCAGTCCTGACGGTTGAGTGGCTGGAGTTTTACGGGCTGAAATTTGGAATGAGCAGGCAGGACATCATGGACACGCCGGTCGGCGAGATGCTGGACATGTTGGCCTGCTTTTATATTACGCAGGGCGTGCTTGTGGAAGTCCACCGGCACGTCATGGACTATGACGAAGCTATAGCGTTGCGATAGCGTTTCTATAGCGCAAGTGAGGTGAAACCGTATGCCGACATCGATCGGGCCAGTCATTAAGGTTGACGGCGAAAAAGAATATCGTGCTTCGATGAAGGAAATCATCAGCACGACCAAAGAACTGGACAGCGAACTGAAGGCCACGGCGACAAGCTTCGACAAGTCCGGCAAAGCGCAGAACACCAATGCCCAGAAGGTGGAGGCGCTCCAGAAAAAAATAGAGCTTCAGAAAAAGGCCATCGAGCAGGCGAACGAGATGTGCGAGAAGGCCGCGGAGAAGTACGGCGAGGATTCGATTGAAGCGCAGAAATATCAGACGCAGGTAAACAACCTGACTGCCGAGCTCAATTCTCTTAATCATGAGCTTGAAGAAGCTGGCGGCTCTTCCTTTGGTGCAAAGCTGAAGGATGTCGGGGAAGGCCTGCAGGAGATCTCTGCGAAGGGCGTAGCGGTCGGTGAGAGTATCTCAAAGAACGTGACAGCGCCCATTTTGGCTGTCGGCGCGGCGTCCTATGCGGCATGGGAGGGCATCGATGACGGCATGGACACCGTTGTCAAGATGACCGGCGCTACCGGGGACGCTCTGGATGACCTGCAGGCATCTCTTAAAAATGTCTATTCGACCAGCACGCTTGACATGGGCACGCTGTCTGCCGCGCTTGGTGAAGTTAATACCCGATTCGGCACGACAGGAGAGGAGCTGGAAGAGGCTACAGAGCTGTTCGCGGAGTTTGCGGCTGTCAATGACGATGACGTAGTCAGTGCCATCGACTCCGCGGACAAGATCATGAAGCAGTTCGGCGTCAGCACGGATGACACGGAGGGATACCTGGGGCTGCTCACCAAAGCCGCGCAGGATACTGGCGTCAGCACCGGCGACCTGCAGAAATCCCTGGAGAAGAACGGCACCACGCTCCGCAAGATGGGCCTGAACGTTGGGCAGTCCGTCAAGCTCATGTCCAACCTGTCGAAGGCAGGATTTGATGACGAAACCGCCATGAAGGCTATGCAGAAGGCCGCGGTTGCCTACTCCAAGAGTGGGGACGATGTGGCCGAGGGCATGACCACGCTGATTGCCGGCATTCAGGACGGATCCGTCAGCTTTGAGGATTTGGCGGAGATTGTCGGCACCAAGAACGCCGCGGCGTTTGAGGAACTGGCCAAGAGCGGGGCGCTGTCTCTGGATGGTCTGGAGGCAGACCTGAGTGACTACTCTTCCGTGGTCAGTGATACCTTTGAGAATACACAGGATCCTGTCGATAAATTACAGGTGACTTTCCACAACCTGCAGCTGGCCGGCGCGGATCTGTTTGATGCGATCGGGAGCGTAGCGACTCCGGTGCTTGAAGCTCTGGCGAAGAAAGCACAGGAGTTTTCGGCGTGGTGGGCCGGGATCTCCCCGGAAACCAAGCAGATGATCGTACGGATCGCCGCAATCGCCGCGGCTGTCGGTCCGGTTATTGCCGCTCTATCTAAGGTGGTCGGGATCGTTGGCGCCCTGGCTAATCCGATCGGGCTGGTCGCAACTGCCATAGCGGGCGTGACGGCGGCAGTGACATACCTGTGGAACACCAACGAGGACTTCCGAAACGCTGTGACGGCCATCTGGAATGGACTGGTTGAAACGGCTACTTCTATCTGGAACACCATCAAAGACCTGTTCCAGGGCAAGATTTCCGTCAAGGAAGTACTGTCAAAGGCATGGGACGGGCTGAAGAATGCGGCATCCTCCATCTGGACGGCTGTCACGAATTTCTTCACGCAGACTATTAACCTGAAAGAGATTGCAACCACGGTCTGGGAAAATGCGCAAAATTTCGCACAGCAGGCGTGGGAAGCGATCAAAGGTTTCTTTACCAGTGCGCCGCCGGTCGTGAAGGAGATTGCCACAACGGCGTGGAAAAATGCGCAGGAGTTTGCCGGCAAGGCATGGGAAGCTATCAAAGGATTTTTCAGCGGCGCCGCGCCTGTTGTTAAGGAAATAGCCACGAATGCCTGGGAGAATGCCAAGCAGTTCGCGTCCAACGCCTGGAACGCAATCAAGGGATTTTTCGAGGGCAATGCTCCGAACGTAAAGGAGATTGCGACCACGGCATGGACCAATGCCAAAACTGCCGCGCTGAATGCCTGGACTGCCATCAAAAACGCATTCGAGGGAGCTGCTCCGGTGGTAAAAGAGATTGCTTCCAAGGCCTGGGACACGGCGAAGAATACCGCTAAGGTTGCCTGGCAGGCCATTAAGGCGGCGTGGGAAGGTGCTCCTCCTGTTGTCAAGGAGATCGCGGCAACGGCATGGAATACCGCAAAGAAACTTGCGCAGGATGCATGGAAAGCCATTAAGGACGCCTGGGAGGGCGCGGCTCCGGTTGTCAAGAACATCGCCACCCATGCCTGGGATGCGGCACAGAAGGCGGGAGAGGGCGCCTGGAAAGCCGTGAAGTCAGCGTGGGAAGGAGCAGCCCCGGTTGTCAAGGATATTGCAACGGGAGTCTGGGAAAAAGCCAAAAGCGCCGCCCAGGTCGCATGGAGCGGAATCAAAAGCGCCTGGGAAGGTGCTGCGCCTGTCGTAAAAGAGATAGGTACAAATGCCTGGAACAAAGCAAAGGAAGTGGCCGGCAGTATCTGGGACGCTATATGCAATATATTCAGCGGAGACTTTCCGTTCCCGGACATCGGCAAGATGGCCATGGACGCCTTCAACGGTCTGAAGAGTGCCGCACAGGACGCTTGGGACTGGGTCTGCGGATTGTTTGGCGGTGGCGGCGACAAGGAGCTGAAAACCGGCGAGGTGGACATCTCCACTGTCAGCGGCGCGACTGCCGAGATGGAAAAAGCATTTACAGAAGTAAATCTTGCCATCTCTGACGTGGATGTATCGTCCATCACGCAGGCCAATTCCTTCGTTCAGGCGTCCATTAACGCCTACAAGAAGGCATTCAGTGAGCTGAAGCTGGCAATCCCGACTATCAACATGAATGCGATTATCGTGGCGAACAGCACCACCAAAGTACAGACCACGCTGATCAAGACCATGATCAATACCATGAAGCTGGTCATGCCGACCATCAATGTGGTAGCACTGACGGTCATGAAGAATGCCACCAATGCGGCGGTCTCGACAGTCAAGACGGTAATCAACACCATGAAGCTGGTAATGCCCACCATTAACGTGAACGCATTAACAGTGATGAAGGTAGCGGTCACTTCTGCGGTGGCTACGGTCAAGGATCTGATCAACACGATGAAGCTGACCATGCCGGCGATCAATGTCGGATCCTTGAGCACGTGGCAGAAATCCGTTTCATCGTCCGTTCAGGCCGTTCTGAAGGCCATCAGCTCCATGCAGCCGGTCATGCCGGCGGTTAATGTCGGGGTGCTGACTCCGTTCCAGTCTGCTGTCCAGAATGCCGTGGCGGCGGTGCGGAACGCCATCAACACAATGAGCCTTGCGGTGCCGTCAATCGGGACGCATCACTTGTCCAATCTGCAGCAGTCGGCAAGCAGTACGGCATCAAGCGTGACAAGCTCCATTAACGGAATGTCGCTGAAGGTGCCAGGCATCGGCGTGAGCGCCTTTAACGATGCCCTGCAACAGGCACATGCCTATGCCGCGAAGATCAAAGCCGCATTTGAAAACATGAAGATCTCAATCCCGGCGCCATCTATCGGATATCCGGAACTGAAAGACCTGCATGTAACATGGGCGGCATCAACGTCTCCGGACGGAAAGTCAACAGTCTACACCGCAGATCTTTACTGGGCGGACAAGGGTGGTATTTTCTACGATCCGGCCATCATCGGCGTTGGCGAGAAACGTCCTGAGTTTGTCGGCGCCCTGGATGACCTGAAAGAGATCGTTAAAAAGGCCATGGCGGAGTCCGGCGGCAGTGTCGGGGCAACATTTAATCAGTACAACTACTCGCCGAAGCCGCTCAGCAGGCTGGAGATCTACAGACAGACACGGAATCTTGTCAGTTTTGTCGGAGGATAAGCAAAAATGGGAGATTATACGGTCAAAGTCAGGAATAAAAGCGGCGAAACAATCCAGTTGTCGCCGTCTGATGACTTTATCCTGACCAGTATCACGGGCTTAACCCCCGCAAACGCAACAATCAACGCCACAGAAATGGCTACGATTGACGGATCGCGCTTCAACTCCAGTCATGTGCAGGCCCGGAACATCGTGATTGAACTGAAACCGCGCGGAGAAGGCACGAGAGTGCGTAAAAACAGGGTCAATCTGTACCGTTACATCCGCTCAAAACAGCCGATCCGGGTTTACGTGTCGAATGATCAGCGGGACGTGTACATTGATGGGTACGTTGAGCAGTTTGAAGACGCCGGAACGATCTTTTCCCCGGATCAGCGGCTTCAGCTGAGCGTGATCTGCCCGGATCCGTTCTTTCGTGACAATTCTTCCGATGGGCAGGAAATTGTTTTCAGCTCCGTGGAAGCGCTGTTTCATTTTCCGTTCAGCATTGAGGTCGGGGAACCGATTCCGTTCTCCGTCCGGCTGAACACGCAGTACAAAACCATCTATAACGCCGGGGATACTGCCTGTGGCATGATCCTGAAGGTGGTGGCATCCGGGGCCGTGTCAAATCCTAAGTTTTTCGATGAAGCAAACAACGACACCATGACGTTTGACATCGATCTGGTGCAGGGGGATGAGCTGATCGTGAGCACGGTACACGGATCCAAGAGCGCCACGCTCCGGAGACAGGGCGTGGAGACCAACGTGATTAACACTATGACACACGATTCTTCATGGTTGGTTCTGGAGCCGGGGGACAATATTTTTTATTACTCCGCAGACACAGGCGGGGACAACATGACGCTGACCTTCCTATTTACTAATCTGTTTGAGGGGATTTAAAAGCATGAACGTGTATGTAATGGACGAGTCCCTGAAGCGTGTCGGGGTAATCGACAGCTACAGATCTATCATTTGGACACGGCGGTATTACGAGGCAGGAGACTTTGAGCTGTTTCTGGACGCCACGCAGGAGAACATAGACCTGTGCAAAAAGAACCGCTTTTTGTACCGGGAGGGCGATTACGAGGATGGCGTGTTTAAGTCCGTGATGATCATCAGGTATGTGCAGCTGAACACGTCCATAGATGACGGAGACACGCTCCTGCTCCAGGGGCCGGACCTGAAGTCCATAGTCGGGAGGCGGATCATCTGGAACCAGACCATACTGTCCGGAACGCTCGAGGCGAATATCCGGAGCGTGATCAGCTCCAACATCATCA
>Ga0326511_10002948_pt1 | contig 13742 bp, 11 predicted proteins | sample 0_2496_0518_D_FD_203701 | JGI IMG/M metagenome (GOLD analysis project Ga0326511, IMG submission 203701) | Bovine rumen microbial communities from UC Davis, California, United States - 0_2496_0518 | ecosystem: Host-associated > Mammals > Digestive system > Stomach > Rumen | place: USA... | reverse complement strand
AGATTCTCTTATTGTCGATTTCTTTCGAGAACTTTGTAACAATTCCCCAATTGATGCAGCTAAAATTTTATTTAAATAAATTTCTAAAAGCTGATGGTATAGAAAACTATACTCTCGAAACACTATTGAAATTGAAAGAAGCTTATTCAGACTTTATTGAGGATTCAGATGGTGGAGACCCCGACTTCCCATTAGTTAACTTTAATACAAAAGGTAAAAAGATTAAAGGTAAAAATATTCACAGTATTCTGGATGAGGATGATGGTTCTTCTGATCTTATTACAGATAGGTTTGGGCAGAGCATTAATAGTAAGAAAGAAATGAAGGAGAACCTAGATTACTTAGAAAAAGTAAAACGAGAAGTTAGTTAATCTTATAAATCATGGCAGAAAACAGCTTAGGTGTAAAAACCGATGAAATATACGAAAGAAGAAATGAAAAAGGTAAAGAGATGCAGAATTACCAGGACGCAGAAAAACAGCTCCTGGCAATTCAAGCAGCTCAACAACAAAATTTAAATGCTGCTAGAACATCTAATCTAGCTCAATATCAAAACAATCAAAATTTAGCTGCCGCCGGTGATGTATTAAATCAAACTCAACAGGCTAATACACAACAAGTAACTGTAAATCCAACTACACAACAAATACTTCAAAAATACGGTGCAACTAAACCCGGTACAATAACAAAAACTACACACTCACAACAGGTTACAAAACAAAATATAACAATCAACAATAATACAACAACCACTACAAATAATCAAGTATCTACCCCTCCACCGCAACCACAAGTAGTTAGGCCACAGAGGGACAATAGTAGTGAAAAGTTTAAAATTTGGTTGAATAATACGCTAGCTAGACAACAAGAAGATTATGCGAGAAGAGAGAAAGATTATGACAAAAGAGAATCAGCTTTAACTAGAGATTCCAATAAAATGCTTAGAAAGCTTGGAGAATTTAGTAAAGATATGATGGAAAAAATGGATCCTAGAAGAATAGGATCTACAGCAACAAGTCAGATCAAAACTTTACTCTTCATGTTCGGATTTCAATACTTAGCTTCTAACTGGACTAAAATATTAAAGACAGTAGCTAGTATTGAGGGCAGTTTTAAACGTGGTTTAGCTTATTTCGGACTATATAATTTGAAGTCTAACGGTAGTGGAAGTTTCTGTTTTAAACCTGGAGAGAGTCAATTTGCACTAGATATTTACGGATTATTCTCGGGTAATTGGAAAGTATCTAGTTTATTGCCAGCTGGTAGTTCTGGTGGAAATTCTGGAATTACCCCACTAATGGGTGGTGAAAATGGCTTTGTAGGCGGTTTAAGAAAGGTATTGTTAGGGGATCAAGCTGTTGGCGGTAAAGATAAAGGGTTAATAGAAATAATGAAAGAGTTTTTTGTTAACCAAGGTAAGAAAAGAATGGCTGCCGCTAAGATGATTGAGAAGCCAGACTTTAATGTTGGCAGTATTGAAGGAACCCTTAGAAATCTTGGTGATTATTTAGGTCAATTACTGAGCGTGTTCTTAGGGGATCCAGAGGAGGCTATTAGAAGTAATATAGTATCCAGAATGTCTATCAACTCTGCACACCAATCCTGGAATAAGATAAAAAATTTATCAACAGGAGATACTAAAAAAATATATACAACTACTGATAATAAAACTCATGAGGTTGAACAGGGTATAATGGCATATACCAGAGGTAAACAACGTGGATTGTCTCTTAGGTCAATTGATAGTAGTGGCAATTTAATCTCAGGGGATGCTGAAAGTTCTTATTCTCAGTCAGATGATTTAGCTCTTGCTCTTGAAGATGCGCAAGAAGGGGATGAATTAGACGCTGGAAGACTTGCTACTGGATTTCATAGGCTTTACCAAGCTGCTTTAAGTGATAAACGGGGCGTGGTTCCTGTTTCTCCAGAATTTCTAAATAAATTTATACCGAAAGCGGAGGACAGAGACCGATTACTAAAATCTGGTGACATGAAATATACTAAGTATAATTACGTCATCAGAAAAGTAAAAGCTACAGATGATACTGGTGTAGCTAAACAGGATCATTGGTACGATAACGACAACGTTACTGATAGTATTTGGTGGGGACTAACCGGGACTGAATACTTCGAAAAAGCCACAGAATGGGGTCACGAATTAGTAGATTGGCTAAGGAAAGAGGAAACAACCGGGAAAGAAGAGGAAAGATTAGTTTTAGTTCCAGAGGGCAACGAGAGACCTTCTGATCTAGTGACTGAGAGCTCTGAAATGTTATATGAACTTACCCCTAATGCATTAAATCAGATAGTAAATAAATATAGAGCCGATGATCAGCATGTTGAAATAGATCTATCTAATGAGAACTATTTTAATGCAATCAGCGATTTCGCAGCAAGGGAAAGTAGAACAGCGGAAGAAAAAAGAGATCCAGATAAATTCAGAAAAACCTACAATGTTAATTATAGGGACTCTCAAGGCAATGGTACAGCTTCATTAAATTACGATGAATACCAGATTTATAAAAATAAAAAAGTATATACAGGATCCGATAAACGATTTGCTAAATACGTAAATGAAAGTCTTTATAACAGTAAAGTAAAACAGTCAGAAGACATTTTTAAGGATAGTTTCCTACAAGGAAATGTGAACGGTAGTCAAGTGAATGGTGGCTTATCAGCTGCTGCTATCGCTAACAAAACATTGGATGGGTTAAGCTTCAAATCAATCGCTCCTGGTCTGTCCGATTTTGGAAATAGCTATACAACTTTTGGAACCGCTAATGCTGGAAATCCATTTTTAGGTGAGGAACAGGATAAAGCATACGGGAGTATATTATCCGGTTTGGATAATAAAATGATTGCGGTTAATCCAGCCAATCCAGAAGAAAAGATAGACTTCTCCAAACTAGACTTAAACATGACTAGTAAGGAGGCAACTGATCTTTTTAATAAGGTAAAAAACTGGAATTTCAATTCAGATAATGATGCTAGTAAATTAGTGAAAGCCAAAGATAGTGATTTAAAGAAGAGAGTCATTAATTTTTTAGGTGAAGCATTATTAGGAAAAGGTTATCCTGGAATTTACATGGCCAATGATCAGGGTTATTATAAAAGATATAAAGAGGAGCTAAGTGAAATTCTAAGTGACCCAAATCTATTTGATGACCCAAGTTCTAGGACAAAATTAAAGGAATTACTTAGTAAGTATGCTCTAGTTGAAAATGACCCTCGTACTTCACAACTTGGAGAAAGAAAAGGTAGATCTAAAGAAGATAAAGAAAATGATTTTAATGAGAGTGTGAAGAGACGCGTGACAGGTGAAAGTCACATAAATGAAATCTTTGGTGTTTATGATAATATAGTTTCTATTATAGATGCTAAACTTGATGCTACAAGAAAAGAATCATTATTAAATCAACTAGGTATTTTTATCCAGAACAAACAGGATGCTGAAGCTGAATTGAAAAAAGTAAACAACCAAATCACAACTTATAATACTGATTACACTCAGAGAGTTATTGCGGCTGATGGAATAGATGCTGAGTATACTAGTATGTATAAAGATAATTTTGGTGGCTTAAATCAATGGAAAGATGAAGTAAACCAAAACAATCAACAATTCTCAGAGGATGTTCAAAACAATAGTGTAACTAAGAAGGCTAGTGATGTTTTAGACACTCTATCTGGATATCTAGATGGAGTTAAAGAAACTTTTGATGATTATTCCTCAGAGGCTAAATCATGGTTCGGAGAAAGGTTTAATAATGCAAAAGACGTTGTTAATGATTTCTTGAGAAACCTAGATTATACCAAAGTTTCATTAGCTAAATACCCAAATAATACACTAATTGATAGAAGTAAAAAACTTTTGATTTGGCACTGTTTTAATAACCCTTCATCTAATGATGTTTATGACTTCATAATACACGATGCTGCTGGTAGATTCGGTGCAGGTAGAAACGACTCTAAACCATGGACTAGACTTCATGAGGGTAGAACAACTTTTGATAGAATTCACGCTGGACAAGATATCTCTGAATTTCTTCTTAACGGAAGCCCTCTATCTGGTAAAGTATCTCCTACATTGTTTGCACCATTTAACTGTGTAGTCATGAGCTACCGTAATGATTATGAAAAATCTGGTAAGAATGTCATAATAAGACAAACGGGTGGAGATTCTGAAAAGACTAAGTATGGACGATTTGGAATTGCAGTGTGTCACCTAGACAGTATTACAGATGATGTCAAAAAAGCTTACCGAGCAAGAGTAAATAAAACAGGAGAAAGAATTATTCTGGAAAAAGGAACCGCTCTTGGAATTATGGGAGGTTCAGGACATAGTGAACGATGGCATTACGATCCCCATTTTCACGTTAACGTTCTAGATTACGATAATACTGGTCCCTTTGATGGTCCGTTCACGAAGCCTCTAAAAGGTGTGTCCCCTAGCTTCAGAGGATTCCATGGGAATGGTTTTAATGAACATGCAGTAGATCCTTTATTTGTTTATGTAGATGATGATGGCGATGTTTCTAATGAGACGTTCTATTTATCTTCTGATAGAAAAGTCGTTACTGTTGATGAAGCTAGTGCTGATAAAAAACAGTTTAATAAGGATAATCTATACGACGGTGAATTAAGCGTCAAAGATAAAGAGGAGAATAGTGAAGAGAATCCGGATAATGAAAACGGGGAAGAGAAAGACAATAGACCTTTCTTAGAAAAAGCTTGGGACTGGTTAAAAGATATGGCATTTAAGGTCAAAATGGAATATCTAAATCCAAGTTTAGATAGCTTAAAAAGTTCTAAAGAAGATTTCCTTAAATTAAAACAAGGACAAGTTGGAATGTCTTTCGCCAAGAGTTCTTATTCATATTCTGGTCAGGTAACTCCGGAATTCGTAAATTATCAGAATTACCTAAAAAATGCTGGTAAAATTGGTTTAGGTCCTGATGGTCAACCTTTATCAGAAGCTGAATGGAGGAATCAAGTATTTGACATGACAGGAAGCGATCCCGTTGCATTAAAGCTCGGAGAATATCTCAATCATGGGGTTGCTGTTAAATCCGCTAGTCAACTAAGCAACAAAGACACTAAAGAAACCATATCTAAGTACTCTGAAACTAATAATACTGAAAATACTGTTAATAATGTAGAAGGTAGTACTGGTAATGGCGAAGTTAGTAATGTTGCTATTACTAACAGTATGGAAGAAGGAGACAATAATACTATTGTTGGCGATGTTGTTAAGTTTATTCCAAATACAGATGGTTTCTTTGGAAATAAAACATTAACTGATTTACAGAATGAAGGGAAACCTTTCTATAACCTAGAAAAGAAAGGAGATCTTACAAATGAACGGTTACTACAGATTAACAAGATATTGTTAAATAACAGGGAATTTATGGCTAAAATATCTGATACCGTGTTAGCTGCATTTGATAGACAAGCTGGATTAACTGTTGCTGGTATGGGGAATAAAAAGCCTAACGTAACTGTAGCAAATACTGTAACAGGAACCGGAAGTAGTAATGTTAATTAATTTATTATATGAGTGGAATAAGTGGATGGTATTATGATGCATACCAAGATTTATTGAAGACAAATTCAGAAGGTAAACAGGATGTAGGAATTAACCGACTGACTACAATTTCTCTCCACGCTAACTCTATTTATACATCTAAAGATACTTGGGTATTCTGTAAGGGAGTAGATGATAGAAATAAAAATGGGAAAATAGAAAGAACTGATTTATATGATGAGGATGGTTATCTCTATGAACCAATATGTACTGCTCCTTTACAAGAGGACTTTCAAGTAACTGTACAAAATAGCTGGTCAGATTTAGGCGGTGATCAAGCGGGTGATTTTATTAATTCAATAAGAGCTAGCCTAGCTCCGTTCGCTGGTACTATATCTGCTGGCTTGAATGAAATGTTAAAAAATCAAACGCTGGATAAGTTTACTGACGAGGAGAAGAATAGTACTATGGGTCAAATACTAATGGCTGTCGTAGAAAAAACAGCACAACTAGCTAATGGTACAGAAAATATACAGGACTACCAAAACAAACAGAAGCTCACTGTAACTGAATCAAACCTAGCTAAGTTCTTAAATAGCGCATTAATGGTTAATAGTGGTAAATTTTCTATCTTTCAGGGATCTAATCTGAACTTCCAAAACATGGGTATGAAATTTACAATCATGCCTAAATGGGATCCAGATACAGGAGTTTTTGATACTGTACAGCATCAACTTAGGGATATTTATCGATACTTTTTTGGAGAATATATTGACATGTCAGAAATTCTAGGTGAGGATAAAAACGGAACTATGTTGAGTAGACTTACCTGGCAAAGACCTCCTGGAGGTTATCAAGCCGATATGTCTCAATTAGATGCTATACAAAAGGGTTCGTTGAAGCTAAAATTAGGTGGAATATACTCAATCTGTAATGTGGTAGTAGAGTCCGCAGCATTAACATTCTCAAAACAAACAGTTAAAAACCCTAGGGTAACTTATGAGAGGTTAACTGGTGAAGGAGATATCAAAAGTTCTAGTGATTATTTATCCCCTCTAAGCTGTGAGGTTAATCTTATACTCCGGCCATGTACTAGATATTCTGATTCAACATTCAAGAATATAATAGAAGGGGCAGGAATGCAAAAGGAAAAAGAGGATTTAAGTAAACATCTTATTGAAAATCTAGAATCAATAAGAGATAATAATGCTAGATATAAGGCACCTTATGATCGCTCCCTGATGTACCTAATGAAAAACCGATAGATTGGGAACATACTGCATAAAATTTTTAATATTATGTTACCTACGTATTTTTATGACGACTCTAGGTTCTCTACTGTTGTAGATAAGCCTGATTTTTATAAGAGTAAATTTCAAGAAGTTAAGCATATAAAATCTATGGTAGATAAAGCTAAGCTTTTGTTAACTATTCCAGAGGATAGAATACTTCTAGAAGTTGCTCAAGGGGAGAGAATTTATAAAATAAATTTTCAGAGTAATGACGTAAATAAATCTGTTTTTGGTTATTTGATTTATATACCAGAAATGAAAAGAATTGATATATACGATCAAACTGGATTACTTTTGCAATACCAGAATAAAAAAGTAGTATTTGAGAACTGTTCTTATTTACTATCTCGAGCAAAAGTATCAGATTTATTTAAGTCTATTGTACTTGCATCATGAATAAAAAAGAAAGAGGAGGGTTTAGCCCTCCTCTTTTATTTCTGTCCATTCACCCTTATCTAAACCAACTAATAATGATGTCCAAGAAAATTTCATACCACTATCATCAACCACATTATATTTATCATCTGAATAAAAGAATTCATTAGATTTAACTATATAATTATCAAATGGATTAGATGATTCCTTTGCTCCCTCGCCTATACTAGCTCTAACAAATTTAACATTATCACCTAATTTAAATGAAGGCATAATTCTACCTTTTATCTTCAAATTATAATAAAAGTCAGAAGATAATAACTTAGAATTATATTTCCAATTTTCTAAATGAGCTTTATAGTCTTGTCCGATGATATGATACTCCTCACCAAACATCATAGAAGTAACGTATTTAGGGTCGAATTCACTATAATCTCCCTGAGTTAGTGATAGTTCTGATCCTTGAAACGGGAAAAATGGTTTCCTCTCTTCTGTAAGATTACTGTTATAGGTTAATTTTTGTGTACTAATAGCAGAAAAATCACCACCATTAAGAATAATTAAATTATCATCTGGTTCATCATTTCCAAAAGAATTAACCCCTGTAACATCCTTTATGAGCAATCCTTCCCATCCATATCCAAATACGATATTCTTTTTATAAGAACAGCACAATCTAGTACAAAAATCATAATCACTAATACATCTTTGGTATTCAGGAATGCTAGTAACCCCACTATCAGGTTTAGTTCTTATGTCTTTTGTTCCTTTATATAATTTATTAATTGCTGAGTCTATATCATCGAAAGAAACTGTATTCTTTTTTGTTATGAAATCTAGATCTGAAATACATAGAACATCTAGTTGAATAGTATCAAATAAATGATTTCTAGAGTGAATATAAACGGGTATCTCATAACTTAATCCGTTCTCTCTATTATCTTTTATTCTAATAATTCCAGTATTTTGCTCGGTAACAAACTTTAGTGCTTCCTCATTTGTTGCATCCATTCTTAGATTTACGTTACCACCAGCTATCTCTCCACCTAAGGATTCCTTGATATGAATATTATCTATTAAAAATTTACAATCATCAGTCCAAGGTGCAAACTCTATCGAAACTTTATTAGAGATTTCTGTATAAAAACTAGCCATAAATTCCTCCTTTAATTAATAATATTAGCTGAGGTTATTGTAGCAACCCCAATAAAGTTTCCTGGATAAATTCCAGGTACTGCTTTTATAAAATTCATTTTCAAATCATTAACAATTCCATTAGCTATAACATCCATACAATCTCCCTGAACATCACTAGAGCCACTTTCTACTACTGATTTTAAGTCGTTTCTAGTCCAAGTTGGTGAAACCATTGTAGGGAAAGCTGGTATAGGAGGTGTTGGGGTTATTGAAGTTCCTATAAACAACACTCCAGTAGCTATAGCGGAATAAAGTTGAGTAACCCATGCTGTCCATTCAGCACTACCATCGCTACCCTCTGTTGGTGGTGATGGTAATATTGAAGCAGCTAAACCTTTCATTGTACTAGCATCCACCGCATCTATAGTAGGTGCCCCAGAAATAGGTACAGGAGGTGTAGTTGTTGTAGCTCCTGTAAATGAGCCTATTAATGTAACATTAGCGGAAATGAAGTCAGCTATACAACCTACAAAGGCTATCATATTTTCAACAGGAGTTTTATTTTCTCCACTGATTAAATTACTGACTAATAAATTTCCTAAAATTGTCTTTGCCATATTATTTTATTTTTAAATCTGTTAATAAGGTTTGTGTAAAAATAAAAAACATACTTACCTGTTTTAAAAGTAAGTATGTTTAATATATTATTAAAACCTACGAAAAAAGATTACGGAGGTTTTGTTCAATCACGTTTCTGATTTTACCCTCAAAAGGTTTCATCAAAAATGATTGATTCGTTAGAACCACAGCTACAACGCCGTTAGAAACGGCTACACCAAACGTAGCTGAGAATCCGAAAGCTTTTCCGGAGATTTCTGCTGTGTGGTTAACATCGTCATATGATTCTCTGAGATCAGAGATCATACCGGCTTTTTCCGCTTTTAATTGATTAGCGAAAGTTTTAGCCTTTATCCATGCCTGTGCGTCAGGCATGTTTGTCTTAACTACAACCGGTTCCATGTTAAATAAATGTAACTTTGTTATAGTTTTTGTACGTCTCTTTGAGAACCTCCAACGGTGGGTACACTGCAGAGAAATCTTCCGGGAGAGTTAATCTTCCTTCTTCAATGGCTTTCTGAATCTTTCCGGATTCCCAAGCTCTATCGAAGTCTGAGAAATGATCCCAGCGAATTTTTGCAATATGCAGAAACCCTTCTTTGTCTATGTGTTTTAAGACAAGACCCTCCGCTCTTGTGGGACGATTATTCTCGTCTTTACCCCACTTAGAAGGATCTTCCGCTATATTTTCACCGTCTTTCCAGAAGTATTTAGACCTGAAACCAAGTCTAACAATATCTACTGCTTCTTGAGGTGTCATTCGACCGTATGATTTAACTAAATCCAGGTCTTTAACGCCAGCTTCAATAAGCTTGTCGTATATTCTTTCGAGGGTTTCTCTGGGGACATACCCAGAAAATATCTCTGCGGAATCCTCATCAGGATTTCCTTCTCGGATATCAAATAGGCAAGCATGATGATTTTTGCTATCGTACTTTCCTCCCGCAGCACCAATATTTTTCCCGTAGAATTCTACGAAAATAGTAATTGGTTCTTTCATTGAGAAAAACCATGACAGTACTTCTTCAAGCTGAGAATAGCTCAATTGCTTGAAGAACTCGTTAAACCCGTAGGAATCATTACTCCTACTGGTATGACCACCAGGATATATGGACTTAGTTATTGGATCTACTATAATTCTATGATTAGATCCATCAACTTTTTCTTGGGCATCAAACAAAATGGTATTGACGTTAATTAACTGACTTAAATAGTTAGTTAATTTATAGTTAGCCTCGCTAACTATTTTATTGATCTGGCGTTTTACGTCGTCCAAATCAACAGTATTCTTGAATAATAAACACTCGAGCCTACTCGGATCCAGTGAAATTATTCTTGAATTTAAAATTGTTGTCCTTATCGGACTTATCCAGTTTCCTGGAATAACAACGGATTCTTTGAACCCTGGTATTGTTATTCTCTCAAATATTGCATCGATTTTGCAATACTCCTCAAAAGCGTACTTCTTCAATTCAGAAATGTACCTTTTGGGCCAGGAGACTGAAAAGGCTTCACTATTACCAGTTTTAGCGCCACCGGCTTTAGCCTTCTCTTCTTCTTTTCTTTCTTTATTCCAAATCTTTGCAGCCTGGAATTTTTCTTCGTCTGAGGGAAGAGCTTCAATTTCTTTCCTTTTCTCAGGTGTCATGTACTCGCTCTGGAGTTGATACCCCAGGAGCTCTTGAAGTGTTTTTTGTGCCATAATTATAAATTTAAAATGTTAATTACTTGAAAAATAAATGAAGAAAATATAGATTTTTACGTCTGTATTTTCTTCTATTTTAAGGGTTTTAATGGATCTGGTTCGGATTTCATGTTTTATCTACTTATACCTTATTTATAGCTAATTAATTTGAATTTATTATGATTATTTATATAAAAGATCGATATTTTTCTGATATATCCAATCTAAAACGTGAATTTAGAGAAGTTGGTAGAAAAAGAAGAGCTAGTAATATTTATAAACTAGTTAATCGAAAGCTTAAAAAAGACAAGGATAATAAGGAAAAAGAGGATAAAAAGAAAAAGAGAAAAAAATCTAAATCTTTCTCAGACAGAGATATAGTTCCTCGTGGTATAGCATTAAAGGGAAAGAAAGAGGGAGTAGTTCAAAAGGATCAGAATGGCGATTGGAGAATTATATCCTATAAAACAAATCCACCTGAATTCTGGGATGCTCATTATGATAGTAAAGAGGATGCTGAAAAAGCACTCGGGGCTTATCATGCACAAAAGCATTACTCTAGCTATGATGGTATAAGTGATGATAATTTGGATGATGAGATTTACAAGAGATCTTTACAAAAATATAAAAGAAGAAGATTATTTTTTGGTTCTTTATTAGGTGGAATTGGTGGAGCTATTGGTGGATTTTTAAGATCAAGGGTTGGTTTCGGTTTTGGACCTGTAGCTGGAGCAGCAATAGGTACAGCAGCAGGAGCAACTGGTGCACTAGGCTGGGGAAAATTTTATCAGAAAGACGCTGATGCTATGAACTCTAAATCTTTTCAAAAAATCCTCAGAAAAGAGTATGAGAAAGCTTACAAAAATAGACCTCATTTAACTAATCAGAGTGATTCTGATTCAGATGAAGAGGATTATGACAATTATCAACAATAAAAATGATATTTAGATTAACTAGATTATATTCTTCCAAAAAAGAAGAAAAACCAGCATATATAAATGACGATGATAAATTATCTAAATACAAAACTAAAAAAGGTATTATAGGATCAGCTTTGCCAGGTTTGCCCGGAATAATGGCACCAGAAAGTTTAAAAGATCTTTATACTAATAATTTAATTGGTTTAGGTATTGTAGCATCTGGCCCTGTTGGTAGACATGCTGGAAATAAAAAAGCGGAAGAATTAGATAGAAAAGGAAAAAAAGATAAAGAAATACTGAGACGCTCTGTACTTCACGGAACTGGTGTAGGAGCTTTAACTGGAGCTACTTTCGGTGCTGGTTTAGGTCATGCTAGGGGTGAAATGGGTAGAATGGCTACTATAGGAGGAACTTTAGGGGCTATAGGCTCTGGAGTAGGTACTGGTATTTCCGTTAAAGATAGACTTGATAGGAGAAAGAAATATGCTGATAGATCTTAGAAATACCGTCTATTATAAATCCAAATTATTCTCTTTAAAAGAGACTATTTTTGGTAGTAAAAGGCCAGATTTAACGGATGAAGAAAAAGAACAAATTACTAATTTAAACTTAGCTAGCGCTCTCGGGGGTATTTCGACAGCTACTGGTGCTTTTTCTTATTATTCTGGAGCAAAGATGAAGGAACTCCAAGAAAAAGCTAAAAAGAAGTATATAGAGGATAGAGTGAAGGCTGGTAAGAGTCCTATTCCTGGCCCAGTTCCAGTTACAGACGGAAAAGCTATGAGAGGTTTTGGCTTACTTCTAATGGGAACAGGTATACCAGCTATAGTTGTACCGCAGATTATGAAAAAGGTAAAGTTAGATAAAAAGGATAAAGGCGAAAAGAAAGAAAAATCCTTTGCTGCTACTCCTATGCCTCTAACTAAATCTGCCAGTAGAATAAGAGCTAATGCCGCTAATATAAAAAAGCCCGTTAATCAGCCTCAACAAAACAGAGCAGCTACAACCCAACAAGTAACCCAAAGAGAAGTACAGAAAGCTCAATTCATCCAAAAGAATGAAGGGATGAGAGCACAAAGACTTGCTCAGAAAATACAAGCATCACAAGCTAGTATGGGAACGAGAAAAGCAATAGCTGCTCAGAAAACTTCTGATATACAAAGTACTAATTTATTAAGAGCTAAGGAATTAGAACAAAGGAGGATAAGTCAAACTAGCAATGTATTAGCAAGACCGAATCTAAATAATAGACCTCCTGTTGTTCCTATGAAATATTAAAATAAAATGGCGATAGTAAGAACAAAAAGAAAAGTTATAGCTGATCCTCATGGCTACGAAGCAGGTAAAATTACTAAAAAAGCTGGAAAGGGATTTCAATCGATGTCTGAGTCCTATGAATCTGTTAAACAGTTTTGTGAATCCGCTTTTATTAATGGTTATATGCTAGCTCAAAGGGAGTATGATGAACCACCGGAGAACAAGAGGGTAGTAGGAAAGGGGAAACATGATTCAATACCTCAAATACCTGAAAAGGGAGTTAATGGAAAGAAAGTAGAGATAGATTCAATACCAACAAATGAATCCAGCCCTACTAGCAATAAAGCTAAAAATTTCTGGAAAAATCTTTCAAAAGATGAAAGAACAGCCCTTAAAGCTGTCGGAATTACTACAGCTTCTGCTCTAGCTGCTGCTGGTATATATAGTTTAATCAAGAATCACAAATCTAAAGCTGATGATCCAGCCGTTCAAAAAGCATATACAAGGAGCTTTATTGACGGTTATTTCTATGCACAAAGGGAATTCAGTGAGGAAGAGGAAAAAGCGGATGAAGAAAGAAGGGAGAGAAACTGGAAAAGATTTAAAAATACAGGATTAGCTGTTGGTGGCGTAGGTTTAGGTACTGCTGCAATCTCTAGCTTACACAACCGCTCAGTTAGAAATGGAGCTTATAAAGCTACAGAGAACGGAGGAAAGGTTGGAAGGGATGTTATAGATAAACTTGTAAAATCTAACAAAAGAAATAACATACTAACTCCTATTGGTTCCGTCTTAGCCGCTGGTAGTGCTGTAGGTTTATATCAAGCACATAGAGGCCGTAAAGAAAGATTAGAAAAGAATAAAGAATAATGAAATTTTTATTATCTACAGGGAAGAGTACAGATAGAATAGAAGTTTACGTTATTGATTTATTTAAA
>Ga0326511_10002947_pt1 | contig 13746 bp, 16 predicted proteins | sample 0_2496_0518_D_FD_203701 | JGI IMG/M metagenome (GOLD analysis project Ga0326511, IMG submission 203701) | Bovine rumen microbial communities from UC Davis, California, United States - 0_2496_0518 | ecosystem: Host-associated > Mammals > Digestive system > Stomach > Rumen | place: USA... | reverse complement strand
TTCTTTATTATAATTATCAGCAGCTATTCTTTCACGCTCAACTTGGAGTTTTTCTCTTTCAAGTTGATTCTTAGCTTGAGCAATTCGTTCAGCAGATTCATTCTTCATCTCCTGAGGTAAATCATTAGGATAAGAAAGTCTATTGGCATCCGCCTGTATAAGAGCAATTTCTTTCTTAATAACACCTTCAAGTTCAGCAGTAGCCCTTGCTTGTTCACCTTGAGCAGCAATTTGTTCAAGTTTGAACTCTTCCTGCATCTGTGCTAATTGCTGGTCTAATTGCTTTAATTCAATCTCATGTTGTTCTTTAGCTTCTTGATACTTATTAATAAGTTTTTTAATAGAAGCTACATTATCACCTTCAATAGCAGCAATAGCCATTTGAGAATCACCATTTTGAGCGGCACTAAAAGCAAATTGACGAAGTTGTTCAAGTTTCTCTTTTTCAATTACAGAATTCTTAGCTTTAACAACATAATCAGCATAAATATGATTATTAACATTAAGACTTACATAAGATACAGAACCATCTTTCTTACGATAAGAAGTATCAAGACCATCAATCCAAGCAAGTTTTGTATAATCTAAGTCTCTATTATAATCTCGTTCACGAAGAGTATCCATTCGGAACTCAAGTATAACAGAACCCATAGAACCACGAACAATAGCTTCTTCAGTTACACCTTTACCAGCAGAATTAGCAATTTCTCCATATCGTTGAGGAGTCATATCAGCTTTAAGTTTTGCAGTATTTTCTACATCAGCAAGTAATTGTGTAAGCTGAGAAATATATTCACCAATAGAAGCATTAAGCATACGAACTTGTTGTGCTCTAAGCATACCTTGGTCATTACTATCATCAATATAAAGAACACCATCAGCTAACATCTTATAAATAGTATCTTCAGGAACTTTACCAAGCAATGATTTTGCAATAAGAAGAATACTAAGTTTATTCTTTGCAAGAACCATTTCTCTATGATAAGCAACAATATTATAAAATACTTGATAAGGAGTAATCAAATCAATAATACTGAACTTACCAAATCCAGGTAATAATTCTGTAATACCATTATAAGGAAGTTTACCATTTCGCTCATAAGCTATTGGACGAACTTTATAAGGATAAACAGCCGTAGCACGAGCACCAATACGAACACCTTCATATACTTGAGGTCTATATTCAAACTCAATAGATATATCTCCAAGTTGAGGATTTAACTCATAATATTCATCTTCAATTCTTTGGGAAATCATACCATTAGGAGTAACAAAAGTTACAATAGCAACTCTTGCTTCACCACGCCAAACAACATGCCAAACATCATACATATCAGAATTTAAATCTCTAAAAAGATTTGGTTCTTTAGCCATTTGCTCTCTTTCTTCTCCACAAAACTTATTACACATATTACCAAGATAATATTGTAATCTTGAATAACTTAAATCAGGAGTAGGGTGAGAAGTATGACGAGCATAATATGTATCTAAATATTCAAGTTCTTTTTCAGTAAGATATTCACTAAATTCATCTACAATTTGTTGATATGTAAGTTTACGTCTTTCAGCAAACATATCATAATCTTCAACAAATAAAGAATCATTAGGAATAGGAAAAGCATCACGAGGGTGAACAACTCGTTTAATTAATTTATCACCAACAACATCACTATATGTATAACAACGACCAAAAGCAACAAAATGAAAATATGCAGTAGCATATAATAAAGCGTCGTCAGTAATATCTTGAATTACATTAAGAAGTTCTTGACCTTGCGCAGAAATATCATCAATATAATTTTCTTGAAATTCTTTTGTGAAAGCCTCAATATCAATTTGTTCTTGAGGATTAAATTCTTCAGGATTTCCTCCTTGTTGAATAAATTGATTATAACTATCCATCATTCTTTTAGCAATAGCATTTTGTATAAGTATTGTAACTTCTTCACGAAGTTTAGCGTTACGAGCCAAAACAACTTCAGGATTATTAGCACCAACTATAAAATCATGAGGATTCTTAGTATACTCAGAAACATATCGTCTAAGAATACCTTGAATCATATCATAATTTCGCATATCAGCAGGAAAACGCTTATATTTTTCTTGAGTAGCATTATATGGATTAAGAACTTTTTTATAATATTTTTCAGGAATATCCCCTTTAAGAATATTCATTTGTTCTTCCACTTTAAAAGAATCATTAATATTTTGTCCTTGAGCAATAATCCAATCTATAGCATTAGCATACCATTCAGGATTTTGCTTATCTTTTCCAGGAACTCTTTGTTTAGGAAAAGCATATGAAGTAAGTTCAATCATAACAATCTAAAACCAATCTCTTTCAAGTATGTCGTTTTTGTCTATATTTTCAGCAGTCAATTCAACACGACTGTTAAGTTCATTTTCAGCATTTAAGTTATATGCTTTCCATTCGATACCTCTAAGTATCATTTCAGAAACTCGGTCAAAGTTTCCTTTAGTATTCCATTTCTTTAATTCAAGAATTGTTTGGTAATCATATATACGATGAAAATTTCTCACAGGATTACCATTTTCATCTTTACCAATCTCTTCATAAAGAAATTCTTTTAATAGACGAATACCATTAAGTTTTTTTGCAGCATCGCCTATAACAAAACCATAAGTCTTAGAATACTTTTCTTGAATAGAATTATCCCAAACAAATAAAGGTTCAAATGCAAGATATTTAAGAGCATTCCATTTTCTAAAATTACTAATAGTTTCTCCTCGGTCAACCTCAACCTGAGTTGTTCCAACACAATTATAAAACTTAGCAAGTTGTAAGCAAATTGTATCAGCTTCTTCAAGTTTATCTGGACGACCATAGTAAGCGGCTACAAGTTTTTGTTTAAATCCATTTTTAGCACAAGGGTTCATCCAAACTTTAATACTGTTGTGGGAGTGTTTATTTGTAATTTCATTTTTATCTTTATCAACACCAACAGGGTCATAAGTAATAGAATATGTATTAGCAGGAATATATCTTTTTGTACCTTCACTTGTATATTCTTCAGTATATTCTGGATAAAACCAAATACGAACACAACCATGAGGGTCTTCATTACTTCTACGAGGAACACCAAAAATCCAATCATAAGTTTTCTTACCTTCAGCTTGAAGCATTTTATTAGATTTAAATCTAACTTCACCATTAGGTAAATCCTCAAATGCTCCATCTATACCAAAATGTAAATCACTATCAACTCTAAGTTTTTCTTCCCAAGCACTTAATTCTTCAGAACTAAAAATATTTTCAGTAGCACTCGAAAAAGATTCAGCAGGAAATAAAGCATATTGTCCAAGATAGTTAATATAATCTGCATAAGTTTTAGCACTTTCTTTCTTTTCCATTCGCTCTTTTTGAGCAACAGCTAAACCTATACGAATATTACTATTACCATCAGCATCAAGACTATACTCACCATTGATTTCACCTTCAAGACCCCAGGCATAAGGTTTAAAATATCCACACACTTCATTTCGTGCATCTCTATCCCAAACATTTTCAAAAGGCATAAAATTAAATGCACGAGGATTATAGAAGTTAACTTCAAAAGTCTGCATATTACCAGCAGTTGCAGTACCCCAAGCACAAAGAAAACCAGTAGTATAAGCACCAGTTCTCATAGCAGGCTCTGTAACATTCATAAATGCATCAAAATTATCCATAGTGGAAACCTCTTCAACATCCACTTCTACAGCATCTTTACCAATAGCACAATCAGGATTATTATTAGCACTTACAGCAATCAATGCAGAACGCCAAGATTTATCAGCTTCTACACCAGAAGGAAGTTTATAACCTAAACGGAAATCATGTTTAACACTACTAAATATACCTCTTTTAAATGGAGTACCTTCTTCATAAAATTTAAGATTATTAACAGCAAAGTCTGTTAAACCTCCAGTAGTTGTAAGATATTTTTTATCATTAGCAACATGAATAACAACCTTTCTACTTTGATTATTAACAGTATTTGCAGAAGCACTTGCCATATTATAAGAGAATCCACCACGACGAGTTTTATCAATTATAAGATGGAAACCATTAGCCCTTGCAAACTCTCTAATATGAAAAAACCAATATTGAGCATCGATAAAACGAGGAAAATCATATTTTTTCTTTGCAGTATTTTTATTACCTTTAACAATAGAATCAACATCAAGAAGTTCAATTCTATTATAATTAAGAAAATTATAATGTTCTCCTGTTATTCTTACATTATGAATACTACCATCAGGATATAATAAGCAAGGTGCTGTATAACCATTTTTCCTGCGATATTGTTCTCTTTTACGAAATTGTCTATGAAGTACAGAATCTACTTTAAAATGAGTATATTCCTTATCTTTTTTATATTTAATTGCTTGTTCTCTGAATAAATCGGTATTAATAAATTTAACTCCAGGTTGTATATTCAAAAGAAAACCACCACTTTCACCAATTAAAAATAAATCATCAGGGTCAATATAACCACAATCTTTTGCGTGTTTATATTTTGATTTATCTTCATTAATATAATCTAAAAAAGGATAACCACTACTTTCCATGAACAATACTATTTATAATTATATATCCTATTACTGCAATAGAAATACCACCTAATGTATAGGCAATAGTTTTAGTTCTTTTTAGATTTTTACTTAAATCAGAATTTAATTTATCAACATCAATATATTGTTTTTTAATATTCTCATTTATAGATACAAGTCTAATGTTTTCTTCTTTATAAGAATTAATTATATTATTTTGATTTAATATAATAGTATCTTGTTGATTAATAATTTCTTTAAAAGCTAATCTTTCTTGAAGTTTAATATTAGCTTCTCTCAAAGTAGCAATATCAATAACAACTAAACTATCTGCATACCCTTTTAAAGGAAATATATTATTGTTCTGCCCAAACAAGTTCTTTGAACATATTAACAACAGAACTATCAGGCATATTTTTAATATATTCAGTTTCTTCAACATATTTCTTTCTAATATTAAAAATTACAGAATCTCTATAAGTAATGTTATAAACAAGAGAGTCAATCTTTTCCTTAGAGGGGTTTGCCGCTTGTTTATATTGTTCAATTTCTTCTGTTAATTCAATTATTTGTTTTTTGTATTTATTAAGTTTGTTATTTACACAACCAGCAATAATACAAGCAACAATAATATAAACAACACAAAAAATTAATGCAATCTTTGAACTATTCATAATGTTCTTAACATTCGAATAAGTTTTGCAGAAGGAATACTACTAACAGGAAGTCCGAATAAAGCACAACAAAGTTTGCAAGCAGCACCAACACCTCTATTAACAGCATCATCAAATATTTGTTCAGCAACCTTTTGATTAGAAACAGTATCTAATTTAAATTTATCCCAATAATTAGCTTTATAAATCTTTTTAACTTCACTATCTATAAGTTTATCAGCATCCAATTTTTTCTTAAATGTAGAATTAACACCACCACATTCATCTTTATATCTATCAATAAGAGTCCATAGATACTCTAATTTATGATATTTTCGAGCAATACCTTTATAGGTTTCTCCTCCTCTATCAGCTGGATTATTTGAATAACCACCTTCTTTTTTAAGAACTTTGGTTATAGCTTTAGTAAAGTCTGCCATAATATTATTCGTCTAAAACTCTAACTATCCAACCTCTAAGAAATTGTAATTGACTACTGTTTTTCTTAACAATATTACAATATTCTTTAATTCTTCCAAGTTTATAATTTGCTACAAATAACTCAGAACGAAGATTAGTATTTGAACTATCACAATCATGTAATAATTTTACAGTTTCAGCATAAGAACTATCTTTAGCAGAAATAATATTTTGTAAAGAAACAATACTATCATTAGCAGTTTGAAGCTGAGCTGACATATCATTAATTACTTGTTCATAGTAATAACTTTGGTCAACAACTTCAGTTTTAGGTTTACAGGAAATTGCACCAATTAATAAAATCAATGCTAAACTAACTTTCTTCATCGAATAATCCTTTAGATGTAACAATAGATGCCTCAACTTCTCTTTTTCTATCTGCAAGAATCGCATATATTTCATTACGAAGAAATTGCATTTTATGTAAAGTACATTGAGGATGTGGGTCTTTTTTAACATGATAAAGACCATCCGAAAATCTTTTAGGTCGTCCATATTCATTCAAAACAAAATCAGAATCAATATGGCCAAGCCAAAGACCAGCACAAGGAATGCCAAGTATATATTCTACAAATACAGCATATAAAGAAAGCTGTAAATTATAAATCATACCATTGCATTTAGGAAGATTACTAACAGGAGCCAACAAAGTTTCATTTGTAGGAACCCATATATTTGTTTCTTGAGCAGGAAGTGAAGTTTTGTCTTTTTTATAATATCCTGCCTCAAATTTAAGACCTCCACGATTAGTTTTCCAATCCCCGATAACAAATTGGTCTTCTCTAAGAAGAAGAACATCAATTGTACCGGATAATAAATAATCAATTAAAAATGCACCAATTTCAGAATAAATTTTATAACCTTTAGAAGTATAATATCTAAACACTTCATAAAATTTAGGATACTTGCCTTCAGTAAGTTCTATAAATTCATTAACACTCATTTCTTTAACATTAGTATGAATATTAGGAATATCAGCAACAGTAATCATTTCACCATTATCTTTTATCATATATCTTACAGCTTCTTTAAACATAGAACTGCCTTTAATACCATCTTCAAGGCCATTATGGGTTTTTGTTCCGCGCTCACAAGCCTCTTTAGTAATAGTATCCCATTGACCAGCTAAACGCTTTTCAGAAATATGAAGTTCTTTAGCTTTTTTCTTAAGCCAATAAGATTTATCAAAAGCAGGAGAATATCTATGTAAAAGAGTTGTAGCTGAAAGATACGAATTACCAAGAGAGTCAGTATAACTATGGCCCTCTTCTTTAAATGTAAGTTTTACATCTTCATATCTTGTGTCGCGAACATTAAACATAACTATTGTATTTCTTTTAAATCGTCTTCATAAGTTCTCCCTTCAACCCAACCTTTATATTGACCTTGTTTGATAAACCATTTCCCCTTTATAAGAACAGGTTTATAAACAGTTCTATCCATCATAGCTTTAGAAAAATTTGAAGCAGACATTTCAATACTTGCTCCAGCAGCATTAATAGAATAAAACTCAGCAATAATTTCTTTAGTATCTTTATTAACTTGATAAATAGGAACGTGTTTTCTATATATACACCATTTATGTTTCTTTCTTGCACCTCTATAATCTTTAGCAGCATTATGTTCAGCAGCCCTTGTGGCTCGTTTTATAAAAGCCTCCTCATATTTAAGTTCTTCAGGAGTCTTTGTACCTTCTTTAAAAACTCTAAGATATAAAGCCATTATTAAAAATCTTCATCAGCATCCATAGAACTTAATATAACAGTACCACCACGAGCAGTTTGAGTTTCTTCTTCATCACGAAGATTTTCATATGCTTGAGTAAGAGCTTTAGAAAGTTTTGGCATATCCTCAATTCTTTTAGTAAGACTATCAATACTTGCAAGAACTGTAGGAATATCTCCTTCAGCAATATCTCCTCTCATTTTAGCATTAAGTAAATCAAGTATCTTATTACAAGCTAAATCAGATATATGTAATGCTCGTTGTAAGTTTTCAATAGTAACACCAGCTTTAGTAATATTTTGTTGATAATATCTACGAATAAGTTTAACTACTAATTCATCAGGTTTATAATTTACATCAAGATTAAAATTATCAATAGCTTCTTTTAAACATTCAGAATCAGAAAGTCCTTGTTGCCTTACAGGACTTTTAGGGTCTCCAAGATAATAAATAACACCACAGTCACCAAGATATCTTCGTTTATCTGGAGTGTTATCACGAGAATAAAGAGCAAGAACATCTTTATCAAGAAGTTGTCTAACACTTGGAGCTTTAGGCATACCGCTTTCATCAACGGTTATTAGTTTTTCTATTGTTAGCTTCATTTGCTTCTATTTTATCATAAACATCCTGAACTTCTTGATTAAATTCAATAGGCGTCATCCATAGTAAACTTTCAACCCATAAATTAGCTCCTCGTTCACCAAATACCTTATATTTTTCATTATATCGTTTTCTATTAAGAGCCTTTATTCGACGCCTAAGTTGATTAAGTTTATCTTTAGAAGAAATTTTGGCAACACATTCTCTATAAACATCTTTTTTATATTGTTTATAGTCTTCTTCATCCATAAGACCTTTAGCAACTTTAAGAAGTTTACGATTTTTATAATATTCTTGTTTAACAAGAGGTTTTCGTAACCTTCCTACATATGGTAAAGAAATTGTGCCACCATCTTTTAAAACTCCTGCAAGTTTATTTTCTAAATGAAAAATAATATCCTTGCAAACCTCAAAATCATCATCCGATTTAAAATCAATATCTGCAAGGATATCTTTTTCTCTTAATACTTCTAAAGCATAACCATTTGGTAAATAAGTAAATTCTCGATTATTAATTTTACCAGGCCTACTCACTTACTACAAAAGGGTCTTCAGGAAGAATATCACTTTCGATAACACCACTAATGTCAGAGGCATTAACAATCTTAAATTCTATAAGAATAAACCTTCCGTTAGGAAGAACATTAATGTTTATAGATTTAGAACCAGGGAATTGAGCTTGAGTAGCATCCATTGCCCATTTTTCAATATTCTGCATAGAAGCAGCATTAGGAATATGAACATGAACACCCATTTCAATTGCAGAACGAGTAAGAACAACTTTCTTACCTATTTCCAAAAATTTATAAGAATCTTTAACATCATCACTTAAATTTAATTTGGCACACATGGGAATAACCAAAGCATTACCATTTTGTTTTTTGTTGTTAAAAAAAACATCACCAAAATTAACTTTCCAACATAAAGCTATAAGAACTCTATTTTCAGGAAGAGTAACATTTACAGCAAGCTTTTTAAGAACTTCTGGAGTAATGTCATCCATAGTAGTAGGAACATTAATTTTCCTATCTAATTTTTCGTTTTTTAATGTAATCATAATTATTTAAGTTTATTAATTTGAGTTGGCGGAACACTTTGTCCTTCTTTAAGATTAACCATAATTAAATTGTAATAGGAGAAGAAGTTTCTTCTTCATCAAGTTCAACAATCATAAATTTAGCAGTTTCACAATTTTTGGGAATACGATACCAAGGAGTTAAAAGATATTTATTATCTTTATCTTTAACAAATATACCCTCATCTACAAGATTATAAATAGCCGTGTACCAAGAGCCGTCCCTACCTTTAACACCATAAATTCTCTTATAAGTATTAATTAATGAAGCAACACTAAAAGAATATTCATCATAATAAGCAGCCGCTATACAATAAACAGCAAGTTTAGTTTTACTTAATCCATGACTTTTACCAATAAAAGAAGCAATTTTAAATCTTTTAGTATCGCCTTTATCAGCAGCAAGAATAAATTTAATAACATCATCTTTTTCAGCATAATGCTTGTTAGCTTTATCAACAAACATTATATCAGTTTCCCTTGTATCAAACTTTAAATGAGCCATAAGAATACCACTAACATTTTGTACTATTATTTACACAAATGTACTCTAAAAATTGCGAATTAACAAATTTAATATTATATTTGTCAATATCAATAGCACCAGGGTTAATGTTGCTGGAGATAATCTTACACCCCCTTTAGAAGAATGTATTGCTATGGTCAAACTTAAAAATGGTTTTTTTATTAGAGTTAAAAATAATTATACTGAAACTAAAAAACTTTATAACTATAATATTGCTGTAAGTCCTTTTGAATTTAAAGACAACTATGATAATTTTCCTGAAATAGATTATGATAAATATCCTACAGATTATCTTGTTGTAGATACTAAACTTTGGGCTTTAATGCTTCGTGACCTTCCTAAGTCTGCTTATTCTATGGCTATGCAAATAGCTTATATGCTTGAGCCTAATACTAATATAATAAAGATTACTAAAGAAATATCTTCTGCTCTTTATAGTAGAAATGGTAAACCTGCTCGATATTGGACTACTGTTGTTAATATGCTTCAAGATTATGGTTTTATGGTAAGAACCAATCAAAAATCTACTTATGTAATTAATCATAATATTATATTCAAAGGTAACCTTAAAGGTTTTGCAGAAAAGTATAAAGAAATATATGGTGATTATAAAGGCTGTTATAATGAGTCTGGTAATTTTATAATTGATAAAAGAAATAAACTTAGACAACAATTTAATTCTGAGGAAATAGCTAAAAAAATTGAAGAAATAAACTATCGGGTTGATAAGTATAAACATCAAGATGGTAAATTTGAATTTAATTCAGTACAAAGCGATGACAAATAATATATCTATAAAACTTAAAGAAATACATATAGATTTTGTTCCTAACAAGTATAAAAAACCTTTTTATGATGATACTAAAAAAGCAATACCTATTCCAGAATGTTGTGGTATTTTAGTTGAAAGAAGAAATCATAAAGTTAAAACTGACGAAAATAAACTTTTTGGAACAAAAGAAAATCACAAGTATTTTTAAATCATAAGGGTAATACCGGTATATTATGTTTAACTTATTGGTACGGTTTTGGTCAAAATGGTATTACCCTTTTTTAAAGTATATCCACTTATTATTATAAAATCAACCATTAAATTATTAAACCTATGTATTATCTATTACTTTCGCTACTTTTAATTGTAGCAGTTATAGTAACTTATTTTGTTACTAAAAAGAAAGCTTTTGATAAAGGCTATGTTCATGGTGAACTTAGTGAACGAGAAAAACATCATTATAATGATGACCTTACTGTTCAATGGGATTCTAATGATATGATGCTTAAAGGTGTTAATCCTTTAAAAGGTGTAGATATTTGTGAAAAAGAACATAAAGATACAAGAGATGAAAACAGTATAATTCCTTTATTTGGTATAAAAACTAAATATGTTCCTAATATTGAGCATCCTGCAAAAAGATATTTTGATGTAAATATTTATTGTGATTATACAAATAAAGTTGATAAATATATTAAAATATTTCCTAATGGTGATGTTTTTGATGGCTATCATACTTTTGAAGAACTTTACTATTATAGACTTTGCTATAATGCTATTTTCATTAATAGTTTGGTTAAATTAATTAAAGAAAGTCCTGTTACATTTAAAGATATTAAAGTTTGCAAATCTAAGAAACATTTTGGTGGTGAACCTTGCTATGGCGGTAGCTGGTTTATAGTTATGATTAATACTCCTTGGGGCCAAATTAGTAATCATTACAAACTTGAATATTGGGATATGTTTAATTGTCCTGTTGTTAAACAATCTTGGAAATGGGACGGTCATGGTATGAAAGAAGCAATGGAAAGACTTAATAAACTTTCTAAATTTATTGCAACTGAAAAACTTTATTAATCAATAATTGTGGGCGGTATTAATACTATCGCCCATATTTATTATCTTAATAATAGAAAATCTCACAGGATTGTATATTTAACTCCATAAAACTAATGATAAACTTAGTAATCAAACAAAGACTAATAGTGGGCAAAGGCATATCATTCTTCTAAAGGGGTATTGCTGATAAACATATAATTAATATTATGGCAGATATTGATTTACATAAACTTATTTATACTCCTTGTAATAAATGTATCAAATGTCCTTATGATTGCAATCAATTTGAATACATTGTAGATACAAGAAATGATACAAAAACTGTTCCTATACCTAAAGAATATAATAAAGATTGTTATGAACAAGTCGCATTTATAAATATTTAAATTATGTATAACTCAGATTTATATCCAAAAGATTTTAGCTATAATGCAGATTTAAATTATAGTAATAATAATTATAATCAATATACAAATTAAATTAATAAGCCTGTTCGTGAATGAGCAGGCTATTTTTATATAATGACCCCTGGGAGTAATAATTAAGATTGAATAGCCCCGGGTGCAATTATAAATGATAAAAACAATTAAATAAGTAATAAAAGTAGTAGCAATATTAAAAACAATAAAAAGATAAAAGTGATAATAAAGGTTTTAATAAAAGAAATAATAAAAATAGTAATAAAGATGTTAATGAAAGTAATAATGATAAAAATTAGGTAAGTGAGTATAAAAATAAAAATAAAAGAAGTAAAGGAGATAATAATAAATATATTAATGAAAATAATAATAAAAAGGTAGTAATGAAATTATGTTAAGTGAATGCATAAGTGAGGCTCGTACCATCACTCCCCCTGGTCGTAATGGCACTCTTGAAGGCCCCCGCCTTCAAATTCATTTTGTACCTCATACAGCTCCTTATAGAAATCGGAAGAGAATTTCATTCTCTTTGTCCAGACACAGCTATGGACAAGCACAGTGCTCCAAGACTTGCTGAAACCATTAGTACTCTAATGTTATGGGTAGACCTAATGCTAAAGTTGATGCTTCAACAACTCAAAACAATGAAGCCAAAGCTCCTAAGTTCAATGTTCGTTATGCCGAAAGCGTAACCGCAGTGAAGGGTCTGATGGGTAGAATTGACAACAACGGCAATGTTGTTCTCACTTCTGCTACACAGAACATTCCTGATTGGAACGAGAAAGAGGACGGTAATGTCGAACTTATTAAGACTTCGGTCTATAAGTTTGGTATTGCTCGTGCGATTGCTGTACTTTGTAAAGAACCTGGTTTCCAGGGTTATTACGAAGACCTGAAAGCAAAGCGTGATGAAGATGCGACTATTAGTTCTACTAATGTCCTTTTCAAAGCTTTTTCTGAAGGTAGCAAAGGTATCACACAAGAACTGTCCAATAGTCTTGTGACCAACGTTCAGGCTCTTTCCGCTCGTCGTATTAGCAACGGTATGTATAATGAGCTTCTTCGTAATGTCGTATTTGACGGCACTCTCATTCCTCTTGTAGACGGTGAGACTGTCACTTATCACGACGGTTATGAAAAAGTAGCCGAAGGATATGAGATTGGATTTGACTTTACTGTCAGACTTTCTCCTGTTCTCAGAGAAAAACTCAAGGCTTATGCTGTAGCTACTACAGTTGACACTGAATCCTGGCAATAGCTTTGTTATCATTGCTCCTATTACCCAAGTGGTAGTAGGGGCTTTGTTTTCTATTGTACCTCATACATATCTATTTAGAGCTTGTACCTCAATAGATAACATTTTAGATTTTGACAAGAGTTTTGGCGTCAATAGAAATGTTAATGCTAAATCTTGTTGAGTTATAGACAATGCTCATGACAAAATTTGTCTTAATTTTCCAGATAGATGGCCTATGCTGGATATAGCTCATGGTATGCTACAACTATCAGCCGAATTAAATGTATTATTATGTTAAATTATTATTCCTGCCGATACTGGTTAAGGGCATAACCATGTAGCCGCTATACCCATGTAACTTCTAACAGTTCTTACATCTGGTGAAATTAATTGAACTGTAATCTTGCAAGTAGTATTACTAATGCTGTTTAAGGCCATAACAGTGTTGGTAATACTTTTACTTTTTATTTTGTACCTCATTATATATCTATATAGACTTCGTGCAAATGTTAATCGTAAAACTAATACTATGGCAAAGATTCCACAAACTTATCATCACATTGTAATCAATGGTGATACTATTCATGAAGAATATATCGTTAATGCTCCTTTGACTACTCAAGAAATGTATGAATTTACTAAA
>Ga0326511_10002946_pt1 | contig 13750 bp, 10 predicted proteins | sample 0_2496_0518_D_FD_203701 | JGI IMG/M metagenome (GOLD analysis project Ga0326511, IMG submission 203701) | Bovine rumen microbial communities from UC Davis, California, United States - 0_2496_0518 | ecosystem: Host-associated > Mammals > Digestive system > Stomach > Rumen | place: USA... | reverse complement strand
ATGACTTCTGTGCATTTACATTTCTGTTTCCTCTGAGAGACGGATCCTTTGGCGTTAAGACGCGGAACTATATTTCCTCGTCAACTTTCATCAATCTGCCGAATGCCACCAGGACCAAATATGATGAGTTCATTAATGAGAACAGTCTAATGGTTATGGATGGTACAATTCTGAACATCATGGATGTCTATGATGATCTGGAGCGGTATATTGAGGAGAATAAATACGATGTGCGGTGTGTTGGTTACGACCCGTACTATGCCAAAGAATTCATAGAGCGCTGGGCAATGGAGAACGGACCTTTTGGTATTGTTAAGGTTATTCAGGGATCCAGGACAGAGAGCGTTCCGCTGGGTGAAATCAAGCATCTGGCAGAGGATCGGATGCTGATCTTCGACCAGGAGATGATGACCTTTACCATGGGAAACTGTATCACATTGACCGATACAAATGGTAACCGGAAATTGTACAAAAAGCGGAATGATCAGAAGATCGACAGTGTTGCCGCACTGATGGATGCTCTTGTTGCTTACAAGATGCACCGTGACGCTTTTGAGTAAAATAAGGAGGCCAGTGATATGCCTCAGTATTATGGTGTAGCACGCTCCTCCGAATACTTAGCCCACTATGGTGTTAAAGGTATGAAGTGGGGAGTTAGGAGAGCTTTGGAGAGAGGTAGTGACAGAGCTCTTCGCAGACAGCGTATTAAAGCTGAAAGAAAGCTTAATAAGCTTATGAAACTTGGAACAAATAAGCAGAAATATGCCAGACGAGCTGTTGGATATGGTGCCGGAGCGGCTGCGCTTGGTGGCTTGGCTGCTGCTGGAACGCAAGGCGTAGGTAATGCTGTTGGTTATCTTGTCAGTAGACCTGCCAAATATAGATCTTTGGCGTCAAATGCCATGACTCAATTGGCAAGAAGTAATTTATTTAAAGGAACTGCTAATGCCGATACTTTAAATAAACTTGCAATAAAGACAGCAACCGGAGCATCAAAATATAATTTGGCTAGTGCAAAAGCTGAAAATGCAATTCAGAATTGGGGCAAAAAAGTATTAAAGAATAAAAACACTTCTGAACTTGTCAGCAATGTTCCCGTTTATAAAAACGGAAAAAGAGTAGGATGGACCAGTCAAATTATTACCACAACAGTTCCTGACAATTCTAGCATTCTAGGAAAAATCAATCGTGACCAAGTGGCTCGCGGTGTTGCCGCTTTAGGTGCTGCCGGACTTGGTGTTGCTGCCGCACGAAATGTTTACCGTGCCAAGACTGCTGACAGGAACATTATTAAAGCGGCAAGATGGAAGGCCGAAATGGATCGAACATTTGCTGGTACTAAATATGCGAATGGCGTACAAGCAAATAATAAACGTACTAAGAAAAGACGGAGGTCATAAAGATGACTACTAATGAAGGATATTATGGAGTAACTCGGACGGATGAGTACCTTGCCCATTATGGAATTAAGGGCATGAAATGGGGTGTACGGAAAGCCATTGAGAGTGGCAACTCTGCGCGGCTTGGTCGTCAGTATCGGAAAGCCCAGAAGAAGCTGGCCAAGCTTGAAGCCCGGGCCAACAACGGTAAGAAGTATGCTAAGCGGGCTGCTGCTCTTGGTGCCGGTGCTGCGGCTGTCGGAACGCTGGCTTCTAAAGGAACTGTTGGCGTTGCGAACTTCCTTAGAGGGAGTGGTGCTAACGCAGTTGGAGCTGCTGGACGCGGTGCTGGTGCTGTTGGTGGCATGCTGATGAAGAGCCGGAACGCTAAGATCAGACGTGCTGGTATCGGAATTATGGGCGCTGGTACTAAAATGCAGAAGAGCGTATCGGCTGTTCGTGGAGCTGGTGATGCCGTATCTACATTCGGTCGTGGCACAGGAGCCAGCGAGACTTTGACAAAGGGTGCTAAGAGAGCTGCTGATTTTGCATCTAAGCACGGCCTCGCAAGTCCTGCCGCAAGAGGATACGATAAAGTAAGAAGGTCTCTTGATGGTGTAAGCAACAATACTCTTGCCCGTGTTGGTGCCGGTGCTGCTGCAGCTGGTCTTGGTGCTGGTGCTGCTTATAATGCTTATCGTGCTGCTACAACCAAGCGTGCTGCCAAGAAGGCCGCTCAGTTCCGTTCTGAAATGAATAAGGCCTTTGCCGGAACACAGTATGGTAAGAAGCCACGTCAGGGCAAGCGTCGTCGTGGCTAATTAAATCAAAATGGAAATCAATAGTGTGAGGTGACGCTATGGCCTCATTTGGACAACGGCTCCAGCATGCCTGGAATGCCTTTCGGAATAACCGGGATCCCACGGAGGGAATTTTACAGCCGGCTGTACAGGGTTATGCTAGCTTTAATCGGCCAGATCGTCCGAGAATGACGCGCGGCAATGAACGATCCATTGTCACGGCAATTTATAACCGTATTGCAGTGGACGTTGCAGCCGTAAAGATCAAACATGTTAGAATCGACGAAAACGAACGTTACCTGGAGACGATTCAGTCCGGACTAAATAACTGCCTGACTCTGGATGCGAATACTGATCAAACAGGACGCCAGTTTATTCAGGATGTCGTTATCAGTATGTTTGATGAAGGCTGCGTGGCCATCGTTCCGACAGACACAGATATCAACCCGCGGATTACTGGCGGATACGATATTCTGAGCATGCGGACGGCAAAGGTCGTACAGTGGTATCCGAATGACGTGAAGGTTCGGCTTTACAATGAGCAGAAAGGACTTTATGAAGAGATTGTTCTGCCTAAAAAGACAGTTGCGATCATCGAGAATCCTTTCTACGCAGTAATGAATGAACCCAGTTCGACTCTGCAGCGACTGATCCGAAAGCTTATTCTGAAGGACCAGATCGATGAGAACACCGGATCAGACCGGCTTAATATGATCGTGCAGCTCCCCTACTCCGTTAAGACGGATGGCCGTATGCTTGAGGCTGAAAAGCGCATCAAACGGCTTGAGGAGCAGCTAAAGAACAACAAATACGGAATCGCCTATTCCGACGCAACTGAAAAGATTACTCAGCTGAACCGTCCACTGGAGAATGACCTGCTGCAGCAGATTCAGACACTGAAGGCGGACCTTTACAGTTATCTTGGCATCACAGAAGAGATTATCAATGGCACGGCAGATGAGAAGATTATGCTGAACTATTACAATCGGACCATCGAACCGATCCTTGGTGCAATTTGTGATGAACTGCGTCGGAAGTTCCTGACCAAGACCGGTCGGACTCAGGGGCAAACCATTATGTACTTCCAGGATCACTTTAAATTGGTGCCTGTTAACAATATCGCAGACATCGCGGATAAGTTCACCCGTAATGAGATTCTCAGTGCGAATGAAATCCGTAGCATTATCGGTATCAAACCCAGCGACGATCCGAAGGCGGACGAGCTGCGGAACAGTAACATGCCGATTCAGGACCGCGACCCGGCAGCCGGCGAACAACCGGAGGAGCCCGTGGATCCAGAAGAGCTCTCTGAAGCCCGGGAGATCCTGCTCGAGGCCGGTCTGACAGAAGACGATCTGAAAGACCTGAGTGATCAGGAGATTGTGGAACTCGCCGAAAGATACAAGAATGGCGACCTGGAAGAAGAGGAGGAAGCGGAGACAGAAACGCAGCCTCGTCAGGAAGATACCGGTTAATCCATAGCCGGCAAACAATATTCCAAAACAGTGCGACTCATATGAGCCGTGCTTTTTTATATGGAGGAAATCAAAATGGCGGATAACAGACCTTATGACATTTCCGGCTGGGCGACTATGGCGAACGTACGCTGCAGCGATGGCCGGACCATCCGCCCGAATGCTTTTATCGACAATGACGGTGAAGAAGTCCCGATGGTTTACCAGCACTGCCACACTGACCCTACCAATATTCTGGGCCATGCACTGCTGGAGAACCGTGACAAGGGTGTCTACTGTTATTGCTGGTTTAACCAAAACGAAAAAGCGCAGGCGGCCAAAAACGCGGTGGCGAACGGCGATATCAAGCAGTTCTCCATTTACGCGAATCAGCTTGTGCAGAAGGGCAACGATGTGATTCACGGCATGATTCGTGAGGTTAGTCTTGTAATGACCGGCGCGAATAAGATGGCCCGCATCGACAACCTGAATTTTGCACATAGCGACGGAACTTACGACACGGATGACGAGGAAGCTGTAATCACCACAGCGGTGCAGGATATTTGTCATTCAGAAGACGGTATGGAGGACGCAGATATGGGCGAGAACGAGAACTTTGATCTTCAGGCTGTACTTGACGGTATGAATGAGGATCAGCTCGCCGCTGTACAGGCGCTCTACGAGCAGGGACAGATCGATGCCATGGCCGAGGCCGGCATTGACCCCAATGCGGAAGACGACGAAGAGTACGACGACGAAGCGGAAGACGACGAAGACGACGAGGATTTTGATGACGAAGATCCCGACGACGAAGACTTCGAAGACGATGAAGACTATGACGACGAAGACCTCGACGATGAGGACGAGGACGACGAAGAAGATGATGAAGATTGGGATGGCGACGATGAGGTCGAGCATTCCGAATTTGGAGGTTATGGTTCCATGAAGAAGAATGTATTTGATGGCACTGTTGAAGAAGTTGGCGGCAATTCCCTTTCTCATGCCGAAATGGATACGATTTTCGCTGATGCGAAGCGCGGAGGCAGCCTGAAGGATGCAGTCCTGTCTCACAGCGCTGAATATGGTATTGATCAGATTGACTGGCTGTTCCCGGACTACAAAAATCAGAACGTCCCTCCCGAATTCATTAAGCGGGAAATGGACTGGGTGCAGAAGGTAATGGGTGCTGTGCATCACACTCCTTTCAGCAGAATTAAGTCTATGTTCGCTGATATTACTGAGGACGAAGCCCGGGCTAAGGGTTACATTAAGGGTCACCTGAAGAAGGAACAGGTCTTCACGCTGCTGAAGCGGACGACTGACCCGCAGACTGTATATAAGAAGCAGAAGCTGGATCGGGACGATGTGCTCGATATTACTGACTTCGACGTTGTCGCCTGGATCAAGGGTGAAATGCGGATGATGCTGGATGAGGAACTGGCTCGTGCTTTCCTGATTGGTGATGGCCGTAGCACTGCCTCCGAGGATCATATCGAGGAGTCTCATGTTCGTAGCATCTGGAAGGATGACGATCTGTTCACCGTGAAGGTTCCTGTGACTCAGGTTCAGAACGAGAACTTCGCGAAGACTATCATCAAGACTATCATCAAGAATCGGAAGCTCTATAAGGGCAGCGGCGATCCCATTTTCTTCACCACTGAAGATGTGTTGACTGAAATGCTGCTGCTTGAGGATGGCATTGGGCATTTCCTGTATCCGACTAAAGCTGCTCTGGCGACTACGCTGCGTGTGCGTGACATCGTTACCGTTCCTGTTATGGAGCAGGCTGGTACTCGTACGGATACCACTGGTAATAGTCCGGTTCTTTGGGATCTGATCGGTATCATGGTCAACCTGAGCGATTATAACGTCGGTGCGGACAAGGGTGGCAGCATCAATATGTTCGATGACTTCGATATCGACTACAACCAGCAGAAGTACCTGATTGAAACCCGAATTTCTGCTGCGCTGGTGAAACCGTTCTCTGCTCTGGCGATCGAAGTGCTGCATGACAGCAATCCGCTGACCATCACTGGTTCTCTGCCCTCTAAGCCCTGGCAGAAGGCCCCCAATGGAAACTATCAGGATCCGATTCCGGAAGATTCCGATAAAGGCTGAAACGGGTAATTCCTAATTGAGGTGAATGATAATGGCCAGATTCAGCGGAGAAATCGGATTCCTAAGGACTCTGGAAACGGATCCTGAAAATCATCCCGGCGTAATGAAGGAAGTACCTGTTGAAAAGACATACTACGGTGATGTGCTGAGTCATTCCCGCCGCTGGGATCAAAATGGAAATTTCAATGATAATCTGGCGATCAGTAACCGGATCAGTATTGTTGCCGATGCTTTTGCAAAGCAGAATCTCGGAGCAATGAGATATGTGAGATATCTCGGGGGTACATGGAAGATCACAAGTGCGGAAATCCAGTATCCCCGGATTATCCTCACCCTGGGAGGGCAGTATCATGAGCCAGAGAAGGATTGAATTGCACCAGCTGCTGTGTGATACGCTGGGAAGCAGAAACGTATATTTCCAGCCGCCTACGGGCACAAAGATCCAATATCCGTGCATTATCTACCGGCTGAATAATGCCGATGACCAGCACGCGAACAATGAGATCTACAGAAGGCTCTATCAATACAGCCTTACCTTTATCACAAAAGATCCCGATGATCCGAAGCGGGATGCCATCGATAATCTTCGGTATTGTCGATTCACACAGTTTTTTACTTCGGACAATCTGAACCACTACGTTTATACGATCTACTATTAATTGGAGGAAAGAACTATGGCGAAACTTGTATGGGACCAGAGCGGACAGCGCGAAATTGAGTCTGGTGTTAGCCAGGTTGCTTTGTTTGTGGCGAACGGCAACAGTTATGATCCCGGTGTGGCTTGGAACGGTGTAACTGCTATCAGCGAGAACCCCGGCGGTGCGGATCTAACTGATCTGTATGCTGACAACATCAAATACGCTTCCTTGCGGGCGGCTGAAACCTTTGGTTGCACGATTGAAGCGTTCACCTATCCGGATGAGTGGAATCAGTGTGACGGCAGCGAAGAAGCCGCGACTGGTGTATTCCTGGGTCAGCAGCCTCGTAAGGCCTTTGCACTTGTTTACAAGACCCAGATCGGTGACGATACCCACCCGGGTATGGACAAGGGTTATAAACTGCACTTTGTTTACAACTGCACGGCTTCTCCTTCTGGCCGCAGCTACGCGACAATCAACGAGAACCCCGATGCGATCAGCTTCAGCTGGGAAGCGAGCTCTACCCCTGTGGCTGTTGGAAATAGCACTGCCCATAAGCCTGTGAGTACGATTGTTATCGACTCTACGAAGGCGGATGCCACTAAGCTTGGCACTCTGTTGGATACTGTGTATGGAAGTGATGGTACTGGTGGTGGAAGCGCGACGATGCCAACCCCTCAGCAGGTTCTGGATGCGATGAACTAATTTTGGTATATTCACTAGGGCGTGTTCTGTAACAGGAGCGCGCCCTTTTCTTTTTAATTTGAAGGGAGCAAATAGTTATGTTAAAGAAACTGATCAATTACGTCGATTATGACGGCAAAGAACGGAGCGAGAACTTCTATTTCAACCTGACAAAGGCGGAACTGATGGACATGGAGCTGGGAACCGTTGGCGGCATGCAGCAGTTGATTCAGCTGATTATCGATAAGCAGGACGTACCTGAAATCATCAAGGCTTTCAAGAAGATTATCATGATGAGTTATGGTGAGAAGAGTCCTGACGGACGTCGTTTTATCAAGAGCGATGCACTGAGTGAAGCCTTTGCCCAGACAGAAGCCTATAGTAATCTTTATATGGAACTGATTTCCGATGCTTCTGCTGCGGCGGCATTTATTAATGGCATTGTTCCTGCCGACGTTGCCGCGAGAGCCAAGGCTGATCAGGAGAAGGAAGAAGTTAAGGACGAAAACGAACCGGCGGATGCGAGTCTGCACCTGGTGGAGAATAAAGAATAAACGGAGGGACGGCTATGCTCACGATTACAGTGCCGGAAATGGAGTTTTTTGACGAGAGAACAGGGAGTTTCATATCAGTAAAAAGCCAGACACTGCAGCTTGAGCATAGCCTGATCTCTTTGAGCCGGTGGGAATCAAAATGGAAAAAACCTTTCCTGAATCTGACGAACCCGACGATGGAAGAGCTGCAGGATTATGTGCGATGCATGAGTCTGAACCAGAACGTAGATCCAATGGTGTACCGTGCACTCGGAGCAAAGGAGCTGCAGGAGATTCAGGCCTATATTTCAGATCCTCATACGGCGACAACGATTACTGACAGAAGAACTACAGGCCGCGGAAGATTCCGGAATGAGATTATTACCAGTGAACTTATTTACTACTGGATGATTGATTATGAGATCCCGTTCAGCTGTGAAAAATGGCATCTGCAGCGGCTACTTATGCTTATCCGGATTTGTGGGATCAAGAATACGCCAGAGAAGCGGATGAGCAAGAACAGCATATTTGCACAGAACAAGGCGTTGAATGCAAGACGCCGGGCAATGCTGCACAGCAAAGGGTGATTGATGTGAAAGTAAATTTTGTGCAGCATGGAGATTTTACTCATCTGGAGAAGTTTCTTCGAAAGGCAATCAGAATTCAGAAAGTGACAGATGTGATTCTGCGGAAATACGGAGCCCGCGGGGTCACAGCGTTACAGAATCTTACACCGAAAGACACAGGAGAGACAGCAGCCAGTTGGAGCTATGAGATTCTTCACGAAGGAAACACCAGCCGGCTGATCTGGAAAAACAGCAACGTACAGGATGGTCAGGTCATCGCTCTGCTGATCCAATATGGGCACGGAACGAGAAACGGGGCTTACGTGGAAGGCATTGACTACGTGAATCCCGCGATCGGAAGCATCTTTACCAACATGGCAAAAGATATCTGGAAGGAGGTCATTTCATGAGTGATGCGGTCGATACTCGGGTTGTTGAGGCAAAATTTGATGCTGAAGACTTTGAGAAAGGCGTAGATAAAACTCTTAAAAAACTCGACGAGCTGAAAAAATCTCTTAACATGAAGGACTCCGGAAAGTCCGTGACTGAGTTCAGCAAGATCACAAGCGAGGCAACGGAGAAGGCAAACAGCAGCCTGGAGAAACTCACCAACAGGCTGACAACATTTACAGGGATGCTTAAGAACCAGCTAATCAGCGGATTGGCTGGTGAAGTCAGTGGAGCATTCCTGCGGATGGAACAGAGTATTACCGGATTTTTTGACACAATTACCAGCCAGAGCGTGAATGCTGGTATGAATAAATACACAGAAATTCTGAATTCTGTTCGAACTATGACTGCTGCAGGTGAAAGCCAGGAAAATGCATATAAGGCAGTTGAACGTCTGGCAAAATATTCTGATCAGACAAGTTATAGTCTTAGTCAGATGACTAGTGCAATGTCGAAACTAGTTGCTGCAGGCGCTAATCTTAAGGATGCCGAAAAGACAATGGAAGGTCTAGCAAATATTGCAGCTGCAGCAGGCGTTAATATTTATGATGCAAACAGAGCATTTCTGAATTTTACGCAGGCATATTCCAGCAATTCAATGCGTATTCAAGACTGGTATAGTTTTGAAAGTCTGAATATGGCTACAGAGAAGACTATGCAGCTTATGCTGGACGCCGGTGTAGAAGCAGGTACACTTATAAAAACAGTTAAAAAGAATGCTGACAAAACTGAAAAAATTGTTTATACAACAACAAATAAAGTAAATAAGAAGGTTAGCGCTGGCAAGCAGGTAGCAATTCAGGGTTTTCGAGATACTTTGAAGTATGGCTGGGCAGATCAGTTAACACTTCAATATATGGGACTTTCCGGTTATGTTGATGATTTATATGTAGATTTTGAAAACTTATCTGAATCAGAAAAGACGCAAGCATTAATGATGTATCAAGCAGCAAAAGAAGCACGAAGCTTTGCTGACGTTATGGGGACATTAAGAGATGTGCTTGCCACCAACTGGTCAAAGTCTTTTGAGCAGATATTTGGGCAACTTGAGAAAGCAACTAAGTTTTTTACTAAATTAGCAGATAGTAATTTTCTTACTATTCTTTATGATTTGGGTGAATACCGAAATGCTATTCTGACCGAGTGGAATAAAATGTCCACAGGCGGTAAAAACGGTAGTGATTTATTTTTACAGGGTATACTGAACATTGATGAAGCAATTGGAAAAGTTGCTGATAGTGTAAGAGAGTTATTTCCAGATGCTGAATATATGGGTCGGCTTTTGTTTCAGAAGACAGTTGAATTTGAAGAAGCAACCAGAAACATTATTGATTGGCTTAGCAAAGCTTCTGGCAATGATGAGGAAACCCGCGCTGAAAAGATCGCTAAGATTCTTGGTATTGTTGGGACTGCATTTTCTGTTGTGAGTAAGGTCATCGGAACTGCAGTACGAAGTATCGATATTGTGATCAAGGCTTTTAGTCCGATTATTGATGCCGTGATCAATACTCTTTCACGATTTGCGGATTCGCTGGCTACGACGAACCAGAATACTTCTGTATTTGATGATATGGCAAATGCTGTGCAGAATATTATGATCGCTGCAGAACCTTTGTTGAAGATTCTGCCCCCGATCATCGAGTTACTGGGAACGGTTGCATCATTTTTTGTAGATAGTGCGATCGCAACAGTGACTATGAATGTGCAGTTATTTTCTGATGCACTGGGGTTTGTTCTGGAATTACTTGGAGCCAAATCTGCGCAGGAGCTTAAAGATCCAAACAATAGCATTCTCGGTCAAATTACGAAATCCGTTACTGATATGAAGAATGCAATGAGCCTAGCGCTGACTGCTGTGAAGGAGTTCATGGGGAACCTGATTACTGACCTTAAGCGGCTGCTTGGTATTGGTGAAATCGCAGAAGGCGAAGAAGGCGGATTTTTCGTAAACGTCTCCAATTTCTTTAAGACAAACACGTTTGTGGCAGATGCTAAAGCCTGGATTGATCAGGCAATTAAGGATGTCGGTGCATTTATTAAAGATATTCCGAACCGGCTGAGACAATACGCATTCAATGTCTGGGAGTTCTTCCATGGATTGTTTTATCAGAAGGAAGATCTCAGTGGGATGACCGGGACTGGACATGGCGCTGTATCTATGGAGATTACAGACGCTGAGGTTGCGACCCCTCTAAAACTATGGCTAGATGGTGTTATTGAGAAGGTTCAGAACTTTGTTAAAACCATACCCGAACGGATTGCAGCTGCTGCTCATACCGTCGGTACGGTAATCGGCAGGACGATTGAAAGTCTTATTACATTTTTCCTTGGTGACAAAGTAGCACAGTTAGAACCGACGAAAACTGATGCCAACGGAGATATCAAAACACAGGATGCTATCGTTCGGGATACGCTGAACAGTGGGTTCAATACGATGTTGAACACAGCTACTAATTTTGTGAAAGATATTCCGAAGAACGTACGGAATGCCATAAAGAATATCGGTACTATCCTGGAAAATTTCTGGGATGGGTTGTTCTATGAGAAGCGTGGCAAGGTCGTTAGCATCGATAAAAATGGAAATAAATACTGGAAAGATATAAAGATTAAGACTCCTCTGAAGAAGTTCGTCGATAAGGCAGTTAAAGAAGCTGCTGACTTCATAAAGAAGATTCCTGAATATGTTCGGAACGGGCTTCGCAGCGCAGGAAGTGTTCTTGGAAATCTAGTAGCTGCTCTGTTTGGAAAGAAGGACGGCGAGGCTACCAGTAAGGATGCAGAAGATGCCGTAATGAAGCCCTTTGCCAACTTTAGCCTAAGTGGGCTCCATACGAAGATCAAAGAGATTGCTACAAATGTTGGCAACTGGGTTATGAGCATCTTTACTGGAAGTGACGATTTGGAGACGAATCAGACGATCTTTGCGGAGAAGGTTGCGGCAGGTATCACCTGGATTAAAGAGCATGCTGACTCTGCATGGACGACTGTCAGCACCTGGTTTAAAGAACTTCCGCATAAGATTGCCGCGTTCTTCAGCGGAGAACGGATTGCTGATGAAACCAATAAAGAAGCCAAGGATATGGGGCCTGTTGAGAAGGCCGTACGCGGATTTGCGGAAAGTATCGGAAACTTTATTGAGAGCTTACCAGATACGTTGCTGACGTTCTTCGATAATGCCATTTTCGAGATTGGAAAACTTTGGGATCGGCTTTATAATGCGCTGACCGGACATGGCTCGGACGGCAAATCTCAGAACGAGCTGTTCAATGCAGGACAGAGCGGATACACAAAGGAAGCCAGCAGAATAGCAAATATTCTTAACGACTCTGCTCCAGATGCTGAGAAGGTAAAAGTTTCAAAATGGGAAATGTTTACACGGCATCTTGGCGAAACCATCTCGAATCTGTTTGCTACTATTCCAACATATATAGCAGAAGGCATTGATCTAGCGATTAAGGGAATTGACTGGGCTATTAGCGGAATCACAGAATGGTTTAAATTTGGGAATGTAAAGTCCACACTAGAAACTGAATCTGAGAATACTGGTAAACAGATTGTAAAGGAAGTTGGAAAGAATACCGAAGAAGGCGCTGAGAACGGCACAACTCTTATGGAGGCCCTTGGGAATATCGGTGCCAGCATATCCAAATTGATTACAAAAACTGTTCCCGGATTCTTGACTGAAGGATGGAACTTTGTAAAGAACAACGCTGGCGGATGGTGGGACGCTTTAACTTCTATATTTGACGCATATAACACCAGCGATCTGAAGGTTAAAGTAGATGGGCTTGGTCAGACAATTGAGGCATTTATCAAAGACATTCCGAAGTATATTCGCAGCGGAATTGACTGGATCAGCGATAGACTCAACGGACGGCAAAACCGGAAAGATTTTGTGGCCGATAAGATTCTTGAACAGATGATGGGTGTCAAGAGTGGTCAACTTCCAGTGTATATGAAAACACGGCTGGATAAGGAACTTGGAGAAGGCGCTAAGGAATCTCAGGCAGCCATTCAAAATGCTCCTATCTGGGATTTCACAACAGGAACCTGGTCCAAGAAGCTTAATGAGACTGCCGGAAATATCAAAGAAGAAACAGATGACGGCGGGATCTGGGGCATTGTAAAGTCTATCGGTGAAAGTATTCAGTATGCTTTTAGTCAGATTGGGCCTTATATTATTAACGGATTCAATACAGCTTTGGAATGGATCAACAAGGGCATCTCCTGGATGACAAATTTCCTGACGAAGCGTGATAAGACGAAACCGCTTACGGAGGATCTTAAGGAAGCTATTGCCGGTGAAGACGGAGAGAATAAGGAACTCGCCGACAGCATGTTTACGCTGGGAACTACTCTTAAAACGACAATGGTTGAAACAATTCCACAGTTTATTCAGGAAGGTGCCAAAGAAGTTGCGGCGAGTGCACCAAATATACTTGAAATGTTGTTTGGTGGATTAGTTTCAAGTGCAAAGGCTGACGAAGCATATACCGCAGTTACCGATAAAATTACCGAAAATTGCGATGCCGCTGCCAGCGAATTAACTGAGTCTATAGATAAAGTTGTAAAAGAAAAATTTGTAAGTTTTACAGAACGTCAAGGATTGCTTAAAGCTGGAAAAATTAAAAGCCTTTGGGAACCGATCTACGAAGAGGTTCTTCCTGGAGAGGAAGATGTTGATAAAACCAAGAAAAAAGCAGAGAATGCAACAACACTTATAGGAACAATTAAAGGTGTATTTGATTCGATAGGTCCGCTTCTTAATAGTGATCTTGGAAGAGTATCGGTTGTTCTTGTTGCTGCCGGATTTTTATTATTCCAGCTTAAGGATATGCTATCGTTTACAGATGAAGTTGAATCATTTGGGTGGACTGCAAAATGGCAGGCTATTAAAATTGGAATTGGCGGAATGATAGCCACATTGGCATATTTGTGCTTTTTGGTACAAAAAGATACACCGAATGATACAAAATTAGAAGACACATTAAATATTTTGGAAAAACTTGGAGATTTCATTGAACGTGTCCTTTCCTTGATTACAATAATAATGGCAGCAAGTGGTTTAGGAAAAGGATTTGAGGCAATCGGTGATATCTTTGGAGGAAAAGGCGAAACCGGAAGCACT
>Ga0326511_10002945_pt1 | contig 13754 bp, 28 predicted proteins | sample 0_2496_0518_D_FD_203701 | JGI IMG/M metagenome (GOLD analysis project Ga0326511, IMG submission 203701) | Bovine rumen microbial communities from UC Davis, California, United States - 0_2496_0518 | ecosystem: Host-associated > Mammals > Digestive system > Stomach > Rumen | place: USA... | reverse complement strand
TGACGGGGCCGGCGTGTGCCGGGGTCCCTACCCCCCATGTTATTTTTCGCCGCCGGTGATAAAGAACGGTCCGCCCACATAATCATCTTGATTTTCGCTATTCACCGCAAACGCATTTAATATAATTGCCTTATCCGATTTCACCGTTACTGTATAGACATAATTCTGTCCGGCCGGCTCCAATTCCTCGTTTTTGTTTTCAATGCACCATGTCGCCGCCGGTGAAAGTGTCACCACATATTGCGCGCCGGCCGATAATGCGCTTGGGATTGTAACTTGTGTCCCCTGTTTTAATTGTGTTGTGATTGGTAAATAGTTTTTAAGCGCGTCCGTAATTTCTTTCGCGGCCTGTTGGTCCGGCCCCGCTACCATGATCGCAATAATTCCGCGGTCGCCGCCGCCACTTCCGCCACTTTCAACGGGCATGGCCCACTTTGTCGCGCTTCGTCTGATAGGCGTGGGCGTAGTTTTCGCCGCCCCGGCGGTACCTTTTGCGAGATTCGGCCGATAATATTTCGTTCTGTAATCCATTTACTTTTCCCCCGTGCTTTTCGGTTTGTACGTTTCCCATGTGATCGTGTGCGGCAATAACCTGTTCGACACGATAACATCATCATTGTTTATATGCTTCTCTATCAGTTTGTTTGATTTCGCCCTGTTACAAGCAAGATGCGCTAATTGCAAATTGTCCCGGTCTGATGGGTGGCCGCCTAATGATACCGGCACAATATGATCTATTGACTTGCTTAATGGGTGCGGCCACTTTAGCGACATGTCAACCGGCTTTCCGCATATCGCGCAATGGGTTTGTGTGGCGTATATGTACTTCTTATTCTTGTCGAACTGTGCGCGGTGTGTGCCGTCCCTGTCCGGCCGGAACCTTTCGGCCATGGTGTCCCCTTTCCAAAACAAAAACGGCCCCGGTTCGGAACACCTTTTGGGCCGTTTTCGCTATTCAGTTTGTTTGTGTGCGGTATCTGTGCCTTACTTTCCGCAATACCACATTATCACGTTATTTTTCCCCGGTGGTCCAAACTTTCGGCAATTCCCATAATTCGGGGATTCTCCGCACACATTGGCCGATTTCGTCCCGGTGCAATATGCACCCCTTGCAATCGTCCCCACAGGACGCACAATACCGGCGCAATACATCTACCGCCGCCCGTACCGCGGCCGTTGATGGTGTCATTTCGTATAATTCTTCCGCCGTGGCGCCTTTGTAATCGCCATTTTGGCACTTTTCCGCCGTTTTTACCGCGTCAACGGTTAATCTGTCAATCGTGATTGTAATTGCCATTTCGTTATATCCACCCTTTCCAATATGCCACCATGTATAAAAAGCGATAACGGTATTTCGTGATGGTCCCGCGGGCCGCGCTGATCGTGTCATACTTCCGCCCCATTGTGACCACTTCCCATATAGGGCGGCGCATATCTTCCGGCACCGATAGCAACGCCGCATCAACTGCCCGAATGTCCGCGAGATTGTTTTCTCGGACGATCGCCGCGTGTGCCGTTGGGTCCCCCGGTGTCGTTCCTCGCGGCATGCCGTCCATGGGAACCGCCGTTGTGAGTGCGTCCGCCGCTTCCGCTTTTTTGCGGTCATAGCCGGATACCAAACCCATCACCGCGCGCAATACATCGTCCGGCAAATCCGATTTTTTCGGGTTATAAAAATCGCCCATCATATCACCCCCGCCGCTTGCACAACTCACAAAACGCGTTAACGGACGCATAGAGCCGCCATTCCTTGTTATCCTCACGGTATAGCACCACCGGCACTTCGTCCGCCCTCGCGTCCCTTTTTGCCTGTTGCAAGGCCTTTTCTAATTGCGCCCTTGATATCGTCTTATATCGCTTTACCTCGATGTGTACACCGGGAACACCTACCACATCGGCATCACCGTTTGCGCCGCTATACTGTTGCCCGCGGCGAGCATCTGCGAAACCGTATTCCCGCAAGATGCCCGCCACCTCTAATTCGCCGCGCTTTCCCTTTTGGCGGCTATTCGTCATGGCCGCCGCCCTCGATCATATCGTGTGCCACTTCCTCAATAATGCGGACCATGTGCCGGGTCACCGTTACCACCGCCATTTTGGAAATGTCGTTGTCCGGGTCCTCTTTCGCCGCGTCTAAAATGCCATTTAACCGGCGGGCCACCGCCGCCAATGCTTCCGCCGCGCCGGCTTTCTTTCCCTTTTCGTATGCTTCCATACCCTCAAATTCATGTTTACTCATGTTCATTACCTCTCTACCCATTTTGCCGGTATCGGTTTATCGAGATCGCGCGGCCCTATATCGGTTAATTCCACCGCTACCACGTTACCGCCATCAATCCAAAATAGGGCCGTTGTGTCTTTTACGGCTTGCGCCGCTTCCCCGTATCCGATGCCGTAATACTCCATCAATAGGGCCACCTTTTGCCCGAATGGTATATCATACATTTCGCCACCGTCCTTTCGTTATTCCTTTCCGCTTATGCAATTCTCCATCGCGTCCATCACGGCCGCGATTTTCTCCGGGTCCGCGCCGGCTTGCTTCATGCGGTTCAATGCCGTTATATATCCGTCAATATATCCGGCTTCGTATGCGTCTAAATCCAATTCGCGCCCCCTTATTGGTCTTTCTTTAGCCACCAATTATAAACGGCTTCCGCGTCTTTCTGCCCGATGTACGGCCGCCCGATTTCTTTATCTTTTGCTTTTTTGTTTTCGATCATGCGGGCAAATGCCGCCATATAGTTTTCTTTGTACTTGGGCCACCGTTCAAACTCTCGTTCTTGTGCTTTTGGGCCACCCATCGGACACCCTACACACCCCAAACGCTTGAAACCCTCGTCATATAACTTGCAATACCGTACGCCATGGCCTTTGATAAAATCCCATACTTCCGCATCGGTCCAATCTATAATCGGATTCAAGATTGTTTCGTACTTTCCTTGGAGTAGTGCCGGCACATCTTCCGCGGCGATCGTGTCGGGGTCATACAACTCGCGTGGCGTGCTTTTCTTCTCCGTCATTTCCAACCCCCCCCGCGTATTTTTGCGGCGCGACGATTCGTCCCACCGTACCCCGGTCAACTTCACGCCACCCGGCGCGCCCATGTGTTCTTTCAAACCCACGCAACAATACCGAACTAAACGTGTTGGCGGCATGCTCTTTTTGGGGATTAGGTTCCACATGGTCACCGCCTTGCCGTCTTTGTCCCTTGGTATCTCCATAGACACATCGGGAAATGTTTTCACAAACTGGACCAATTCGGGCGGGTCAACACTTGTAACGCTATAAACGGCCTTGTACTTTACGCCCGCCATGTCTGCCAATGCTTTCAGCGTCACGGAATCTTTGCCGCCGGAAAACGCCATGTAATAACCCTCTGCCGGTTCAAACTTTTGCAAGCGGTCTATGGCCTGTTCGATTTTGTTTCGGCCGTATATGTTCAACTGTTCCAACATCGCTTTACTTCACCTGTATATTTTCCCTTTCCACAAGCACCGCGCCGGGTACCTGTTCGCCGTTTTTCATCGCCTTTTTAATGGCCATCTTGTCCGGCTTTTTCTCCGTCACGTAGTAACCCGCCGGCAATTCGTCAATGCTTGTAATGTCCACCTGTTCCGACTTCCGCCATGTGATCGCAACGCGGGCCGATTTGTATTTTTCGCCCGCGAGCATCGCCGCAAGATACTTTGTTAATCTGTCCGCCTTATTGGCCGCCGCCTTTTTCCTCTGTGCGAATGCCTTTTCTTCATCGGCATACATGGCCGCGTCCGCTTTTAGATTCTTGATAAACAGGGCGATGTTTTCCACCTTGGTTTCTTTGTCCACCTGTAACGCGTCCAATTCCGCCATGTTCAGTATTTCGCCGGTTTCTTCGTCTATCTCAAATTCAAATGATTCAATCGACTTGATAATGTCGTACAATGTCGCCATGATCTATTCACCCCTTTCGTATGCTTCTCTTGCGGCCATAACCGCTTCCAACACTTCGTCCGTTGTGTCTACGTGTTCCCGGCATGCTTCCATGGTACCGCCCACAACGTTTAATAACATCGCATAGAATGCCGCCGTTGCGGTTTGCGGGGCTTTCGATTTTTTCGCCAATATTTGCAAGTTTTCATTGGCGAATAGAATCGCCGCGCGGGCCGCCGCGCATAAGAATACGGCTAATTCTTTACCATCTGCACCGCCGCCAAACTCGAGTTCCACGCCGTCTTTTTTATCTGTTATCGTCATTTTCATTCTTGCCATTTGCTTACCCCCTAAAAAAACAAATCCCCGTATCGCTTGCCGTCCGTGAACGGGTCAAATGACATTTCCGGCGGTTCATATTTCGTTGCCGGTTCCGCCTGTCGTTCCGTGGTGTCCGTGGGGACAAATTCGTATCGGTCCACAAGCACTTCCGACCGTGTGCGCTTTTCGCCGTCCACTTCGTATTGGTCTGTCTGATAGCGGCCTTGTACCATGATCGGCTTGCCCTTTCGGAAATACTGCGCGATGCCGTCCGCCGTCTTTCCGAACGCCACGCAACGCGGGAAATCTGTATTTTGGGTGCCGTCTTTCCTTTTCGGCCTGTCCACCGCCACCGTGAATGTCACCATGTTGCCGCCGTTGCTTGTGGCTCTCGTTTCGGGGTCCCTTGTTAATCGGCCCATAAGTATCACAATGTTCATTTGCTTTGTGTCCTTTCGTTTACCGTGTCCCGCCTTTTTCTCATTTCTTGGAGCCGGCGGGCCTGTTCCTTTTTCTCTTTTTCTCTTTTTATAGAATCCTTTTTTATATATTCCTTTTTTATGGTGTGTACATCATGCGGTACATCATGTGGTACATCGGGTGGTACATCGGTTTCCCGCTTGCCTTGATTTTTCAACGCGAAACCCGGTACATCATGTGGTACATCAAGTGGTACATTTGGTGGTACATCGTTTCGTGGTTGCCATTTGTCATAATTGACAATCGTGATCGTGGTACCGCCGCCGTTTTTCTCCACCTGTATCATGTTGTCCGCGGCCAATTCATCAAGGAATCTCGCCACCGTCCGCCGGTCCCATTCCCATTTATCCGCGAGCCATCGCAAGGAACAATGGACCGTCCCGCGCTTTCGAAACACCGTTTCGCCGCGGTACACTTCCGAATGGTCACGCCATGCGGCAAGTGTTATCAGATGCACCCACGCCATGCCGCGCGTGTATCGCTCGCCGCGCCATACCCAATGGCCAATCAATCCGCGGTCTATTGCCACCCACCCATTAGCCATTTACGCCGCCTGTGGCCCGCTTCATAAAATCCGCATATTCGGCGCTTGTCATTTGGTCTAAACGGTCGATGTGGTAATGGTCCATGATCTTTTTCATGTCCATTCCCCTTTCCCTTGCGATTCTCTCGACTTCCGCGGCAATATCCACCGTGAATACCGCCGCATCATCATCTGTCGTTGCGAAACCAAACGCCATTAATAGGGAATACCGGCGGGCATATGTCAGCGCGCTCCCGTATTCTTGCGCCGGGTTCGCCTTGCCGGATAATGTCGCATTGGGGACCCTACACCCGCGGCGTGGTTCCTGTTCCTCACCGTTGACAATGGGGACCGTTACCACGTAATCCACGCCGTTTAGCGGCTCGATGTATTGGTAGTAATCGCCGCCCATGTCCCCTATGGCTTTCGTGATCGCCGCAAGATCGGTATATGTATATCCGTATCCGTCCGCGTTTTTCTTTAGATTTTTCGCCATTTCGTTCTCCTTTTCTACCAATGGCGGGCCGCCCATTCTTCAATGAGTGCCGCCGCCTGTCTGTAACTGATATCGAATAATCGTTGTAAATGGTCTGTGAGCCGGTCCATGCTTTCGTCCATTAGCGTTTGGCATTCCTCGCACAATTCGCCGTCCGCCGTCTGTGGGTGCTTGCCGCAAGCGATGCAAGCATCATGTGCGGAAATGTCCGTGGATCGGCAAACAGGGCAACAATTCAAAGTGGCGTGTTCGTATGGTGTTTTGGCGGCCATTTCGGCATATTCCTCGCGTGTTACCTCTCCCGGCGTGAAAAACTCCGCCCCACAATCCAAACAAACAAATATGGCTGTTTTTGGCGTTCTATCTCTCTCCATCGTCCGCCCCCATATCTGCAAGTGTATACACCGCATAATGTGCGCCGCCCTTGCTTGTCACCGTGTTCGTGATGATCGGCACACCCTCGCGGCGTAAATCCGAAATGCGGGCCGCCAACCTCATGATGTGGTATTTCTCCCATGCGTCCGCCGCGGTAATGTGTCCGTACTTCATCAAGTGATTAAGAATCTTTGTTGTCTGTGTATCTCTTGCCATGATCTATTCTTCCCCCTTAATTAACTGATAAATAACGATGGCCACAGGTAGCCAAAACATCGCCATCGCGCACCAACTTGCAATCAACATATCCATGGTCTATTCCTCTCCTTTTCCGTATACTCTTATTTCTTCGTATTCGTTGCGGTCACAATGACAAACGCCCGTCCCATCGTCCACGAAAACATCTACTGCGTCCGTGCCGCATACATCGACAACGGTATACATTTCGCCGTCTATCTCGATTTCAGTACCGATGGGGAGCCACCCACAAGCAACATGGCCATGTGTGAGTGCCGCGCCGCTTGCGGAACCGTAACCGGCGGGCGAATTACACGCCGGGCAATACTCCGTCACCCTTGCCGTGGTGGTGTAGTAATCCGCCGTTGGTGCCGGTGCCGCCTGTGGCGGGCAAAATGCCACCATAGCGGCGACAAATAGCGCGCCTAACATGTCGGCCCCTTTTCGGCATCTTCCGCGCCGATATCGGGCATTTCTAACCCGTAGCGTTCCGACACCATGCGGGCAAACCGCCGCGGCAAGTGTCCGCCCGCCAATTTGCGGCATGTGTACGGGTAGTCGTAATCAATGGCCGCGGCTAACTCTTTTTTGGTTTCGTCTACAAGGAACATGGCCGCAAGTACCTTGGCCCGCCATTCTTCCACCGTGGGCGGTTTCGTGCTTGCCTTGTATACTTCGTAGGCATCGACCCCGTACGGCTTGGATACCATGATAGAATCACCGCCGCCGCATGGCGCGAACTTGTAGGGAATCCGCGCCGCCTGTAACATGCCCACGAATCGCGCCGCCTTTTCGTGGTCCGCCGATTCAAACAGGAAATGCCATTCGCTTGTGTACTGTCTTACGTTAGTCATTGGCCGGCCCCCTTTCCATCGTGATCTCGCCTAAACTCAATTCGCGGTAAAAATGCAAGCACGCCGGCCCGTCCGGGTCTACCCTGTTTGCTAACTTACAGGACCCATGGCGCATGCGGCGGTCCGTGGGTTTTTCGTAGTACGGGCATTCGCCGCATGTGTAGTATTCGCCCCGCAATTCGTATTCATCGCGGATATTCTGCGGAACGCGTTTCGTTTCCATGTAGGTAATGACAACGCAAAACGCCCCGGCGTAGTCATGGAAACGCATTTCCACAACATCGTGGGCATCGGTGAAACCGTTTACCGCTTCATCAAATGCCGCCGGGTCCCTCTCTACTATGGTTTTGATTTTTTTCTTGTAGGATTCTCGCATTAAAAACACCCCCACAATTTCTACTTGTAGGGGCCTTATAGAATGCTCTTTTTTATGATTTAAGGAATAATTACTATTCTATCCCTTGAAATCTTGCGCGCATTCGTAAGGCCCCCGCGCACTAACTGAACATCTTTAATGTAGCACCGGCGGGGAATCTTTGCAACAACTTTTTGCGGTTTCGGCGTATTCTTGCGGATTGTCCCCACCTGTCACGCGGCGTATACTGTAATTGCACAGTATCCTTTTTGAGAAGTTTGGGGAATGGCTGATGGTTGTTTGGGCGGTTGTTCAAAAACTCTTTATCTCTTTCTCCTGTCAAACGATCATCGGCCCAAACGCCGCCGGGTCTGTTCTTCGCCCGGCGGTTTTTGGTTACAAAAAAGGCGGGCCATTATCGGCCCGCTTTCCTTGCGATATCTTCCCGCACTAACTGCTTGATGTAACCTTGTACACTTTCGGCGGCATCTAATGCGGCGATGATATCCGCGTCCCGAACCTTGTGCAACTTTAGGCCATACCGGCGCATGTTCTGCGCGTCATATTTCGCCTGTGCGCGTTTTTCTGCGTCTGTCCGTGCCATTAGTCCACCGCCCTTGTGATGTTCATTATGCGCCACCTGTGGGCCGTCCACCCATAGCGGCGGGCCATGGCGTTTTTGCAATCTTCCATGTTCGCCTTGCTTCCCTTGCGGTGTTCGCTCTCAAACTCCGCCGTGATGTAGTCCGTGCCGGTGTCCACGTACGCCGTGTATTTCCTCGCCGTGTACCTTTTCATGGCTCTATCCCCTTTCCTTTAACTCGTCCGATGTTTTTACCCACCGTTCCCAAAACTCTACGCGGATCGCGTTCTCACGTTCAACGTGTTCCATGTTCAATTCCATTATTGCTTTTGCGTCACATTTCGCGGCTTCGTACCTTTCATCTTCCGGGTAGTCCTCAATGTCGGCCCGCAAATCTTCGCAAGCAACTTTCCGTAATAACTTGATCGCGTTTGTGTCTGTGAACTTCATGTCCGTATCCTTTCCCCCGGATATGCCGCCGGGACCGGCTTTCGTGTTTGGGTGTTACTGCTCGTTTTCTCTTTCGTATTCTTCGCGCGCTTCCTTGTAGTATCTCACCGATTCTTCATACGTGAATGTTTCGGGCCAAATGTACGTTACGCCGTCAATTTCAAGGCCTGTGACCTGTCGCAATATCCATTTGCGTAATGCTTCCATGTCGATTCCGCCGTGTTTTTCCATGTAAGTAAGTGCCTTATTAACGGCGATGCGGTTTGTCTGTTCGCGGCTATCCATGCGTCCATCAATGTATAATCTCATGTCCGTATCCTTTCCCCCGGATATGCCGCCGGGACCGGCTTTCGTGTTTGGGTTATTTGTTGTACTTCTTGGCGTTGGTCACTTCGCGCACCTTGATTTTGTCCCCGCCGCCGTTTTCGGCGACGGCCGCCGCTTTGGCTTCTTCCTTGCTATCCGCGAAAACCAAATATGTTTCGACGCCCCATTCACCGATACTAACTGTGAACTTCCGGCCGGTGTACTCTTTGGCCGCTTCAATGGCTACGCGGTTTAATTCGTCTAAACCTCTCCATGTGTCCATTTTGTATACGCGCTTCATGTTCAAACTCCTTTCAACCCACCGAGCAACCCCGGATTGTCAATATAAATCCTAACTAATACTAACATAGGTAAAACATATATGCAATACCTAATCCGAAAAAAGTTGGAATATTTTTTCGGCCGCTTTCCGCCCTGTAAAATTGCGTGGTATCAGAGTACCACCACCCACAATAAAACCGCTTAAAACGCAAATTAGCGCGCCATTTTTGCTATCTTTTGACGAATATTTGATTTTCGCGTGGTTTTCACAAGATAGCACGAAAAAAGCGGGGACCCCGTAAAGAGTCCCCGCGATTCTCGTTTATGCGGTAAAGGAGCGAACCCGCATAAAATGCCCACTATATTTTTACTTGCTATCTTTGTATAACTTCCGTTTGCGCTTTTGGTATTTCATGGTTTCATCACCAATGCGCGCCGCAACCGTGAACGAATTGTTTTTCCACCAAACCCAAATCGTTGTGACCACATCAAGGACCGCCGCCACCGCCACTTCGATTTCCTCGGTGGAATACGGCAACGGGTTTTTGTCGAATAGCGTCAACACCGTGTTGATAATGACCACAAACGCGATCACGGTTCTAATGATGGTATCTTTCTGTATAGGCTGATACATGATCTAACGCGCCCCCCTCTCCAAATCGTCTATGCGATGATTTGCAACCTTGATTCGTTCATCTAACAAATCCGCGTCCGCTTCCAACTGATAGACACGTTCAAGCACTCCATTGTGTTTTTCAACTCGCTTTGTCAAATCCTCTATCTTCGTTGTGATTACTGCAATGGTGGCGGCTTCCTTTTCGCCGTGCCGTTTGTCCATGTACCAATTATTTATCAGGCACACAAGCAAGGCGGCCCCGGCGGCTATCAAACTTTCAAGCATACCGGCACCCCCCTAAAACATCGCATCAACTAATTCTTGGATTTCGCGAACCTCTTTCGGCGTGTATCCGGCGGCCTTTAATCTTTCCTTGCGTGTAGCACCATCGCCCCATGTGGACCATCTTTTATCAGAACACTCGCCGCGGTATATCTCGCGTGCGATCGCCTTTAATGACTTTTTGGGTGCTTTCAGCACAACGGAAAACTGTTTATTGATTAGCCGTTTCACCGTGCCGCGTGTATCACGGGCCACCACCCTATACAGGTATGTTCCCACGCCTAATTCCGCGAAATGTATGGACGGGTCAACGGTGGATACATCGAACACGGTTCCGCCGCACTTCGTTTTTTTGTATGCCCGCTTTTCCCATTTCTTCGTGTCTTTGTTGATAACGCCCACGGTCACATATCTCAATGTACAATGGCTTTTTACCTTGCCGGAAATCACAAACGGCGTTCCCTTAACGATCGTGGACGGTGTAACCATGTTATGCGTGGAAAACCCGCTTTCCCGCATGTTCGCGCCATTCTCTAATGCCACGATCACATGTTCAGCTTCGTTCAATACAATGTCCCCGCGCTTTAGGTTTATATCGGTTTGCGTGTACTCCGTGCCGGTCAACCTTTCAAACTTGCCGGACGGCTTCACACAATCCCATAAATTGCCGGTCCACGCATTCGGGGATATCTTCACCCCGGCCGCGATGATGGCCGCCGCCGTCATGGCACTACAATCGGTTTCAACCTTTTTCGTGATTTTGGCCGGGTCCCATTTCGCCGCCTTTAGTGCTTCATAGAATGATAGGCGATTTCCTTGGTCATACCCGATATTGTCATTGGCCGCGGCCTTTTCCATCACCCGCGCGATTTTGTCCGCGATATCGTCATTTTTGGGCCTTATAACGCAATTCTGACCAAAGTACCACCAAGGGCCGGTGTGTACCTCGCCGCCCGTTTGGTCACCGGCGGCCCCGCCCCTTGCGCCGTGGTTTTCGTCCCATGCGGCCCACGCACATTTTACTGTCATAATATCCCCCCCTGTTACGGCGTATATTCAAGCCGCATGTGTACGCTAACATTTGTGGCATTTCCGCTTGTGCTTTTCCATACTTCACAATTCCCGCCGGTAGTCGTTGCGCCGCCGATGGTGGCCGCGAAATATACCATATTTGCGCCCTGTAACCATGCAATCGTGTGTTGCGGCGCGGTGCTAAAAATCCCCGATGGAATCGTAAACGCATTTGAAACTGATCTATAATGCCCGTTGCTTGCGGCAAACGTGAGCGATGCAAACGTGACATACCCGATGGCCACAACGCGGCCCGTGTTGTACTTCACGTAATGGAAATTACCACTATTGCCGGTTTCGATGATGTATTCCGCCGCTTCCGTGGGTCCGCTTGTTTCGGTGAACGTGCCGCCGCCTGTAATGCCTAACGCTTCCGAAAGTGTGGTGGACAACTGCCCTAATTCCATTTCGGTATACTTACCATCAAGGATATCCCACGTTGTCTTAACAATCTTAAATGGTGCTTGCGTTTCGTAGGCCGGGAAAACAACGTTGATGGTGTCACACAAGTTACATTGTAAGAGCGCGGCGAAATCTTCGTATCCCGCGAAATCCTGTAATCGTATGAAATCCACCTTGATATTCTGCGCCGGGAGATACGGCCGCTGCGCGTTCATCACGCTCGCCGCCATGGTCTGCAACTGTGCCGCCGTGGGTTTTTCCTCGAACTTTTCGGAAAGATCAAGCGGCGCAACAACACGCCGCCCATTCGGTAGCATCTGCCCGCTATCCACGCGGGACCCGCGAACCACTACGGACGCGCCTTTGTCGTCCGTGCCGGTCCAATACGGAACGCAAGAATTATATGCGCCCTCGTAGTCAATGGATTCATCATAATCAAGCATGTTCACGCCGTACCGAATCGCAAAATCGCGCGTTTGGCCGCGGCTTCTATGCAAGATGGCATTATACCCCGAAAACTCCCATTCGCCGCCGTATGCGTCCAAAATGGACCCCTCAACGCCGCCCATTAACTGCCGTACCGTGCGGGGAACTCCATCAAACGCCGCCATATATGCGCCGCTTGTGAAATCCGCGGAAAACGTGAATGGGTTCCCGCTGATGTTGTTGAATACATCAAGGGCGGCCGCAAGTGAATTGATATTCTTTGCCCACGTGGTTATGCCGGTCAAGCGGTATGAGATATGCACACAATGGACCGTCACAACGCCATTGATGGGCCGGTCCATCGACACGATATCAAACGGCTCTACCGTCCCCGTGTCGTCATGCGTTACGCCAATGATACGGCCTATTTTAATCAATTCATAATTGGCACCGCCCACGGGGTATTCTATGTCGGTTTCGTATACGCCGTTTCGTTCCTCAACGCACACGGCCGAAATACAATCGCGCAACCTACCCAAACCGTTAGTGGTGAACGCGGTTTCTGTGCTCTCGTAAATAATCGGTATCATAAACGCCACCACCTCGGAACGACTTGTAATTGCGACACCGTGTTGTCAAACGTGATCGCGGTTTCACCGGGCGGCAATTCCGGCAATTCCGCGCCGAAACTCACCGCGTTATTAACGGACACCACGTTGCCGGATTCGTATTTGTACGCTTCGCCAATGTCCAAATCAAGGTAAAGCGGCTCGCCCAAACTGCCTTTTGAACTATCGCCCGTTATCGTGCCGGTGTTTTGTGCTACTGTGGTCCCGATTACATTTGCCGTGCCTGTATATACTGCATACCGCCAAATCTCCAACGTGTCCGCGTCCGCATCGTATGTCATCTTGATTCCGGCCGTGCCGTCTACGGTCGCCGTACTTGCGGGCGATCCTGTCGGGTAATAATCACAACTAAACCCCGTTACCACCGTGCGCGTGCTTGATGTTCCTTTCATGAACGCATCGGCAAATGTATTTGATACGCGGGCGATAAATGACCATGCCGTGGGTGTTGATATAATAGCCGCGGTTGTATCTGTGGCCGATGGGTCAAATGATACTGTATTAAGATTCACGCGGTATCCCTCTGCGCCTTTGATTTCAAAATCAAGATATTCCCCGGACACTCTGAACGTATCGCCCGTATTCAACAACGCGCCAACATTCTGTATCACATGCCGCCCCGTTATCATTTGACTATTGGCGATGGTGTATACCCCTATCGGCGTATCTGTGATTGTTATTGCATCGCCCCCAATATTCAATTCTCCGTAACCTGTAACCATAAGCAACGGCCGCGCATTGAATGCCGTGGGGTTTTCGATGGTGCCGCCGCTTGTGATGGTTTGCGCCGTGTCGCCGTCCACTAAAAACCGTTGTGGCTTGCAATCGAACTTGACCGAAAAACGGCCCATTTGTACGCCCACCGTGTCCACTTCAATTTCACCCGTGAACGCCGCCATGCGGTATTCATCGGGGTTCAAATCGTTTTCAAGGCGATAATATCCAACGTGGGACCCTAACCAACTACGGACCGCCGCCACCGCTTCCGCGAAATCTTCCGCGCCGGTGGACCCTTGCGCCCCGATGGCACAATCATATTTGACCGCCACATTCTTATAACGGCCATGGTCTAAAATGTATGCGCCGTTTCGTCCGGGAATCTCTACCGATTCTGTATCGCGCGCCGCACTATCGAACACGTTTAAGATCGGAAGAGC
>Ga0326511_10002944_pt1 | contig 13756 bp, 19 predicted proteins | sample 0_2496_0518_D_FD_203701 | JGI IMG/M metagenome (GOLD analysis project Ga0326511, IMG submission 203701) | Bovine rumen microbial communities from UC Davis, California, United States - 0_2496_0518 | ecosystem: Host-associated > Mammals > Digestive system > Stomach > Rumen | place: USA... | reverse complement strand
GGGTTGACATTGGACACTCGGATACCGTTCTTAAATCTTCCCAGTCACCTCGGCAGACACTACCAGGTAACCAAGGCTCGTCCGGCCGGAGATCCGATCAGCTCCGATCAGCTCCGATCAGATCCAAACAAAAAAGAGCCCCGATCCTTGGTTTGGATCAGGGCCCCAGGCAGGGTGACAATCTAATATTGATTGCATTTAGATTATATCATGTTTTATTCATAATAGAAACCGCTATTAACATATCCGTTAACCGCTTCTTTTTCAGATCCATACCCGGCAATGTCAATTGAAGCATCTGCACATTTTACATATCCGGACAATGTATTGATCCGAGCGGTTTTGAAATACGGCATACCGCTAATATTTTTATATTCTGTTAGGTTTGTTGTTGAGGGTTTACGGGTGAATACTGTAGTATGTATATTCAAGCCCAGGGATGAGCCTATATAACTTGACATTGATCCGTTAATCTGGGTGTGATGTGATAATGAATTGAATAACCCGGAACCACCTCCGGCAATTGCACTAACACCGGCTATAACGCCCCCGGCCCCACCGCTTGCCAAACCAGTTGCAAGGCTTGCAACACCTCCGAGCATTGACATTATACCGGTAGCTGCCCCTATGGGGTTATAGGAAGATCCGCACACCGGAACATTAGCCGCGCAGTTACCTGAATAAGTAGATAATATGGTATCACTATCAAGGCCGATTTTATACACTATATCACCATTGATTTGATCCAATGTCGCTTTAATATATAATGATTTTTGATTGACCATTGAGCCCAGATCCAGATCAACGCAACCGACAAAAGGAAGAAATAACAATCCGGTGCTATATGGTGATATATCTAAATAACTAATACCCAGTCCAAGATCATCCGACGGATAATATACATCTGTGGTAGTTTCTAATAATGTTATCATTCTATCAGTAGGATTTATCCTATATACACCAGATAATAGATCTATGTGTACACCCTGAGGGTTTCCGATAGTAATTGTATCATCCCCAGTGATAGGCCAGCGAGGCATTACACACGCGCTGATTAGGACGTTGGTCATGTCAAAAAAATCACGTGTTAATTGACCATTTAATGATTTGTCGTACATTTCAGACAGTAGATTAGCACATTTTGAAGCGTCCATCATGTAATAGCTGATCCCCGAGCTATCAGCTACTCCGACAATAAAACAATTCGCTGTCGTGTCAAATGTCGGCAGTGTACCTATATTAGTATCTTTTGTTAGTATTTCACAAGTCGGTTTATTACGGGGATCTAATATAGTCTTTATATTACTGGATGCTGCATATTCTACATCACCCGTATAAGCTCCAATTGAGCTTTTATATGTTGCCATCGGATCCGCTTCACATCTTATAAGCAGTCTATCCCTCCCGGCCCTTGTGATATCCGATACATAGTAGTATCTTCCAAAGTCCGGGCAATAAATATAATTTACAGTCGCAGGAACGCCGATACAATCAAAAGTAGGACTTAAAATAGAAGTATCATCTTTAAGATTAACATTTACTTCTATTCCTCCAGTCGGCTGTTTGGTTGAGTTTCTGCGCTTTGAAAATCCCGTCCAGTATTGTATAATCATGCGTTCAACCTCTCTTTCATGTGTCCATAGCTCACATAACCATATACTCCATCCTCTTTGATATTCTCTTCACGCTGGAAGTGTTTTAACACTCTTTCCGTTTCAGATCCAAATCTTCCATCTATCACGATATCATAACCTAAATATTTAAAATCCTGCTGCAGTCTTTCAACCATTATGGAAGTATCACCTCGCTTTAATGTAGGAACTGCTGCAGTAGGTTTGATCATAGGATCCTGAAAGCTCACAACCGGGATCTGTTTATCTGTTTTCCAAAAAGACTTTGTTTTCCTTGTGTCAACGTGGCAACCCCAGTCATATAGACCGATACCCAAAAATCCCAGAGCTTCGGCCTTCTTTGCTACATCCTCAGGATTCACACCACTTATTGCAATATCTGCAGCTTTTCCGTATATGTGCTGACTTCTCGGAGCGCCTTTTATCTTCTTATTATATTCTGTTGTTCTGTATCCGGAATTGATAACAATAGGCTTTTCGATAATATCGCGGAGCGCCTGCAGTTTTATAACAAGATCAGAATCAATCTTCACTACGTCGGATCCGTCATGGCATGAAAACTCTTTAACTTTAAAATTTGTAGCTTTTCCGTCAATCTTAAAAACTGAATTTCCATCTTTTTTGACTGAATAGGTCTGTACACCTTCGCCCGGTGTGATTGTTATATAATTCATTTACGCCACCTCTCTTTCACGTTTTCTATCATTATACCTATAAGAACAGCACAAAAGAAGGCATCAACTGCGAGCACCGGAACTGCACATAGTATAATTATATTTAATATAGTATTCATTTTTCTTCCTTCTTTATCGCTTCGCATAAGTCCAGCTTATCAATGAGCTCCTGAAGCGCTTTTGTGTTATTGTTGATAGCCTGCTGCATGGATCTGTTAAGGTTTGCTTGCTCAGCTCTGAGATCTGTCATTGTCTTATTGTTGTTCTCTGTCTGCCACTTGACGAACCAGCCTAAGCCAATACATGCGGCTATAGGGAAGCCTACGGAACTGACTAAAGTTGCAATTTCATTCATTTTGTAATTTCCTCCTATATATTAAATCTCTTTTTATAATTCACTATCAGATCATATAGTGAATATTTTTCAAATAACATACGGCCCTCAATACAACTATTCAGCAAGTCTATAGCATAATCATAATAGAAAGCCCGGCGCCCCATTTCCTTATCCAGATCATATTTTATAGGGCATTTTCCTTTTGTAGTACACATATAGTAGGAAGCATCATTATTATAAATATAATATTCTTTTCCTTTATGTGTCAATTTTATCATTGGCCTATAGCCTTTGATGGGGATCTTCTTTATATTGCTAAAATCATTATAAGCGAATTCATTAGAAAATGCCATACGCCCCCAGGCAGTCCCAGCCATAGATCTATATAACCCGGTCTTTTGTTCTGCTGCCAGTATCTCTTCCGGTGTTTTTAATATCCGGATAAATATACCACGATCTTCCAGATATCTTATTTCCGTTTGTGTCATATACATTTCAGCTATTATATCCGTAAGCTCTAATACTTCACATGTATAGTTGAATACATTTACCGCATTAGCAAATAAGAATAGCTTGAGCTCATCCCTTCCGCGCATTGTTCTGTCTCTTGATACCGTTTTGTATAATTCCATTACGGCTTCGCCTTCCATTCTGGATGTGCGCTCTGTAGGTTGCGGGATAAATTCATCAAATATAATAGATTCACATTCCGAGAGATCAAAGCCCTTAAATTTAGCTATTGCGGATAATGCAAGAAGATAACCATAAGGCTTTCCGACTGCCCCGCCATCTTCTCCGCGCTCATAAAAAGCACCGAGTCCGTCTTTTATCTTAAAAGCTTTGATATCTGTTCCGAAGTCGCGGTTTATTGATTTATACGGAGATAGATCTACTTCATAATCAGCAGATTTATTTCCGAGAATATTACCTGCACAAAGTAGGTCTACATCCTTTGCGGTACGCTTTAAAAATACATGCTGGGTATGATTTTCTAAATGATATCTGAGTCCTGAATATGTCTTACCGGTGTTACGTCCTCCGACGATAACATAACACCAGGCATCCGGATAATCTTTTATATCATTTTCTACGTTATAATGGATTGAATCCAAACATGGCGAAGAGATCTTCATCATATATCTGCACCTCTATTGTATCTAAATCCTCAGGATCCGGAAGTATAGCATCACCTATAATATAATCAGCAGGCTCCAGATCTATACTGTCACCGGTCCAGTTTCCTTTTCTGTCTTTATAAATATTATCAACAAAACAATGTGTATGCTGTAGCTTCCCGGAAGTCTTACCATCAAATAAGAAGTAAGTCCTGAAATTATGTATATTATTTTCGAGTGACTTCGCGCCCTTCTTAGGAACTCCGGCCACGGTGATTTTCAGATCATCACCCATAACAAAATTATCGCCTGTCGCTCTATATGGTCTATAGCAATAACACTTACTATGTAAAGCTTTGAACTGCATACACTGTTTATCTAGCTCGACTACTCCGAGATTATAAGTAACGCCGTCATGCTCTACGCCTGAGTATCCGCGCTCTTTTATAAGTCTCTTACACCTCTTATTATACGCTTCAATCTTCTTTTTGTTAAATTTAGTAGCAAATACTGAGTCGGTATCAGAATATAACCAGATACCATCATCAGCCACGCAGGATCCGACAAGAAATAGATTCCTTCTTGCGTAGGCAGTAACCCACGGCGCTATAGTATAAGGAAGGAAAGAGTTATAATTATTGAGATATTTATCATATTTTGCTTTAGGATCATCATCTTCCGGCTCGTAAAAGTCCCCGGTGATATAATCTTCCTTGATATCCGGTTTAACGGGCTTCTGGGCCGTGAGTCCGTAACACGAATTGAGTTTCGATTTTTCGATAGCGTACTGTATGTCATCAATGCCTTTAAGGCTGCACTTCAGCTTATATCTTTCAAATACATAATCAGTAAACCATCTGGGGAGATAATCTTTTGCAGCTACATAAACCTCTGAAAATTCTATAGTATCATAATCATACATATAAATGAACTGCTCAAGATCCAGCTCGTTATAATATATCTCAACCTCTGAACATGATATTATCCTTCCGTTATCTATTGTCTCATTCCGGCAATACTGGCATTTAGCGCGTGACAATATCGGCATCGGATACCGTTTATCATGAAGCCTTACCTTTGTTGCTTTCATCTTAAACACGAAGCAATAATCATCTTTATTATTTATAATGTAAGCAGCATCAACTTTTCTTTCCAGCTTCCAGAACTTCTCGCAGGCGTATTTTTCAGTTAACATAACAAAAGGATAAGCGCTACTTTCATCATAACACTCAACGTCTGTATATACATAACCCATGCAGGCGCGGTTCCCGTGAGTATATCCGCCATTGAAAAGATTTTCAAAGATGAGCTGCAGATTATAATCATCCGGCTGCAGTTTCGTAAACCACTTATGAGCATAATAAGCGCGTCCTATCGCCCTCGCTTCACCTCTAACTATTCCCGTTGCGGTGTATGGTATACTTCCTATTGTTTTCTTTAAGATCTGACAAGTAGCATCCAAACACTCAACCCCGGATAAAACATCATTCTGGATATATAATAATTCATCATCCGAAAGTGTATCTGACTGGTTACGTGGTTTATTATAATCCCATTTTCCGAGTGCTTTTTGGTGTTCGACGTTTAAATCCTTCGCCCATTTTGCGAGCGATCTTTGAGCCAGTGCCAGCGAGTCTTTTAATATAATGCCGTTTTCAAATTTTATATAAAGCGGATTTAATGGCCTTGTGTTTAACTGATCTGTAGGGTAGCCGAACGCTTCAAAATAAAATTTTCTTTGGAAGATCCAATCATAGCTAAGATTATGATAGAACACATATAACTCATCCGAAGCGATAGCGCCCCGGATCCTTTTAAGGCAATCATTAAAATCATAAGGACTCTGGCCCCATAAGCATACTATATTATGATGGAAAGCTCTGATTGCTATAGACCATGCCACAATATGGTTATCATGCTTTTTAAGTCCTTCCTTCTTGCTGGTCTCCGTGTCGGCCATTATGATAACATCACCATATGAAGTTTTCTTCCTATTGGACTTTGTTCTTATATAAATGTGATTTAATATTGAATAATCAAAGCAATCCCATTTCGTTAGAGCGTAGTCAACGCTTTTAATGAAAGTGCTCTCTTTCCGGTATAGGGTTTTAATCATATCTCACCTATAAATCTCTTAACTGCTTCTTGATATTTTCTTTTTCGCTCCGTGTCATGTTGCGCTTAAATTCCAAGTGCTTTTTGGATTTCATTATCTCCTCAGCTACATCGTCGGCCGGTGTGCGCTTCATGGACTCGGCGTGTTCTTCAAGGCCTTTTTTGATTTTCTTCTGAGCGCTCTGGATCTTTCCCATAGCTTTTAATATTACGTCGGATCCGTATTGCTGTTTAAGTTTATCAAAATCGCCTGACTCTATGAAGGATGCGAACTCATGCCATTTAAAATTAGTGCCGTACTTTCTATTGATAGAATCAGTAGCTTTTTGTATCATCTGGATACCGGACTTTGTAGAAGTCGGGGATTTAAGGAAGCGCTGCATTTCATTGACGCGCTCACGCCATTCGAAGGTTCCGGGCTTCGGGATCTTCTGATTGAATCGGATTTGGCCATCTTCCATCATTTCAAGCGCACGATTATAAGCGAACTTATAAGCGCCCTCATATTTTGGATCCGCAGGCTTGCCCCGTAGGCCTTCCATCTCTTCTATTCTTATCATTCTCTGATCCGACATCTTAGCAAGTCTGATAAAATATTGTGTGTCCGTCTCTCCTGGCTTATAGTCCAGATTAGGCGGTGACCATCTACTTTTTGATTTTGCCATTTTTTAAGATCCTCCTCCGCGCTTCTCTGTTCATGTGTGCCTTGCTATGCTCAACGGCATACATCCAGTAGTTATTTACTGCTCTTTTAAGCTCTCTGTCCGGCTTAAACGGTTTGTGATTATTGCTCATTTTCTACCTCCTCTAATATTTTATACCCATCAATTAGATTATTTATAATGCCGGCGATTTCATCGAGTTTATCTTCTATCCAGCCGCTTCGTGGTGAAGTGCCATACTCTCCATACAAAAGTACAAGAAATCCATAAATGATGTTACCGTCATCTGTATAATAGCTACTATGAAATCTATTTACTCTATCCCTGACTTCCTCGCATAATTCTACCATTTCGCTAAACTCTCTATTATATGCAAATGAATTGAAAAGCGCTTCGATTATTTTAATAGCGTCCATCCTTATCCTCCTATTAAATAAGGGCACCGCGTTTAACAGTGCCCTTGCAATAACCCGGTTAATTGTTATCTCAATCTTCTATATTAAGTGCCTTTTTGATTCCGGCTTCTATCTTTTCAAGCGTCTCCGGGCTGATCTTGAAAAATACTTCATTATACCACTTGCCATCTTTACCCTTCTTTGAAGGGAAGTCAATCTTTGCGAACTCTTCGTTTGTGGTGTGGTTTGTCAGTGTCTTGTATGCGCAGCCCTTCACGATAACATGGTTAGCTGCCATATCAAACATGATAGTACCATTTTCGAGCTCGCAGGCTCTGAGAACCTCGATCTCATACTCAAAATTCTTTTCTTCTGTTGCCTTTGCTTTTCCTTTAATTGCCATTGCATTTTCTCCTATTCTTTAAAATGTGGGTTATTGCTATCACCCTTTACGGGGTTTTAACGTGGTTATCATTATCCGGACCTTTACCGGATCATAATCGCAAGGCTTCATTCTATTATGATTGTTGCGCCAGTTATTGCATTTCTTACCATAGAACACACAATCCTTACATCGTTCGCCGTTCCTTGCGTCGCAGATCTCGCGGATCCTTGTTATATTATCTCTTATCTGCATCTTTAGTCCTCTTAGTATTTATTATGAGTCCTTTAAGATCTCTGAACTTATAATGATCTGTATAAGCTGCGCTATATTCTCCGAAGGTGTGACTGATTGATATAACATCATTATTAAATTCGTATTTAAGAACGCCCTTATATGTGATCCTGAGATCATCCTTCGTGATTATCGTTATCTTCATCCTGCGTCACCTCTCTTTCACTCATCGGAATATCCAGCGCTTCTATGATCGCTTTAAAATCAGCACGATCATAAGTCTCATAGATTGAATCAATATAAATGGTACTTCCATTATGCTTTAAATATCTGCTAATTGCAAGCTGTGCCCTATGTAACTTATCTTCAGCAATCTTAGTCAATCTCTTAGCATTTTCAAGCTGAAAGCGTAGACTCTCATTATCATCTTCAATGCTCATAAGCTTTTCTACTACATAATCTTCGCAAGTGTGCATTTTCTGTTCTTCCTTTCTTTAAAACCTTGTTTCCCGGTACCACTCTAAAGCCTTCTTTATCTCTTCCTCTCTGGCCTTAAAGCTTTCTACTTCCTTAGTGCAGTTGATGCGGTTACCCATATTTAAGCAGCACCACTTACCACCCTTAAATTTAAGCTTTCTTACTCCTAATGTTATTCGCCCGGTGTAGTCGTCCTGATTTTCTATTATCAGAAGATAATCTCCGTTCGCTTTAACTACTTCCTTATTCCAGATACCCATGTAGTGCACCTCCTTTCGTATACAAATATATAATATAAATATGAACAGAGTGTGAACAGACTTTTGACTTTTTGTAAATTCTATAATATAATTTTCTTGAAAGCTCAGGGCAGATGTGCGCGTAACAGTAAAGACAGCACCGTACTACGGTGTCGCGCTGGTTTAGTCAACCGATAACTGCCCTGCTCTTTCCGGAAAGAGAGGTGCAAAATGAATATTGCGGAAATCGTAAAACTATCGACTAATGGATACAAAGTATCCGAGATCAATGAGCTAAAGGGAATAGTAAAAGATAACCCCGAAGCTCTGACACTTGCTTTAAATGGTAATTCTTTTTCAGATGTTAAAGAGCTTTTAACTTTAACCGACTCCGAAGATGGCCCTAAGCCTGAGGAGCCTGAAGCAGATCAGGGCAAAAGCGATCCTGAACCGGACTATAAAAAGTTATATGAAGAGTTAAAGCTAAAGTCTGATGATCTGGAAAAAACCATTAAAGAAATACAAGAAACCAACAAAAGGACACCCGGACCGGATCAGCCTACCGAAGAGGAGGAGCTGGCCGAGATTGTCAAAAGCTTTATGTAATAGGAGGAAAATAAAATGGCTAAAGTTCTTACCCAGAAAGATGCCTACACGCTTATCAATTCACTTGTTAAGCAGGCTACCGGACAGACAACCCTTACAGCTACAGACGTATCTTCTTTTGTATCTGTAGGTGAAAAATTGCTGGCTTCCGGTTATGAAAATGTGCTCGGATCTCTCTCGCTGGTCCTGGGCCGTACACTTGTAGCAAGTAGAGATTATAAAGCTCGATTTGCTATGTTAAATGCACTCAATACCGGCGTTTATACTCACAGACTCAGAAAGATATCTTTCTATGCTGATGAAGCTCTCCCTTCAGGAGCATGGAACACTGATCTCTATACGAACCTTGCTGAAGGTTTCACCTCTGGAGAGAACCCTAACGCTGGCGGCACTCCTCAGTCTACAAAGTCGCAATGGGAACAGCATCGCAAAGAGGTTTTAGAGGTGAATTTTGGAGGAAGCGATGTTTGGCAGTATGCCATAACCAGAGACCGTGACGCTTTAAAGCAGGCTTTCAGAAGCCCCGAAGATTTCAATATGTTTGTAGCCGGTATGCTTACCGAGTGCGCTAATGATATCGAATCCCAGATCGAAGCATTTAACCGCATGACCTTTGCTTCCGAAGTTGCAAAGCGTTACTTCCTTGAAGCTAACAACATAACAAAAGGATGTGCTATCAACCTTACTGCAGGCTTTAATACAAAGTTCGGTACCAGCTACACATCAGCACAGCTTCGCAGCACTTACCTCAAAGAGTTCCTTGCTTATATGGTAAGCGTTATAAAGACTGTATCTGATAGGATGACTGAGCGCGGAACCGATTATCATGATCCCTTCACTAACGCAAATAGTCAGGTAATACTTCGTCACACTCCCTATGATCGTCAGCGAATCATGCTTTATACACCGCTTCTTAGGGATGCTGAGTCAATGGTACTTCCTGAGATCTTCCATCCTGAGCGCCTTGATATCGGCAAACAGTTTGAGGGCGTTGAGTTCTGGCAGTCTAACTTTAATGAGTCTGTAAGACCTTCGATCAATATGACATCTGCTTATATGGATCACGGCACCGGAGTGCAGACCACGACCGGACCTATCAGTATCGACTTTCTCGTCGGGGCAATTTGGGACAGTGATGCAATTATGACGGATTTCCAAATGTCGGATGCGGACGCCACGAGCCTTGAGGCCAGAAAAAAATATTACACGATCTGGTATGATTTTGCGAGAAATGCGATCACGGACCAGACCGAGAACATGACCATATTCTATATGGCAGATCCTACACCGTAATAAGGAGGATTTTAAATGTATATTCCTTTTAACTATCAACAGATCAATACTGCTGCAGGATTATACAACCCTTCCTCGGTAAAGGCTTACAACAATCAGACCTTTGCTTTCTGGGAGCGTGCGCTGTTTCAGCGTGCGCTCTCGGTTCTTGATATATCACTCCCTGAGGACTGGAACGGATCCATAAAAGATCTGTTTAATTACATATTATTTAAAATCGGTTTTGTTATCGTATTCAATGAAGATAAATATGGCACTATCTTCACTTATGGCTCTCTTAGCGGATATGATGTATTCTACAGACCTACGAACGCCATCATCGCTAATCCGGTTATCGGTTCGCGCAATATGGTAATAGGTAAAGAGTGCGGAATATTAAAGCTTACCCCGGACTACTTCGGGATCTGGGATATTATCTCATATTATGCGGAGAAGTTATCGACTCTTGATAATGCTATCAACATGAGCCTTATAAATAACAAATTTGCTTTCATGCTGGGAGCAAAAAATAAGGCTGCAGGCGAAGCGCTTAAAAAGATGCTTGATAAGATAAACAAGGGAGAGCCGGCTGTTATCTATGACCAGAAACTTGCTAATGATCCGAATGATAAATCAGAGCCGTGGCAGTTCTGGGATAGGGGAAATCTTAAAGAGAGCTACTTAACCACAGATCAGCTCAACGATTTCAGAACACTTTTATATAATTTTGACTCAGAGATCGGTATACCGACACTCAGATCAGAGAAGAAGGAGCGCATGATAACTGATGAAGCTATCGGCCTGCAGCGTGATGCGGTTTCCAGATCAGAGATATGGCTTGATACTTTCAATGAGTCAGCCATAGAAGTTAACAAGCTTTTCGGGCTTGATATATCGGCAAAGCGTAAATCAATAGAGGGAGGTGGCACAAATGAGTTCAGCGAATCTGACAATGCTGGGGATGTTTAAATATGATAAAACACTCTTTGATGATTTAACATTCCCCGCAGGAATAAACAAAGATACGGCAGTAGATGAGATCCTTATCGAGTGCGGTGAATTTGAAGTTATTTATCCCGACGTTGATTTTATGAAATCTATAATAAGTCACTGGGGACGTAAACACTACCGCACTTTTGAAAAATGGGTAGAGGGACTTGCAGTAGACTTTGACCCGCTTTACAATTTCGACAGACACGAAGTGTATACTGATACTCATAAGAGCTCAGACAATGAGACATCACAAAACAGCACATCCAGTAACACAAATACGAGCTCTCAGAATAGCTCTACTTCCAACACGAACACAAACTCAAATAATACAGACTCCAGAAGTGTCAGTGCATATGACTCAAATAGTATGCAACCCCGTGAAAATGAATTATCAAATGGTAATGTAAACGTCACGGGCTCTGCGTCAGGTAATAGCACCGGATCTGAAACCACAACGGGATCCAATAATGGAACCGTAAGCCGTAGCGGTGAGGTTGAAGTAGTACATGAGGGACATTTATATGGTAATATAGGTGTGACCACTTCAACTCAGATGTTGGAAGATTTCCTGCGCGTCGAGAAATGGAATTTATATGAAAATATCGCGGAGCTCTTTGTTGATGAGTTCTGCATAAGAATCTATTAAGGAGGTTGAAATGTTTATCGATAAATATCCCTATACTAATTTCCATGAGCTCAATCTCGATTTTCTGCTCTCTAAGATCAGAGAGCTTGAAACCGAGATCAGTGAGTTTGTGGCCAGAAATTCAATAAAATATGCTGATCCGTTTCAATGGAATATTACTACTCAGTACGGCAAGAACACAGTAACGATTGACGCTAATACCGGTGTCGCTTATTTATCCATACAGCCGGTACCCACTGGAATAGCTATTACAGATACAAATTACTGGACACCCGTCTTTGATCTAAGCCAGATGTTTATGGATTTTAATGATAATCTGTCCCATAATGATGAAGAACAGAATATCACCTCGGCGCATCATTATAATACAGATGATTGGTTAATATGGAAAAATCAGTTATATTTGGTAATTGCTGAGATCCATATTGGTGATGGTTTTGTACCGGGACTCAATATCGAATTAAAAAGCGTCGAAGAGTTATTTGCACAGTTTACTTCTGATCTCATTAACAGATTTAATACGTTTATGTCTAATCTGACCGCAAACAATGAAGGTGACAATGCAACATCCTCATCCAGCTATGCAGTTGATAACTGGCTCTTATGGAATGACGCTTTATATTTAGTAACCGCAGCTATAAATCCCGGTGATGCTTTAGTTCCGGGTACTAATATAGAAGCTAAAACCGTTGAAGATCTGATTAGTACAATCGCAACAGATCTCTCAACCGCTCAGGGCGATATATCAAACCTGCAGAATGATATGACCAACGCCCAGAACAATATTACAAACATAAATAACTCAATCACAGCAATCAACAACGCTATAGCCGGAGTGAATAGCAGGAATTTTGATTTGGGTTATATGATAATGTTAACCGACTCTTTCGGTGAGAATATTTCCCCGAATATCACGGATTATGTGCCGTCTTATCTTAATATGGCATCTGGTCAGTATCTCACACATGCAAAGGGCGGATGTGGTTTCGGCCCGTCGTGTCCTGCTAACTATCTTACAGAATTACAGTCGATCGCGGGAAGCGTTCCGGATGCGTCAAAGGTTAAAACAATTCTTGTAACCGGTGGTTCTAATGATGTTGGATATGGAGACACCGAAGTATTGATCGAAAATGGTATTTCAAGCTTTATGACATATTGCAAAGCTACATATCCTAACGCGCGTGTTTATATAGCATTTACCGGTTGGTGCATGCAGTACACCAGTGCTACATGGAATCCCGCGAGATTTAGAATAGTCCTTGATTACTATACTAAGGTGACTGAATATGGCGGTTATCTTCTTAAGGGTATTCATGCAGCAATGCACAAATTTAGTAATTTTAATGGCGATGATATACATCCCAACGCAACGGGCCAGCTCCTTCTTGGCAAGGCAATTGCTAACGCGCTTGTAACTGGCGATTGTGATATACACATCAACGCAGTCGGAACCGTCTCAAGTGCTGCAGGGTACACGGTACAGGGTACATGGAATATCGAAGATCGTATTGATAATGAAATAATCACATCACGAATCAACGGTAGCGGTACCAGCCCCAACCCGAGAGTAGTTTTTTCAAATAACCTTGTCGTGTCGGCGAGCGCTGAGCCCTCGGTTATCTGGATCGGAACGATTGACGATTATTGTATAGGTAACGCCGGGGCGCCTTATATCGGGCAGGACTTTATAGCATTGTTCACGTCGAATGAATTGACAAGACATATCAACTGTAGATTTGTTCGTCAGGTTAACAACTTCGGTCTGATCTTTGATCTTTCTCCGGGAACATATACAACACCAACAATGTATCTACCAACATATCTTGAAATCAAAACAGACATTTACAACTGCTGATCTCCAACCCTTAGGGCCCTGATCCAAACCAAGGATCGGGGCTCTTTTTTGTTTGGATCTGATGGCCGAGGTTGCCCGAGTTACCTGGGGAAGTCTGCCAAGGTGACTGGATGTCCAATGTCA
>Ga0326511_10002943_pt1 | contig 13758 bp, 21 predicted proteins | sample 0_2496_0518_D_FD_203701 | JGI IMG/M metagenome (GOLD analysis project Ga0326511, IMG submission 203701) | Bovine rumen microbial communities from UC Davis, California, United States - 0_2496_0518 | ecosystem: Host-associated > Mammals > Digestive system > Stomach > Rumen | place: USA... | reverse complement strand
GAGTACCTAATAGTATGCAAAAATGTGCGTTCAAATTTTTGCGTTCCCCCAGCGCCCCGCGAACGCCAGCCCCGCCCGCGCTGCCGCCGGCCCGCCCTGCCGCCAGTGTTCAAAATATTGCGCGCAAAGCGTTGAGATGAACATATGTATATACGCGTGAATACAGTATGAATAAATATTCAGAAGCGGAATGAATAAATATTTTTTTCAAGAAAATGAAAAAGCCGCAGGCGCCTTGTCCTGCGGCCCTGCCTCCGGATGTGAGGCAGTAATATGAAGAAGAGGAAAAATGAAGAAAGCGATTATTCTGCCTTGGCAAGCTCCTGCCAGTCGCTGACGACAATGGTGTCGCCCACCTGGCCCCAGGCTGCGGCGGTGTATGTCGTGGATCCGTTAATGCTGAACGTCTGGAACGTAAGACGGATCGCCAGCGTGTCGCTCCAGTTTGAGGAATCCAGGCTCAGGACGCCATTAGCAGAGCCAGGCATATCGTCGAAAAGCGCCGTGCCGGAGTAAACCGGTATAGACATACAGGTCCTGGAGGGCATGGCTTCGACGAGCTGCCGCAGCGTATAGCCGGACGTCAGGCCCAGCTCAGAAACGGAGCTGATATGGTACAGCCGATTGCCGCCGACAAAGAGCGGAGCCACGGAGCAGAGCGACAGGCACATAGAGCACCAGGCCATATTATTGGTGACAGCGTCGTATCTATCGGCCTCGTCCTGCGAGAGCGCGTATGTCCGGCACTCGTGCAGCTGGGAATATCTGAATCCCTGATGGAAAGCCCAGTTGTGGAATGTCGGCGTTGCGCTGCCGATATTAGTCACTCGGACCGGCCTGTCTATTCCCTGGATAACGGAGGGATAAGTGTCTTCCATGTAGTCCAGGAATTTCATACCGGCCTTGGAAAGCGCGATCCGGTACTCCGGATTTGTCGCGGATCCCAGGAAATATAACGGCGCATAATCGTCGCCGGATCCGAAGAAATCATGGAAATCAAGGATCACGGTTCCGTTAAAGGCTTTCTGGCTCTTATAGCTGTTGACGACAGACATCACGAACTGTGTCCCGCGCTCGGATCCTGCGGAGGCTCCCTTGTAGGGATTTGTCGAAGAGTCCCAGGCATACGGGAAATTTCGGTTGATGTCTACATCATTAGAATTCCGCCGCACTGCCGGCGTCTGATCCATGCCCCAGGGATTTACACAAGGCAGGATGACCAGGTTGACGTTGTTTTTGATGTACTCAAAAGCCGGACCCTCTCCGTTAAGGATAGCCCGCACAATATGGTACAATGTCCACATATTCTGCTTTTCGTCGCCGTGGATCCCGGACGTGATAATGATACGGTTTGACGTGTACGCAAGCTCCCGGCCGTACGCGTACTCGCCCGAAGGCTCCGCGTCCTCGCCTCTAACGGCAGTCCGACGGTCAGCGTCGCAGGCGAGCGTGTAATAGACAAGGTCCTTTCCGGTCTCGTCCGTACCCCAGAGATGGCGCTCGAACGCGTCGGAGGTCATGGCGTCGTACAGCCCGTAAAGCTCCGTTGATGTCATGTCCGCGAGATCCGGCCTGACGGTATAGTGCGACGGCTGCTGCGGGTTGTCTTCCAGGTTCTTACCGGTGACAAGCCTACCGTTTAATGCTATCTGCTCCAGGAGTGCTGCCATGCTGCCGTCCCGGATCATCTGCTGGATCACGTTCGCGATGTCGTCCTCGATATTGCCGCCGTCGATCTTGTCCATCCGGGCCTCAAGCTCTTTCATCATGCGGAGAAGCCAGTCCAGGTTCAGTTCGTGAAAATTAGTATAGGGGAAATGCTCAAAAAGTCCCATGTAGTCCCTCCTTAATATACCATGACGCAGAATTCGTGTTTAAAATCCTGCATGATCACATCATACAGCGAGAACATGACAGCTTCCCTCTCGGCCTGTATCATCTGCTGCGTCATTGTGACGCCAATATTACCATGCCGCTCATGCTCCGTCACTTCGTTTTCTGTCCTGTCCCGGTCTCTGGATCCGGAAGAATCCTCCGAGCCGTTCTCGGTCCTGGTAAGGTCCCGTGTGCCCGCGTGTTCCGCGTGGGACGTCGTGTCGATGTCCTGGATCTGCTGGTCATTGGGCGAATAAGCGTTCGTGTCAAAAGCGGTCACGTTGCCTTTGATGTCCGCGTCTGTGGTCCCGGAGGAATCCACCTCGCCGGTCGTGTCCTCATCGTCCACGGTGGTCTTGCCGGTGGTCACATTCCCGGTCGTGGTCTCGTCCTCGTTTTCCGACAGATCCCGCCTCGTGATCTCTATGCCGTCCACGTTCCAGATCGGGTTGTATTTGTATAAGGTCGTATTATACAGCGCAGCCCATACAGGGAAGCGGCGGTTAGTCCAGGACCGGATCAGATGCCGCAGGATCAGCGGATCAGAGTAGACAAGCGACATCTCGCCGCAGGAAGTCAGGATATAATTAATTGCTGTCTGCCGGTCCGGCACCCAGGAAATAACCTTTTCTGCGTCGGAAGTGACATCAGCGACGCCGGGAACCTTAAAGCCCCGCCAGATGTCAGGATCCAGATTCTGAATTGCTACTATCGACATCAGTGCCATTCTCCGTCACCTCCAGTTTTATATCATCTCTCCAGTCCACGGAAAGCTGTATCCCGAACATATCCGAGGCCTGTCTGCAGGATTTCTGCAGCTCGTCCAGCCAGAGCGCACATTTTGAGCGGGTCTCAAAATTGTTGGCGTTCACTTCGTCCTTGATCAGTCTTTCCTTTTTCTGCGTGTTGGCGTTCGGGATCCCGATCTCCGTCAGGAACATCGCCCGGATCGTGCGCAGCACATCCAGCAATTTATCGGCAATAAAATTCTGACCGACGTTCTGCAGAAAGAGCTGTACGCGCAGGTTGCCCATATCGTCAAAAAGCTGTTTATCAGCAACCGCCATTGGATTTCCGGAGGTGATCTCGTCGAACAGCTTTTTATAAGATTCCGCAGCAGCCTTATTGTCTGCGGCAAAGACGAACGACAGTTTGCTGTTCAGCAGGTTTACGCCTGCGGTCTCGGCTGCCAGGGCCATCAGATCCCCGTAATAGTCCACGATGTCGTAGAGTCCGAGATAGTCAGGCTCCAGCTTGATCAGGGTCGTATTCCGCCCGATCTGCAGCGTATAGGATTTCCCGCCGGCAAACAGCGGGTTCGTGACGATCAGCTGAGAGGGCCTGTAAAAAATATTATAGCCTGACAGCGTCCCATGCTGGGGGATCACGCCGTATTTATCGGTGTCCAGGATGCCGATAAATCCAATGACGTAAAGGACATAGAGAAAATAACTCCGGTCCCAGGTCTCCGGCATTTCCCACTTAAAGGGCGTCATGGCGTCCTGCAGGAGATACCGTTTAAAGAACTGCGCAAGGCCGGTATTTTTAACATGAACGGTAGAGGGAGAGACAAGACTATTATACGCGTTCACATTATCATAAAAATAGGGCGCGTTAATCATAGAAAAATCCTCCTGTTAAGTATGCTGCGATCTGGTCCAGCTCGCCCTGGGTCGCCGGTGCGGAGATGTCGCCGTCCCTGCAGAGAGTATATCCCGCAAGCGTGTTTATCGTCTTGATCGTGCAGATCGGGCGCCCCTGCTCCGGGATGTCCATATCAACGTGGTCCAGGCTCCGGATCCAGAGATGGATATCTCTGCCGATAGATGTCATATTTCCCATGTTGCCGGCGCTAACAGCGTCGGGGACAAGGGATATTGCAGCGTTTAACACGCCTGCGGCTGCCGAGATCGGGTTTGCCGTTTCTGCTTTTGAGATCCCGCCCAGGATAGAATTGACGACGTTTCCGATGTCCAGCTTGTTTGCGCCGAACTGTACCGGTACGCCCACCTGCGCGGTCCTCATAGCCAGCAGCGGACCCTCCATCTGTGTCCCGGCGTAAACGTGCAGTACGCCGATCCCGGTGAACACGTCAACATCACAAAGGACGAAGCATCCGCCATAATTGACAAGCGCCAGGGAGTCAAGCTGGATCGTGCCGAACGGCATAAACTCCAGAGTATACGACGTATACGGAGCGCACGACTCCCACTTATTCCGGAGCATCACCCAGGAGGGAAGCGCAAGCGCCCTGTGCATCTGGAAAGAAGAGGCCTTTATCGGTATCCCCTGTCCGGCTCTTATAAGTCCCAGCTTGATGTCTACCGGCGTGAGCGTCGGGTCCTCGAAGATCTGCGGAAACCACATATACCCGTTAAGATACTGGGATATATCAGTTCCGGCATTGATTACAGAACTTCCGAGCCATTCGAGCGCTGTCTGCACATCGGTTATTGATGAAAAATCGGTGGATATCTGATAGATATCGTTAAACGCCATCCAGATCGTGTTTATTGCCTGGGCTGCGGTCTGCTGGAAAAGTGTGACGCCCAGAGTATTTGCCGGATTATTAAGACCGGAAACATTAAGGACATAACACCCGTTATTCTGCGCGTCCGGGATCCAGCCGGTCGAAGCCGTGATATCGTCCATCCGTTCTCCGCCGGTTGCCGGATAGAGGCTGTCAAAGACATCATTATCATATTCCGACGCGCTGCGCAGAATATATTTTGAACTGTTCCCGATCTCCGTCTTCCAGGAGGCCAGGACGTCCACGGACAGCGTCGCGGTCCACTTCCTGTTTTGGTACTCCCAGTTTGTCACCCAGTAATAGCGCCCGAAGTCCTGAATATAGGCATAATTAAAAGCCGTCGGGGATCCCGTCCCCGTCCAGATCAGATCCAGACGGGGAGAGATCACGCTTGACGGCTCTTTCAAAATGACCGTGTAATCAGTTCCTCCGGTAGGCCGCGCGGTGCTGTTTACTCTCTTTGAAAATGTATAGAACTTAACATTCACGCGGCAGCCCTCCTATCAATCCAGAACGAAGACAACGCCGTTTTCTGTGAAATCGTTCCAGTAGCGATCGGTGTAATGATACCACTGATCCCAATAACCGCCGGCTGCGTTCATGGGCGTTGCCATCGTCCAGGTATCGGTGATGGTATAACCTACGGCTTCGCGGTCCAGGAGGACGCCCAGGACGATGTTGGAATTGACGGCTGCGCTCTGTACGGCGCCGTTTTTGTCCGTATATCCGGCGGTAACGTTGATCGAAAGCGGGTTCTGGATATTCTGCCAGAAGTTCAGCGTGTCGCCCTGTCTTACGGGGACAAAGTCGGGATTAAAGGTAACAGACAGCACATTTGAGGCGGCCTGGTTCTTGATCCCGTTGTTCATATAGAAAAGCTGCTCAGCTTCCGGCGTATGCCGTTCGAGATCAAGATCGTTTCCGTCGGATCCTGTGAAAGTCTGATGATACTGAGAAGAGCGCTCCGCCATAAGGCTTGAGATCGTCTCGACTCTTGCCCAGAACCAGCGGATGAAGCCGGGGAAGTTCGCCGGAGCAAAGACGGTGGTTGCGGTCAGGGAAGTCCCGGCAAAGGCGTTATACTCAGTGAGTACGTGGATCACGCCGGTCGGCTCGATCGCGGCTTCCTGGGACAGCTTGCCGCCAACGTAGTTGGCAAGCGCGGCGCGTGCAAAGTCCTCGTGATCCTTTTCGATCATGTCGCTGTCGTGCTGTGTCACGCCGGCCCAGAACCGCGCCAGCTCGTCAGGACCGGAAAAGGCCATGTTAAGCTGTGAGCGATAATAGGTCCGGAACCTCGCATATCCGGTCTGACCGTAGAAGTTCGTCTGGACGACTTTCTTTTTGTTTACGGTGTACTGATCGACAGAAGAGCCGTCCGTCAGGGCGGTTGCCAGGAACTGCCGGTCAGTCGTCGGGTCGTCGTCGATATAGTTAATTTTGCGGACGTGGTTTCCGAACCGGATCGTGTCCGCTTCCAGGCCCCGGAATTTCCGGGTATAAGGCCTCACGGAAAAGATGGTCCTGGAGAGAACCTGGGAGATCGCGTTGGTCACAACGTCGTATCCCATTTTGAGCGTGGTCTGTGCAAGAGCCACGAAGTCCGCCGTGTTTACCGGCGCGAGTACAGCCCGGCCCGTGGCCTGCGCGTTGATGGCGGCGAGGACCGCCGAAACATCGGTATAAGTAAGATCATTAACTGCCATAGTTACCTCCTTAACTCATTGACGGAGAAACAGGATCGTCAAGCGAGCTGGCTGTAAAAGACCTGCCTCCAGCGGTAAACGTATACACAGGTACCTCGCCGGAGTCGTCGATCCGTACCATGTCGAGATGGTATGCAATTCGCGAATACGAGGTTGTTTCTCCGGTCTGTTCTCTAAAACTGGAGAACCAGCAGGGGATATTAAGATCAAAACACTGTTTAATCTGCCCCGCAGTAAGAACGGACCGCGTTACATTTGACCCGCCAACTCTCACACTCATTAGTGTTACAATAAGCATATTTACTCCTTTCCCGGAGCCTGCGGCTGGATGATCTTAGCCATGACATCATCGACGGTCACGGCCTGCGGTCGTCCAGGGGCTCCGCTGTTGATTATGTTCGAGGCCTGGATGGCCCCGGTCAGCTTGTTGATCGCCTCCAGGATCGGATCAGGCCTTGCGGGAGCTGCCGGCTGTTCTGCCGGTGTTTCGGTTTCCGGCTGCGCCTCCGGCGCTGGGGTTTCCGGTGTCTCCGGTGCTGCCTGGTCCTCATCCATGATAAGAGACAGAATTACTTGCGCGTCCACTCCTGCTTTCTGCAGTTTCTGAATCAATGATTTCTCCATGTTTTCTCTCCTTATTTGTAAATTAATAATTGTTCATCATCGTGTAATCGGCTCCGGTGTATTCGCCGCCATTGGTAAACGTCCCTTTGCTGTTCGGCAGCAGCCGGACCGTCTGCCCCTCGGCGGCTATGTCTATAAAATACCCATACCCGATATCTATTCCGATGTGTCCGGGGCGCCATAAAAACGAGCCCGCCTTGCAGTTTCTGACGGTGGTACGGTTTACGGTCTTGTCCCAGAGTGTCCAGGACGAAAGCCCCTTTAAGCCTGCGCAGACAGAGACAAGCCCGGAGCAATCGAACCCGGTCTTTCCTTTGGACCATGCCATGAGTTCAGCCAGGCGCTCCGGAGTGTACTTAGAAAAGTAATCCGAGTAAGCGCTGACAAGCTCCTGCATCCGTCTCATGGTCAGCGTCTCGCCTTTTGCGCCCATCCAGTAAGCGACGTCCTCCCGGTTTTGGTACCAGTTAAGAGCCCGCTTCACGATGTCATACGCGGGAAACATTTGCCTGCATCGCCTCCAGTCTGTCTACAAGTTTCGTCAACACGATCGTGTTGTTGTTGATCGCCTCGCTCATTTTATCCATTTCCTCCTTGTGCAGGATCTGATCTTTCCAGGATTTCCACCCTACAAAGATGCAAGCCACGATCGGAAAACAATATGAGCCGAGGAGTGTCAAAACCTGTTCAAATTCCATGCTGCCATCACCTCCAGACAAGCGGCGGACAAGGGAGCCGCACCCGCTCAACTCCGCCTCTTCCGGAGGCTATGCCGTGGAGTCTCCGCCGCTTATCCACAATATAATAAATAAATGTTGAAAAGTCAAGTAAAAAGCCGGAGGAAAATCTGCTGCGCTCCCAGGTCCTCGAAGATCATCCGCTTGTTCAGATAACAGGGCCAGATGCCGGGATTGTCGTTTAAAAAGCGCTTAAAGTCGGAGTCCGTGTCCGCGTAGGTCTTCGGACGTCCTTTGGTTCGCCGGGAGACATACATCTTCTGCAGGGTCTTATGTTTATAAAAGGTTATTCCCCGGATCCGGCAAAACGCCTGGTATTCATTAAGAGGCTGCTTCCTGATCCGCTCCCGGTCCTCGATCCGGAATTCATTCTCCAGCGCAACACGGGAGAAATCGGATCCGGCTGTCACGCGGTAAAGGCTCGTGTCCCGCTTCCGTTCCTGGAGATCTTTCATGCCTGGACGGAGGATCAGCATATCTTTAGATATCTCCACGGCTTCCACGCCGTTTTCCTGCATCCACAAGTACGCGTCCCCGATATCATAACCGGCGATGATGTCGCCATAGATCAGGTCCGAGTTTGCCATTAAAAGCCGCCGGCATGGCGGGATCCCGTCGGCCTCCCGGTTCCTGTTGATCGTTTCGTCAGCGTTGGACCATGCGGAAAACATATCATACCGCTTCGGTTCTTCCGGCTGGGGAATAAATTCGTCGAAGACCAGGAAGTCGATGTCCGAGCCGTCGATGGACCGGAGGGCGGCAAACGTGGACAGCGACGCGATATAGCCGGCAGTCTCGCCCTCCCTGGTAAACGTCCCTATGCCCAGCTTCTGGGAATATGACGTCTCGACGCCATAATTTTTATCCGCGTTCAGCTTTTTAAAAAGGTTGAATTGCGCCGTACAGGCGATCTCCGTAGCGTTGCGGGTCCGCCGGAAGTATAAAAAGCGCTTTTTGTGATCCAGCATCCAGGACAGCGCGCCGTAGGTCTTGCCGCCTCCGCGTAAAGCGACGATAACAATAAATGGGTAAGGCTGCGCAAGTATAGCCTCCATGTTAAGATACCCGGAGCTGGTATACAGCCCCGGGATCTCTATTGTCTTATAGGTCATTTGCCTTTACTCCAGTCCAGGAAACATCCCGGATGAAAGAACTGCTCCGTCTTATCCTTGCGCTTGATATAGACGGTCGTCTCCGGATCCTGGATCTTCTCGCCGCAGGCCCGGCATACCGGGACCGGCTTTTCCGCCGTGGGCTTCTGGATCCGATTTTTAATATACGTCTTCGTCCGGGCTGTTGAGATGCTCATATTCCCTCCTGTTGTAAAGTTCCCGCGTTGTGTCGGGATCGTTCGCCCTCACGAACGATATCATGGCCCCGCACTCGCCGCACTCGATCGTTGACAGGGACAGATCGGTTAAAAATTCCTGATGAACGTGGAGCGATCCGCAGAACGGGCAGCGCCGCAGCGTCACGTCTTTAATTATTATCCTGGGCATCGTCGGCCTCCCATTCTTCCAGCATCCCCTCAAGGTCCTGATCATCATACCCGGTATCCTCGTAGATCTCCCGCAGGAAGTCGTCCAGATCATCCTCCAGCGGTCCGTTCTCTTCCCAGATCTCGTCAGCTTCCTGTCTTGCCAGGATGGCATCTTCATAGTCGTAATATTCAGGCATCAGTCGTCCTCCTCGTCTCCTGCTCTTACTGCTATTAAAAGGAGCGCGGCGCAGAGCGCCGCAACTCCCAGGATGATCAGGCCTCCCATGTTGCGATCACGCGGACTTCTGCGTCAATGGCGTCCTGCAGGGACAGCATATCTGCGATCGCGTCCGCAAGGGCGTTAAGATCCTGCTCGTCCGGCGGGATCTTCGGAGATTCTCCGCTTAACGTCGCCTCGATCTTGATGTAGCGCTTCATCTCCGGCCCCTCCGGTTCTTATTGTCGCCGGCCTCGTCCTTTTTGCCGTCGGCAAAGTCCATATGCTCGACAATGACGTCTGTCGTATACCGCTTGTTCCCGTCTTTGTCCTCATAAGATCCTGTCTGGATCCTGCCCGTAACGCCGACGCGCAGGCCCTTTGTGAAATACTGGTCGATAAAGTCGGCGGCAGCGCCGAAAGCTGTACAGCGGATAAAATCCGCGCCCTCTCCGATCCGGTCCACGGCGAGGGTAAAACTCGCGATGGAAAGATCGTCTTTTCCTTTTTTCGCTGTCCTAAAGTCAGGGTCTGCCGTAAGTCTTCCAATAAGATTAACTGAATTCATTTGTTCTCCTTTTCCTCTTCGTATGATTTTTCTGCTTTGTCGTAGAAGCGCTCCGGTGGCATGTAAAAGATCACCCGTCGCTTCGTGTCTACCCGGACGTCCGCCAGCGTGACCGGCGGGTCCCCTTTGGGAGCCCGTTTCCAGGCTTCTTTCAGCGGATCGTCTTTGTCGCCCAGAAGAAGCTCCAGGCCCTCGATGATCCGGTTGTGGGTCTCGGTATTGTAGTACACAAGTTTAAAATGGTACTCGATCCGGGACCGCGTGATGAGTCCGTGTCTGTCGATCATTTGTCCTCCTTATCTTTGGTATATTTATCTGCAAGCAGGACCAACAAAAGAGTCAGTCCTGCGAAGCAGCCAACGAAAACCAATCCGGGAACTCCGGAGCCGGAGTGTAAGAGTAAGTCGATCATCTCCGAATAACCTCCGTCTTCATGTCCATGTCGTGGCCGTTGTAAATATGCCGCGTGACAAATCGCCAGGATCCGCGGTCATAAGATCCGATCGTGCAGATAAGATCATGCTGTCTTTCCAGAGGACCCTCTTTGCATCTCCAGATATGGCCCCAGGCCACGGCGTTATCTTCCTTGTAAAGTTCGAAGATCTCGCCCAGCTTCCGGCTTGCGTCCCTCCAGGCGGTCGCGCTGTCCTTGTAGGACCTAAGCTCCGATCCGTCCATCTGCCCGTCAACTTTCACCACAATTTCCAACACGTAGGGAAATCCCGCATCAAATGCACTGTCAATAAATTCGTAAGTCTTCATTTCTCCTCCTCATAATAAATACTGAGTGTCTTCTACAAGACATCTTACCCATGTGTCCGGGTTTCCCCAGGATTTAAATGCCAATCTTTCAGCCTCTTCCGTATCAGAGGCCCATACGATAAGGGAGTTTTCTCTCCCGTTCGCATACCAGATCGTGACTTTGTATCGTTTCATATAATCCTCCTCTTCTGCCGGTCCCTGCCGACGATGATATCTTACCACGTTATCAAGGGATTGCAACAATATTTTGCGAACAATTTTAAATTCTTTCGCCGTAGGCGTCCCAGAAGAAATCTTTAAAAGCCTGGGCGTCTTCCAGGAGATCCGCATACTCCTGCGTATCGGACAGCGTCTTTGCAGACGGGCGGATCGTGACGCAGTTCGTAAGGTATATCCGGCGGCGTTTTCCCGTTTTTCGTTCATAGAAGCGCCGGTATCCCCTGGGCCGGTCCACGTAGACAGTCTCCGTCTCGTCTTTCGTAAACAGGATCTCATCATTAAGAAATGCCTGGATCCCGCCCAGCTCCTGCAGCTCTTCCGCGCCCTGGATCTTCTTCACGCCGGCAACGGTCAGATGCAGCTTGTCATTTTGATCGACATATGCGTATTTCTTCGCGCCCCGCGTGGCAAAGTATTTATACCGGCCCTCATCCTCGAAGACTCCCATATAATGGACGACGCCTGCAGGATCCGTCGCAAAAGCCTTGTTTAGGATCGCTGCCTCTTTGCGCTCTTCGTTGATCTCTGACAGGTCCAGATCTCCCAGGTATTTTATACTGTCCGTATCGCAATAGATAAACTCGCAACCCGGCTGATGCGCAGCCTGCAGGCCCTCTTCAAGCTGCCAGCGCGCCCAGGCCGTACACCAGACGCCCCACTGGTAGGGGAAAAACGCTCTCCTGTTTGATTCCTCCAGCAGCTCCGGCCCGGTCTTCTCCCGGTCCTCTTCATAGGATCCCGCGCACTGGTAAAGCAATTCCGGTTTTACCGGATTCGTGGCGCTCATGCCGTAGACAGAATTCAGCTTGTTTTTGCTCTTCGTGTAATAGATCTCTTCGCCTGGTACATTTTTCAGCTCCGTCTTTGCTCTATAATAAGAAATGATGCAGCGTTTCAGCGGCTCCGGCAGCTCCCCGTACCTGGTATATTTCACTTTCAGGAATTCCACGTTTTCCCATTCATACTCTTCCGCTATGATATCGAAGTCGATGTCTGTCACGGTGATCTCCAGGTACTCGGCCCGGAGGATCCGCCCGTTGTCAAAGGCCGCATTGATAATATTGCGGCACTTGTCCGTAGGAAGATAAGGACAGCCCCAGAACGGGTCCTGCAGCTTGAGGCCCCAGAACGCGACGCGCATCAGCGTTGCTTTCTGCCTCCGGTGCATAAGGTCGATCACGCGCTCCGGCGTCGGATCCGGGAAATCCCTGAAGTCCCCGACGGGGAAAGGCCTTGTACACTCCTGATTCGGATAATCGGAAGATATGTCCGCGCTCCCCACGTTCTGCAGGATCTGCCCGGCAAAGTAGCGGTTGGCGTGCGTATTGCCGCCCCGGAACGCTTCCCGCAGCATACAGTACATTTCCCAGTCCGGCAGCATGGCCTTAACAAACCATGGACCGATTTCCCGCATGGCGCGCTTGACGTCGCGCCGGACGTAGCCGGTGCTGGTCAGCGGGATCGTGTATAATGTGTCCTGGTCGTGCTGCATCTCTATGATGAGAGCCTCGACAAGTCCCCGGACGTCGTTCAGCGCATACTCCCACTCCTGATCAGACAGCGGCGTCCAGGGAAAGCGCAGCTTGTCATAAACAAATTCTTTCCCGGACAGTTTTAGATGGTCCGCTCCCATCTTTGAAACGAACTCTCCCAGGGACATATTGCTATGGAGATATGAGCAGCGGAATTCCAGGTGATCATACATTTCACACTTGAGGATCCGGCGGGAAGCCGTCGCGAAGACTTCGTCCGGCTGAAAATGATAATAGGTAGAAAGAAATTGAAACTCGAAACTCAGGTTGTGAACGTAGATCACGATATACTCTTTTTCCTCCAGGCCCTCGCAAAGATTCCGGAAGAACCGGAAGCACTCTTTCCAGGATCTCCCGGAGACGGTCCATTCGAGGCCGGCCTGAAATTGCCATACGTACATGATGCTGTTCTCGGCGTCAAGCCTGGTCGTCTCGATGTCAAAGGCGCAGACGATATCCTTATACCGGCGCCCATCCCTCCGGCCCTGGTTTCCCCGGCGGCGTTTCTGGACCGGCACTGCCCGGAAACTTTCATAATTAAAGGTGCGGTAGTTGTACATTTCAGACTCCCATCTTTTCCCGTTTCTTCTTCCACTTGTTAAACTCCCGCCGCAGCTTCTTGTCACCTCGCATTTTCACATAATCGGCAGTAGATACGGTTGTATTGGATCTTGGCGCCTCGGCAAGCAGATCAACGTGCCCAAGCCAGAATTCAAAGTATTTGGCGGCGTCCTCCCGGTCTATCCGCTTATAGGTAAGAGTCCCGAAGAGCTTCGCCACGCGATCAGAATCATATCCCCGATAGGTCTCATGTGTTTTAACTTCACGCATAAATTCGCCAAACTTCGCCGCGTTGTTCTTATTGACAAAGCTATATCCCAGTTCATTCATCTTCGCCACGAATTTTTCACGCGCTGCCCTCGCGCCGGACACGCTGGATGTCTTCAGATTGAGAAAATGGGCGACGTCATAAAGCGCTTTTCTGACTTTCTCGATTTCCATGTCCGGCGGCAGCGCCTGGAAGCCGGAACTGTAATTTTGGTATGTTCTCCCGTTCGCAAACTCCGAAGCGCCCAGGCGCTCCAGCCGGCGGTTCGCGATCTTCCGGAGCCGGGCGTACTCCGCCCTCGCGTCTCTTGGCGTAAAAACGAATTCGCTGTTAGAAACCTCGTATAAATAGAGGCCTCCCCGCAGCACGTCCTGCGCATATGCCATGATCAAATCCTCCTTATATAATGATGCTGCCATTGTATCACGCGGGACCAGAAGATTTCAAGAGAGGCATACTTTGCATAAATGAATACATATTCATAATAATGAATACTTATTCGTTAAGTGAATGGATATTCATTTATGCCTATATACAATATGTTCATCTCAACGGATTGCATACAATATTTTGAACAGTGGCAGCAGGGCGGGCCGGCGGCAGCGCGGGCGGGGCTGGCGTTCGCGGGGCGCTGGGGGAACGCAAAAATTTGAACGCACATTTTTGCATACTATTAGGT
>Ga0326511_10002942_pt1 | contig 13759 bp, 25 predicted proteins | sample 0_2496_0518_D_FD_203701 | JGI IMG/M metagenome (GOLD analysis project Ga0326511, IMG submission 203701) | Bovine rumen microbial communities from UC Davis, California, United States - 0_2496_0518 | ecosystem: Host-associated > Mammals > Digestive system > Stomach > Rumen | place: USA... | reverse complement strand
GCGGCGACTACGACCTGGACAAGCTGGCGTCCGCTGTGACGGACGATGACAGCTATTACGAGGAGCAGGCCGCTGAGCGCGGCATGAGCGTGGACACCTACAAGCTGGTCCACAAGCTGGAGGCGGAAAACGAGCGCCGCAAGGCGCAGGAGGCCGCGACCCTGGAAGAGCGGCAGCGCCAGGCCGCTTTTGCCCGGCTGGTGGAGCAGGCGGAGCAGACCAAGAGCATTTACCCGAGCTTTGATCTCAACACTGAGATGTCAAACCCGGCCTTTGCCCGACTCACTGCCCTTGGCGTGGATGCCAAGACCGCCTTTGAGGTGATCCACAAGGACGAGATTTTGGCTGGTGGCATGCAGTATGCCGCCCAGACTGCGGCGCGCAAGGTGAGCGCGGCCGTGCAGGCCAACCGGAGCCGGCCCTCTGAGGGAGGGCTGGGCAGCACCGCACCTGCTGACGTGCGGATCGACCCCTCCGCCATGACGCGGGAGCAGCGCGCTGAGCTCAAGCGCCGGGCGGCCCGGGGCGAGAAATTCTACTTTTAGAGAGGAGCAAAACCATGAACACTTACGATGTGATCTATCTGGATCTCCAGATGTTTGCGGATGCCGGTACCTTGGTCAACACCACCGGCGGCGAGGCGAATGCCTACACCGGCCAGGTAACTGCCACCGGGGCTATGAGCTCCGCCATGAAAACCTACTATGACACCGAGCTGCTGGAAAACGCCCGCCCCCGGCTGGTGTTTACCCAGCTTGGCAAGAAGCAGTTTCTTCCCGCCAACCACGGCGAGAGCGTGGAGTGGCGGAAGTGGAACACCTTTGACAAGGCCATGACCCCCCTGGTGGAGGGCGTCATTCCCACCGGCCAGCGCTTTGGCCAGAGCGCGACCCAGGTCACCGTGCGCCAGTACGGCGACTACGCCGCGATCTCCGACCGGCTGGACCTTCACGCCGTGGACAACGTGATCCTGGGCGCCACCGAGGAGATGGGCGCCGCCGGCGGCGAGACCGCCGACACCCTGGTCCGGAACGTGCTGGTGACCGGCACCAACGTGATCTATGCCGACACCCTGTCCGGCATCGCCCCCGACTCCACCCCCGTGGGGCGCTATCAGATGAGCGCCGACAACAACCGGCTGACTCCCGACATGGTCAACAAGGCCTACACCTTCCTCAAGAAGCAGAAGGCCCCCTTCTTTGAGGGGAACAAGTACGTGGCGGTGATCCATCCCTCCGTGACCTACGACCTGCGCTCCAGCGACGAGTGGCTGGAGGTGCACAAGTACGCGGCCACCCAGGAGATCTTCGCCGGCGAGATCGGCGAGCTGCACGGGGTCCGCTTCATCGAGACCACCGAGGCCCCCATCTTCAACGGCGGCCCGCTGATCGACGAGGCAAATCCCAACCTGGTGGTTGCCGGTTATGCGGCGACCGACACCACCGCCTCCGCCACCGCAGGCGTCACCAGCCCCTACAAGGTCACCGTCAAGAATACGCTGACCGAGGCCCAGGGCGCCGCCCTGGTGGGCCGTAAGGTCCACATCTACGACACCTCCGCCTCCGCCATGGTGGGCACCGCCATGATCGTGGGCTGCAGCTACGCCAGTAAGGATATCTGGCTTGAAGAGGCCGCGCCCGTGACCCTGTCCGGTGCCTCCGACGCCGAGGACACCCTGTGGCCCGGCGAGGGCGGCGATTCCAAGACCGCCGGCGGTCCCGTGGCCGTCTACGGCACCATGTTCTTCGGTAAGGACGCCTTTGGCGTGGTAGATCCCGAGGGCATGGGCATGGAGATGATCGTGAAGGACGCGTCCCAGGTGGGCGGCCCGCTGAATCAGTTCTCCACCGTGGGCTACAAGTTTGAAAGTGCCGCGAAGATTTTGTATCAGAACCGCATGGTCCGCGTGGAGAGCTGCTCTGCCTACTCCACCGTGGACGAGGCGAACTAAGGGAGGACTGAGCTATGGCTACCAAGACCGACGCTAAGACCGAGGCCAAGCCGGCCGAGCGCTACAATCCCATGGCGGACCTTGTGACCGTCAACCTGCCCAAGGCCACCGGCCGGGAGGAGAATTTCGTCTTCGTGGGGCTGAACGGCAAGGGCTACACCATCCTCAAGGGCCGGCCGGTCCGTGTGCCGCGGCCTGTGTACGATATCCTGCAGGAGGCCATCCGGCAGGAGCGCAGGATGGAGGCCTGGGACACGGCCCAGCGGGAGCGGGCCAACGCCAACCAGGCGCTGGCCAACGCGGCGCGCTATTGATTCCCATAGGCCCCGGAAATCCGGGGCCTTACTTATAGGAGGCAGCTATGCTGACAAGACATATTGATTTTGTGGTCACCCGTGGCAGCAGCCCGCACCTGGAGCTTGGCCTGCCGCTGGAGGTGGACAGCAGCAGCGTGATCTACGTGACGCTGGCCCAGGAGGACCACATCGTGCTGGAGTACACCCTGGGCGGCGAGGAGGCGGAGGTGCCCCCCACCGGCGAGCTGGCGCTGGATCAGTTGGAGGCGGACCTGCTGATCCTCCACATGAGCCAGGCTGACACCCTGCGGCTGGAGACCGGCGACGTGGAGCTGCAGGTGCGCGTCCGCCACGACGGCGAGGCGGACACGCTGATCTGCGCGGTGGGCTACGTTGGCAAGGCGCTTAAGGGAGGTGTGATCTGATGAGCGAGGAGTATACGCAGAGAATCTACCTCAGACGCCCGCAGCCGGATACGCTGCATCTACGCAGCTGCGCCGTGGCCGGCCGGCCGGGCCTGTCTGCCTATGAGGTGGCGGTGGCTGCGGGGTACGAGGGCACCGAGGCAGAGTGGCTGGCATCGCTGAAAGGCGCGGATGGCCAGGACGGCGCCACCGGCCCACAGGGGCCGCAGGGCGACCCAGGCATCGTAGAGCTGCCCTTGACGCCGGAAAACGGCGAGGATCTGGCAGTGTGCGGCACCGGGGTGCTCCACGTGGACGAGGACGAGATTTCCCTGTCCGCCGGCAGCGCGCAGACCGGGCAGGGCGCGGCCTACGTGGGTATGCTGGGAGTGGTGGTATCCTACATTCCCCAGGGCGGCAGCACCGGGGACGAGATTGCCGTGACCATCGACGGCAACGGCATCCATTGCGGGGATAACCAGGTCCACAACGTGACAGCCCCCACCGCCGGCACCGACGCCGCCAACAAGAACTATGTGGACGGCCGGGTGGACAGTCTGATCGACACCGTCAACAGCTGGCTGGCTGCCATTGTGGGAGGTGCGGGCTGATGTCAACCTTGGACGCAGTGCGCATGCAGCGCGTAGCCACGGCCCTGGATGCCAACAACGCCGCCATCCGAGCCAAGGGGGTCACAGTGCCGGCGGGCACCAAATTTGACGCCCAGGCGGCCCTGATCGGGGCCATCCCGGTGCTGACCGCCCGCACCGGCAGCCTCACCCCCAGCGCCGACGGCATGGTGATCACCCTGCCGGAGGACCTTGACGGGGCCTTGGCCCTCTGGGTCCACTGCGACCTGGACCAGGCCAAGGCCAAGGGCACCAACACCATCTACGAGGCCCTGGGGGTCATGCCGCCAGGCCGCGACGTTGTGGCAAACACCATCTACCGCTCGGTTGACGCCAGCGGCGGTCTGGCCATGAGCGGCACGGCCCCGGTAGCGGACGAGAACGGGAAGATCAAGCTTTCCACGTCCAAATACTGGCGGGCAGGGCTGGCCTACGATTACATTATCTGGTACGCAGAGGAGGCATAAATATGGACGATTATTTGCAGACATTGACTGATAACCTTGGCCGGATCGGCAAGGTGACTAGGATCACGCCGTCGGACAGCGGTGGCCCCTATGTCCCTCTCCCTGTCACAGAGACTATCACATCCAGCACCCCAACCATCACCCCGGTGGATAACCACATCTACCAGTGCGGCGAACTGACGAGTCTCACCATCAGCAATCCTCCCGCAACCGGAGCCTACTCCATCGTGTTCACCTCTGGCTCCACAGCAACCACAACCACCATCCCCGCAACCATCCTCGGTCTGGAATCGTTTGCGGCAGAGGCGAACACCCTGTATGAGATCAACGTGCTGGACAATCGTGCCGTGGTCGGCAGTTGGGCGGTGGCATCGACATGACGCTGATGGAAAGAAGAAGGGCGTTGATGGGGGCGCAAGGTGGGGGAGAAACAAGTATACTACAGGATGGATCATACACCTTTGCCACTGGAGATAAAGTCACTATATCAGACGGCCACCACATTAAAATTGAGTTGGCTGGATCAACGGCTTGGGACAATTTTGTAAACCTCTCTGATTTAACAAAAAACGGCGGCTCTCCACGCTATAACGCATCCGCAATTAATAATTTGGCTGGTATCTTTGTTAATTTCCCCGCAAATAGCGAAGCTGTACTGTCCGTATCGAATGTTACAAAAACACCTGCGGAGGTTTGCAATAGCAATGGACAAGTTGTTTTTGGAGTAAGGAGAACAAATGGGAACGTTTCTGTTATTGGCGGGGCAGGTATTACAATAAACGGAATTGTAGCAACGAAAACTGTTACTGTTGAAACAGATACAAACGCATCCTGTTTGTTTATGTATTTTGTGCGTGTCAAAACTGTTACGGTTGAGTTGGACATCGGATTAACAATTAACGGAAACAAGTTAATATAGGAGGTCAAGATGAGATATGCCAAACTAATCAACAATCAGCCATCTTTCGCCCCTAATCCCATCCTCCAAAACGGCCTCTGGTACGGCAACCCACCCGGCTCCGTGTATGAGGCCGAAAGCTACAAACCCGTCCGCTACACCGATCCTCCAACGGAACCCGGCGAGGGCTACCAGTGGAGCGAAACGTGGAGCGAGACTGAAACTGAGATCGTTCAGGGCTGGGTGCTGGTCGAAGTGCCTATCACGGACGAGGAGGCCCTTGTCCGTTACGCCAACGAACTGACCGGGGCGCAAGACGAAACGCTGACCGAAGCAACCGAAACACTTATCAAACATTTTAAGGAGGAAGAATAATATGGTGCAGTATCTTATCATCGAGGTTCAGAACCGGGCTGACGGCATCAACAACGTGCTGCCGATCGAGTCCAGAAACAGCCTCGCAACCGGGCTGAGCTACTACTATGACCGTTGCTCCAAGATGGCGGCAACCACCCTCTACCCCACCGTCACGCTGGTGCTGATGGACACGGACGGCAATATCTATGAAAACAAGCATCTGACCACTGCGTATGAGGCCGAGTAAGGAGGGCTGACCAATGATTACAAACATCAAATGGTGGAAAGCGGCTGGTATCCGAGCGATTAAGACCATTGCCCAGACAGCAGTCGGCATGATCGCCGTTGGGGCTGCTGTATCCGATGTGGACTGGCTGAGAGTGGCGTCTGTGTCCGCTGTGGCTGGCATCCTGTCTCTGCTGACCAGCCTTGCAGGATTGCCGGAGGTGGAGTGAGATGGAGATTGTAAAATCCTATCTAACTCGTAATCCGTGTTACAAAGCTAATGTAAACAAGGCAGACAGTCGTTACACGACTTTCCAGAGCAAAGGCCCCAGAGGGTTGATGTTACATTCTGTCGGATGTGCTCAACCTGATGCCAGTGTGTTCATCAGGCTGTGGAATAAGGAGAGCTACAGTAACGCTTGCGTTCATGGCTTTATTGATGCGAACAGCGGAATCGTATTCCAGACATTGCCCTGGAATTACCGTGGCTGGCACTGCGCTGGGAGCGGCAATAACACCCATGTGGGGGTGGAGATGTGCGAGAGCGGGGCCATCGAATATATCAAGGGCACGGCCAACAGCTTTCGCATGCTGGACAAAGCCAGGGCACAGGCGGACTGCCGCAGAGCCTATAACGCTGCGGTGGAACTGTTTGCCATGCTTTGCAAACGCCACAGACTCGACCCTTTGACGCAGATCGTATCCCACAAGGAGGGTTGCAAGCTTGGTATTGCCTCCAACCACGGCGACCCGGAGCACTACTGGCGTGGCTGCGGGCTGCCCTACACTATGGACGGATTCCGCGCCGACGTAAAATCCAAAATGACTGATGAGGTGGACAATATGACAAAGCAAGAACTTGAGCTGATGATCGACCAGCGAGCGACCGCAATCGCGGAATCCCGCGCCAAGCAGATTGCCGAGGGTCTGCTGCGTGAGATGCTGGGCCCTTACATTTACACCATCAAGGATGTGCCCCATGTCTCCGTCCAGCGCGAGGTGAGGCGGCTGCTGGACAAGGAGATTATCAACGGCGGGACGCCCTTTGAATCCGAGCCGGACGACATCAATCTGCCTTACGCCGTGCTGCGCGGTGTCGTTATGAGCGCCAGATACACGGACGCCAGCCTTAAGCCCCCCGACGGAGGTGAGGGCTGATGATCGACAAGGCAGATTTTGAGGTCCTTGACCTTCGCTACAAGCGTATCGAGGACTGCAACCGTGAGATGGACGAGGTGTCAAAAAAACTGGCACACGACGCCACCCAGCTTGCCGTGATCAGCACCAAGCTGAGCCTGGTGCTGTGGCTGCTGGGGGCCATCGGAGTGGCCATGATCGCCGTGCTGGTCAAGTACGTGTTCTCATTTTGAGAAGGCAATCGACGAGGTGGTGGCCGAGCGGCTGCGCGAGCTGATGGACGATGCCCCCACGGAGCAGCTGCGCCGTGAGCTGGACCGGATCGCCAGGCAGATGGAGCAGGCGTGAGCATTAGCGTTAGCAAAGGCGCGTAAAATGTGCTTACGCAGTGCTATTTGTTGCGCCGTTGTGCCAAACATTTTGCCATCAAAAACGGGCTAAAATCAAGGAAATCCCCAGGATACTTGAATATCCTGGGGATTTTTGTGGCGGAGTGAGAGAGATTCGAAATCTCCGCCATAATGGCCATGGTTGGGGATATATCTATGTGTCCTGGAATATGTTAGCATTTTTGTTAGCATTTTTCGGAGGGGTGGCGTAAAAGTCGCGGATGGCCTGCTTGCTGGTGGCCAGGTCGGCGGAGGCTACGTGGGTGTAGACCTCGTCCATGATGCGGTCGTTGGCCCAACCGCCTATGGATTGGCTAATCTGTTTTGGGACCCGAAGGTGCGCCGTTAAACTTGCAAAGCTGTGCCGGAGACCATGCACGCCCACCACCGGGACGCCGGCTGCCTTGCACACCCGCTCACATTCGCGGCGGAGGGTCTGCTGGCTGCAGGTCAGCACCTTGCCGGTGGGCTGTCTGGCTGCGTCCAGGGCCGCGTCCAGGGCCGGGATCAGGCTCTCTACCACCCGGACACTGCTGGCCGTCTTGCCGCCGGGGATCGTCACGTAGGCCCCGCTCTCGTCCAGGATCCGGCGCTCTACCACCTTGACGGTGTGCCCCTCTACGTTGGCCCAGTCAAGGCCGTCTATCTCTGAGATCCGGAGAGAGGACAGGGCCAGGAGCAGCGCCACCGCATATTTGGACTTGGCTGCCGCCGCGACAAAGGCCAGAATCTCGTCCGGCTCCAAAAACTGCGCCTTGGTCAGCTCCTTCGCTCTGGCGGCAGACTCGCCGCCGATCCGGATCTCCGGCAGGGTGACGCCGGAGGCCTTGGCCACCGTGCGCAGCAGCCCAAGCGACACCCGCACCGTCTTGGCCGCGTAGGTCCGCAGGGCGTCGTTGGTGGCCGTCCGCCACTGGGCGGAAGTGACGGAGGACAGCTTGCGCGGCATCAGCACCGCGTATTGGTCGCTGGTCTGCAGCGCCTTATACTTGCGGACCGTGGCAGGGCTCAGACTTTGGCTGCGCTGCTCTACGTATCTGTCGATGGCAGCGGTGAGGGTGAGGTCCGCGTCCGGCTGCCTGGCCAGGCGCTTGCCGGCCAGGTGTTCCGCCTTGATCAGTTGGGCGCGTTTGATGCAGGCGCGCTCCGTCGGCTCTGTGATGCTGATGCTCTCGCCTCCAAGGCGCAGCTGGATGTGCCAGGCACCGGATGGCAGCTTTCGGGCGGTTGGGATTTTCATGGTTTGGCCCCCTCTCGCCTCCGCTTTATTTTTTCGCGGATCGTATCAAATCCGATATGGATGAGCACCACAGCATACGGGCCGCCCAGGATTACAATAACTATAATAGGTATCATTTCGTCTACCTTGTCCCATACGGAGGGCTTTGCGGCTGCACCGTCTATCTCTACAGGGCTGGACATTGTCTTTCTCTTTTGCGCGACAGGCACTACGGGCTCAGAAGTCGAGCTCTGCGTCTCCCTGGTGCCGTGGACTACCTCTACCCAGGTTCCGCCGGAGACGCTGCGGGTTGACGGCGCGGAGCTGGTGCGGTCCGGAGACGCCGGAACAGGGGCGCCGGTGTATATCGGTGGGTTACAGTGCTTACACGGCGCCAGGCCTCTGGCCACCGCGTCCGCAATCCGGATCTCTATCCGGCTGCGCAGCGAGCCGCAGCCGTCACGGTGGTAACAGTCTCCGGTCAACGTGCAATATACGATCAGATCCCCGTTGTCCGTGGTCTCAGCCCATGCAGGCATGACCATCGCGGCCAGCAGCAGCACAGCCAAGACACCTGCGGCAATCCGTCTCATGGTCAATCCTCCTTCTTTTTTGAACATATGTATCGTAGTGTCCGGGTTATGGGACAGTTGATCGGCTATGATGACATCACTACATGAGAGCGGAGGTGCCGGGAAATGACGGAACGGGAACGGGAGCTTATTGATCTGATCCGGAGGTATCCGGAGCTGCGGGAGGCGGCACTAGCGCTCGCAGCTGCGTTAGTAAAAAATCCTGCTGCTGGGGAGAAAGCTGCTGATACAAGGTGATCAGCTCGCGGTCCTCTTCTGACAGCCCTGCGGCTTGAGCCGTGGGGCTGTCTTTGCCTGTTAACAGGTAGTCGATGGAGACGCCGAAATAGTCGGCAATGTTTTGCAGAATGGGCTGTTTCGGGGTTGAACCACGCTTCCATTGATTGACTGCGGAGTTGCTGCACGCGCCGCATTTTGCTGCAACGGCATACGGCCGCTCACCCTTCTGCTGGCACAACAAAATGTACTGATCGTAAAACATAATCAGCCCTCCAAAAAATCTTATGGAAAAATAGATTTTGCCCCTTGACATCTTATCAACTATAAGATATAATACGACTGTGACCGGCAAACGGCCGCACGAAAGCGACCCCTCCGGGCAAGGATTCTGGCGTATTGGTTGGCACCTTTATTATACCAGATCCTCCCGGGGGAGTCAAGGAAAACTTATAAATGATAAGGAGGACACGATGGAGCTCAAGATTTTGAGAATCCGCGCGGGGCTCAGCCAGGCGGAGGCCGGCAAGCTCGTGGGTGTCAGCCAGGCCAACGTCTCCGGCTGGGAGCAGGGCGATTACAAGCCCTCCCCTGCGGTGCGGGCGCGGCTGGCGGAGGCCTACGGGGTGAGCCTGGCGGAGATCGTCCGGGCCGTGGAGCAGGATGCGGCGGCGCGGGAGGACAGCGGCGGAGACGCCGCAGCGGAAGAATAGGAGGGAAATTATGGCGGACAACAAGACTACAGGCGCGATCCTGTTGCAGCAGGACGCGGACAAGGCAGTACCCCCCCCAAAAAAACTGGAGGGCTTCCGGCCGTGGAATCCCAATCCGGGCGGGGTGCGGCTGCCCAACGACCACGTATCACCCAAGGAGCTGAGCGGGCAGACGGTGGTCTACAATCTGCGGGCCCCGATGGATCTGAAACATCTGCGGGCCATGCCGGAGGATCTGCAGAGTGAGTACCTTAAGTGGATTATGGACACATTTGATGCCTCCGCGGTGAGGATCGGAAAGATGCTGGGGTGCAGCGACCACATGGTGGCGGTGCTGCTGCGGCAGCACAAGATCCGTCAGCGGAGCCGCGGCAAGAAAACGCCGCCGGACAAGGTGGCAGCCTGGGAGGTGTGGCTGGAGGACGGCACCCTGCCGGGGATCCCCGAGCGGACGGAGGTCCGGCCGGTGGAGGAGGCTGCCAGGGCGCCGGAGGACGGCGAGCAGCGGGCCGATATGGGCAGCGAGAGGGCCGATGTGGATATGGCCGCTGGGGTCAGCGGCCACTACGGGGAAGCAGGTGCGCAAAGGGCTGATGTTGGCATCAGCCCCTACGGAGAGAAGCCCGAAGAGGAGACGCTGGCGGATTCCAACGAGGCGCCGAAACCACGGAGGCAGGCAGGCCGAACCGGGGGTGGCCGGAATATGGCCGCTGGGGTCAGCGGCCACTACGGAGACGGTGCGCAGGCGGACGACGCCGCAAAGCTGCGGTCGGCGGGGATCCAGTACGCGACGATCTCGCTGGTGGGTACGCTGCAGGAGGTCCGCAACAGTCTGGCCACGCTGGAGCTCTTTATGTGCGACAGGCGCGTGGAGATCCGGGTGCGGACCGCCGGAGAGGAGGCCGACCATGCCGAGACTTAAGACCAAAACCGACGTCTGGGAGGACGTACGCGGGCTGATCCTGCAGCGGATGGAGGCCTGCGGCTACGACCGGACCGAGCTGGCGGCGCGCATGGACTGCAGCCGGCAGACGGTGAGCAACTACCTGGCCTATCCCGGCCAGATGCGGCTGGACTGGCTGCGCAAGCTCTGCCGGGTGCTGGGTATTCCGGCGGAAAAGCTCCGGCAGCGGCTTCCGGTGTGGTGAGGGGGTGCGGACATGATCGTATATGCAGCAATCTTCGGCCTATGGCTGCTGGTCCTGGCCGTGATCGGAGGGATCACAGGATGAGCGATTTCCATAGCCGAGTTTACACCGACCGGCCAGCCTATGCAGACTTCGACGCGCCGGCCAAGTTCCTGGCTATCCAGAGCATCATAGCCAAGCGGCTGCGAGAGCATCCCAACGCGATCTGCTCCTATTCGGGAGGCTCCGACAGTGACATCATGATCGACCTGTTGGAGCGGACCAGGACCATGTTCCACCTGCCGCCTATCAAGTACGTATTTTTTAATACAGGCCTCGAGATGCAGGCTACAAAGGAGCACGTAAAACGCACCGCAACGAAGTACGGCGTAGAGATCCGGGAGTGTAGGCCAAAGACCAACATTGTGCTGGCAACCAGGATGTACGGCGTGCCGTTTGTCTCAAAGATCATGAGCGCCGGCCTGGAGGGCTGGCAGAAAAAGCGGATACCGCTGTCCATCGCGGACGAGTACAACCAGGCAGACGATAAACACGCCAAACGGCGTGAGCTCCGGGAACGGTACCCGAAATGCGAGAGCACGATCAACTTCCTCTGCTGCTGCAACAAAGACGGTGAGCCGAGGCCCAACATCCAACTAGTGATCAACAGCAGCAAGTATATGCTGGACTTTATCCGAGAGAATCCTCCGGGATTTAAGATCAGTGCCAAGTGCTGTGACTGTTGCAAAAAGCAACTGGCACATAGTGTACAGCGTGACTACGAGATGATCATTACCGGCGAGAGAAGAGACGAAGGCGGCATGCGGTCTGTGCCGCGGAAGGATAACACCACCTTGTGCTTTACTGAAACCAGTTCCGGCCAGTACCGGCTGCGGCCTCTCTACTATGTATCCGATGCAGACAAGGCGTGGTACAAGGCGACCTACAACATCCGATATTCCGCCGCCTATGAGGTGTACGGACTGACCAGGACAGGATGCTGCGGGTGCCCGATCTCATACAAAGCCGAGGAGGACCTACAACGTATCGGCCGGTACGAGCCTAACATAGTCAAGGCCGCCTATGCGATCTTTGGCGAATCCTATCGGTATCGGCGCCAATACGTTGCATACAAGGCCATGCGAATGAAGGACCAAGCCAACTGCAACGGCCAACTGACATTAGATCTGTCGGAGGGATCACGGGATGAGGATCGAACGACTGAGCCGGGACGAGTTTGATCTGCTCTGCGCCCGGATCGCCATCGGCGAGCCGGTGAGCATGGGCGAGCTGCTGGGCGCCAGGCGCTACGCCAGTGAGGCCCGCGAGCGCGGGCAGCTGCTGGCATCGCTGACCGTCGGGTATCTGGCGGTGACGAGGGATGACCAAATGGCCGAGGGTGGCCGCTCGATGAGCGGCCGCTACGGAGAAGCGGGTACGCAGCTGGCTGATGTGGGCATCGGCCCCTACGGAGAGGACGGTGACCGGCATGGATGAGCAGCTGAATCTGTTTGCCGCCATGGGCGAGCCGCTGCCGCCAATGCAGGTGGTGTGCGATTACCTGCGCAGCAGCTACGACAACTGGCTGCGGCATCGGCTGCCGGAAGAAAAGGTCCGGCCCTTTGAGGAGGGCGTGGACAACACCTTTAAGACCTGGCACGGGCACAGCCTGGACCGGGACACCGGATATTGGTTTATCTCATTCCGGCCAAGCTCTGTGACGCTGAAATCCAACGACGGTCTGGACATTGATTTCAGCCGAACGGCGGTGCTGCGGGCGCTGGGGATTAAGGAGGTGCGACAGTAGTGAGCCTGCAAATAAAGCCTACAACCATGCATGCTGCCAATGCATACGTGGCAGAGTATCACAGACATCATCCACCGGTCCGCGGCTGCAAATTCGCGCTGCGATGCGTAGACGCTGAACGCACCTGCGGTGTGGCCATCGTCGGACGGCCGGTGAGCCGGGTCCTGGACGACGGCGAGACTTGTGAGATCACACGCTGCTGTACGGACGGCACGCGCAACGCCTGCTCCATGCTCTACGGCGCCTGCGTCAAAGCGGCTTTTGCCATGGGATACAGGCGGGTAATTACTTATACCCTGGACGAGGAGCCCGGCACCAGCCTGCTGGCTGCGGGCTTTGTAATGGACGGACGGACGACCGGCGGAAGCTGGGATACGCCGGCAAGGAGGCGGAGCACGGACGCACCTACCGGTGCCAAAAAAAGATGGATCAAGGAGAGGAGGCAGAAGCCATGAAGCACGGGAAAGCGCCGACCAGGCGGCAGAAGGAGCTGATCCGGAGCTGGGGCATCAACCCGGACAACTGGCTGGTAGTCAAGGACACGCCGGTGGAGATGGTGATCACCCACCGGTATCGTGATCAGCCCAGGACCATTCCAAAAACCGACGAGGCCATGGAGCCGGAGCCCTGGGATGCCGGGGACGGCAGGGCCGATGTGGGCGGCGAGAGGGCCGGTGTGGGCACCGGCCCCTACGGGGACGGCTACGGAGAAGCTGGACAGAATATGGCCGCTGGGGTCAGCGGCCACTACGAAAAGAGTGGTGAGTCCGGGAGGCTGGACAGCAGGAAGATCCGCAGCAAAGCCATCGCCGAGATGGGGGCCTGGCTGCGGTGGAGTGCCAAGGGAGGTGGCCGGCATGGATAAGGGCTGGATCGGCAGACGGGCCGCCCTGGCCATTGAGCGGGCAGCCTTTGACGCCTGCAGGCCGGTGCGGGAGATTTTGGCAGAGACCGGGATCGACAAAAATCTGTACTACGCCTGGCGGGCCGGCAAAAATGAGCCAGCCGCCTACGCGCTGGCCAAGCTGGCGGACTACGGCGTGGACATCCGCTGGATCCTGCTGGGAGAGGAGGCCGGGCGATGATCCGTCCAAGAGGCATGAGCCAGGCGGCGCTGGCAGCGCTGCTGCGGCAGCAGGGTTTTAAGGCCTGCTCCAAAACTGCTGTGAGCCTGGCAGAGCGGCCGGAGGAATCCGGCGTACAGTTTACCCCGGCGGCCCGGAACGCGGCGCAGGAGGCGCTGCAGCGGCCCAGGCGGGCGGAAAACCGCACCAACGGCCGGAAGACCACCGTCTGGCTGGACGAGGATATGAGGATCTGGTGCGAGACGA
>Ga0326511_10002940_pt1 | contig 13766 bp, 15 predicted proteins | sample 0_2496_0518_D_FD_203701 | JGI IMG/M metagenome (GOLD analysis project Ga0326511, IMG submission 203701) | Bovine rumen microbial communities from UC Davis, California, United States - 0_2496_0518 | ecosystem: Host-associated > Mammals > Digestive system > Stomach > Rumen | place: USA... | reverse complement strand
TAAGAAAAATTAAAAATATGTCACAGGAGGAACTAGCTGAAAAGTTAAATGTATCAAGACAGGCTGTCTCAAAATGGGAAAGTGGAAATGGTTATCCAGAAACGGAAAAAATTATTTCTATATGTGAGATATTTAATTGTAGTATGGATCAATTAGTAAAAGGTAAAATTTCAAATGATATTAAGTCAGAAAAAAACAATTATGATTTAATGATGACGAAAGCAGCAAAAGGAATTTCATTAGGCGTTGCATTGATTTTATTAGGAGTATCTATTATGCTAACTATATTAGGATTTGCCTCTAATGAACAAGCAGAAGAACAATACGCTTTAATTGGGGTTATTGCAGTATTAACAGGAGTAATATTTGCAGTACCATTATTTATAATACATGGTACAAAGATAGAAAATTTCAAAAAGAAAAATCCTAAAATTGCAAATGTATATTCAGAAGATGAGGTAGAAGAAGGTAATTCTAAATATACAAAAAATCTTGCAATTGGAATTTCTATTATACTTTTAGGTGTAGTAATAATGATGTTATTATTAGGGTTGAAAACATTTGGAGAAGAAAGTACTATACCAGTTGCTACTTTAATGTATTTTGTTACAATTGGAGTTTTACTTATTATATATTCTGGAAAAATGAAGGAAAAATTTGATATAGAAAAATACAATAATGAAAATACGGAAGAATACAAAAGAGTAGAAAACAAAATTGGAAGAATATGCGGAGTTATAATGTTAATAACAACAATTATTTTCTTGGTATGGGGATTTACTTTAAATATGTGGTACATAAATTGGGTAGTATATCCAGTTGGTGGAATATTGTGCGGTATAGTTGGAACTATATTAAAAAAAGATAATATGTAATAGAAATAATAAAATTAGTATAGAATATTTTGATATTCCGTATAATTAATAAACGAATAAGACTGATAAATAGTTGAAATTGTCAGTCTTTTATTGTATAATTTTTGGTAATAATTTATTAATTAACAATGGAGGTGGTAAAAATAAATTATTGGTATATTTGGTTTATGATAATAATTATTTGTTGTATAATAATACCACGAAGTAATAAATTATATTTAGGAATAATGAATAGAAAAAAGAAAGGAAGGAAAAGAAAAATGCCACAAGAATTAATGAAAGAGTTTATTGGAAAAGTATGCACAATTATATTATTTAATGAATCTTTTGGTGTGCAAGGAAAAATAGTAGCAGTAGAAGATAATTGGATAAAAGTTGAAGAAAAGAATAAGGTTCGTTTAATTAATGGTGACATGATAAGAGATATATCAATAGCACCAGAAAAATACCAAAAGTAATATGAAAATATGAGGTTTTAACTTGTTAACAAGATTTTGGTATTGTGCACAAAATAAAAAACAAAATTAGAACAGAATCAATTTTCTGCTCTAATTTTTTATGTGTTTACACTAGATCAAGGACTTGTCCGTACAAGTGGGAATCTTGCTATACAATTAAAATTCCATTTCATCGTATTCTTCATCAATATAAATATCTTCTGTTCCATTTTGGAATTTTTCTATGGATTCTGCTTGTATCAATGTCGATGTGCTTTTTTCAGTTGATTCCAAAATCTCCTTTGGAGAAATTTTGATGTAATCCTCTTTTTTTGTTACTAGAGAATTATTTTTATAAAGTTCTATTACCTTTTCTAATTCATTATCTTTAAACAAATTAAAAACACTGGTATAAGTATTTAATGTAATACTTATATCAGTGTGACCTAATAATCTTTGTAATACAACAGCATTTACTCCAGATTCAATACACCTTGTTGCAAAAGTATGTCTTAAACTATGAGTAGAAATTCCGGTATTTTCCCATCCTAGTTTATCAAGTAGAATTCTTTTTAATCTACTGTTACATGCAGAATTAGTAATTAATTTATCATCATTTAAGAATAAAAAATTTTCTTTATTATTTTTAGAAATCTCAATTTGCTCTTTAAATATCGATATCATAAAATCAGGTATTGGAATACTCCTTTTACCTGCATAAGTTTTTGTTGAATCTCCAATAATTGTTTCTCCATTTTTACCAATAGTTGTTGTCCTATTTACGAATAATAATTTTTGTGGTAAATCAATATCATTTTTTGTTAAAGCTAATGTCTCTCCAATTCTTAAGCCCATATACATTTGAATTAAAAATACATTTTTATATTTTTCATCTTTAATAGAAGATTTAAATAAATAATCACTTAATTCTTTTTGTTCATCTATAGTTAAAGCTCTAACCTCTTTATCTTGTTTAATACTTTTAGGCTTTATTACATCATGCATTGGATTATCTTTTATGTATTTATTTCTTATAGCATATTCAAATGCTTGATTAAACTGTTCATATAATTTTTTTATTGTAGAATTACTATATTCTTTATTATCATTTAGAAAATATTGAATATTATCAGCTGTTATATCTTTAACATTCATTTTTCCAATTTTGCTATCATGTATTTTTTCAATAGTTTTAGTTATTCTACTATATTGTCCATCTTTTATTTTATTAGAATTATATTTTTTATCTCTTATTAATTCCATTATTTGAATTAAAGGCATTCCTTTTTCTTTAATAAAATCTGCATCTTTCATTTCAATTCTTAAATCTAGTAGCTTTTCAGATACTTCATTTTTAGTAGCACCATATACGCTTTTTCTAATCTTTTCTCCCTCAATTGTTTTAGTAAATTGGCCTATCCATTGTTTTCTTGACTCTGAATAATAAATAGTACCTTCTCCTCTATTTCTTTTTGCCATATACATTCCTCCCTTAATTAGCATAAAATTTTGACCAATCCATATCTGAATAATCTCTATGCTCGTAATTCATATAACTATTCTTATTATTTATATATTTATTATTATCTTTAAACTGTGGTTTAATAGGGGTATTGTCTTCTGGTTTAATACCCTCTTTAACTTTAGTTGGATATGGTGGTCGATTTATTTTTATAACTCTTTTATCCACTGCTTTTGTGTTTTTCTTATTTTCGTATTTTACAGATATCCATCCTTTTTTCTTTAAGTCTGATATTATTTTTGATATTTGTGTTTTAGATAATAAAAAAACTCTGCAAAGTAATTATTACTTGCAAAGCATCCTTCTTTTTGGTCAAGTGCATCAATTTGTGATAATATCATTTTTTCAGTTATAGTTAAATCTTTAACTTGTAAGATTTCAGTTAATACTCTTATTTCTTTACAATTATTATTCATTAATAACCTCTTTTCTTTCGATATTCAGGTTCTCTTTTTTCTAGTTTCCACAATTCATAAGCGATTTTAGATATTGTTTTTGTTTTTCCAATATTAACCGATGGAAAATCTTTTCTTTTAAATAATTCATTTGCAAGATTTTCTCCCATTTTTAAGTCTTTTGCAACATCTTTTACAGTTAGATTTTTCCATGGCTCATCTAACTTTGCAACTGCATTTTTTATAAGTTCTTGTTTCAATAAGTTTTCCATAAATACCTCCTTTTTTAGTAATAAAAAAAGAACACGAGATTTTCGTGTCCCTAATGAATTCATTATATATATTTTACCACTTAAAATATTGAATGCAATATAGACTTTTTCTTCTATACTTTTTTTACTAGTATTTTTGTTAAACTTTTTTAATTCGTGAATATTCAAAAACTGTTTGACATATACTAAAAAAAGTAGTATACTATATTTAACTTAAGTTAATCGAATGATGTCAATTATATGTCCGAACTAGGTGGATTGCGAACGCCTAGTTCAATTTTTTACAAAAAAACAAGAGTGTAATTGCGATACACCCTTGCAAAGATTATTTCTAATCTTCTTTTTGCGATTTGTCATCTGATTTTGTTTCTTTATCTTTCAAAAGTAACTCTATCAAATGCCAAATTAAATCGTATGATGTCATTATATGTCCCTCCTTTCTAAAAGATTTCCTTTTGAAAGGATGTGACTATTATACTTTAAAAATATATAAAAAACAATCTAAAAAATGAATTTTTTTATTTTTATTATTATGAAAGCTATTTGCATTCAAAGTGCATTCAATAAATTTACAATTCGTGCAACTACTGACTTATAGCAAATAAATGTAAGTCACCTCGACCATTTTTTGGAATCTTGTAAGTACTGAAAACAGTGACTTATGAGATTTTTTTATTTAAAAAGTAATGCAATAGTAATTCAGAAAAATTTTAATGAAATTATCAAATGATTTAAATATCTGCATATAAAATACAAAAAATATGCAGATATATCTTGACTATCTGCATATAAAATGATAAAATATATGCAGAAAAATATATTTATATGCATAAAATATTTAAAAAAATATGCAGAAAAGAGGAAAAGATGAAAATATTTAATTATTCTTTTTTAGATAATGGATTATTACCAGCTAATTTAATAAATATAACAGGAACAATCTATTCTTTAAAAACAGGAGCTAAAATTAGACAAGATGAATATGATAAGATATTTACAGAATTAGAAAAAATAGCTATAGTCCAATCTGTTAAAAGTTCAAATGCTATAGAAGGAATTGTAACTAGTGATGAACGTATAAAAGAAATCGTAAATCAAAATAGTAAACCATTAAATCATAATGAAAATGAAATTGCAGGATATAGAGATGCTTTAAATGAAATTCACTTACATTATGAAGATATAGAATTTAATGAAGATACAATATTAAGATTACATGAGATAATGATGTCATATACAGGAGCTGAAGATGCAGGAAAATATAAAGTAAATCAAAATTATGTTATTGAAGAAGATAAACAAGGAAATAGAAAAGTAAGATTTAAACCATTAGATCCAAAAGAAACTCCAAATGCAATGGAACAACTTGTTCTAGCATATAATGATGCATGTAACAATAGTAATATTAATCAGTTGCTTTTAATACCTTGTGTTATTCTTGATTTTCTTTGTATACATCCGTTTAGAGATGGAAATGGAAGAATGTCAAGATTATTAACATTGTTATTATTATATAAAAATGGTTTTGATGTTGGAAAATATATTTCATTTGAAGAACAAATAAATAATAGTAAAGGAAATTATTATGAAGCATTAAGACTCTCTTCTATTAATTGGATAGAAAATGATCAAAGCTATGTACCTTTTATAGAAAATTTTCTAGGAACATTATATATGTGTTACAAAGAATTAGATAAAAGATTTAGTGTTGTAAATAGTAATAAAATAACTAAAAAAGCAAGAATTGAAGCTACAGTATTAAATAATTTAACTCCTATTTCAAAAGCAGAAATATGCACGATATTACCTGATGTTAGTCCGACAACAGTAGAAGCAGTATTAGGAACAATGGTAAAAAACGGTACAATTAAAATAATCGGAAGTGGAAGAAATACAAAATATATGAAAAAGTAAAATAAAATCAATCATTAAAAGCAAGCGTCGCATTTATACTCCCGTATAAATACATGCTTGCCATTTTTAACAAAATGGATTGATGGGAAATTCTTTCCCAAACCCATTAATATTTTTAAGCAGTCTTAATAATAAGGCTGTTATTTTTTTTGAGAAAGGAAGTAAAAATATGAGAAACAGAAATATAAAAAAGCAGTTTTGGATTAGTACAATTGAAGATGAATTACTAAAGAAAAAATCAAAAATAACAGGTTTATCTGAAGCAGAATTATTAAGAAGTTTTATAAAAGGTTATACAATAAAAGCACAACCAACAAAAGAAATAAAACAATTTCAAAGAGAACTTTACGGAATAGCAAATAATATAAATCAGATAGCAAAAATTTCAAATTCAAAATTTAGTGTTTCACATGATGATTATGAATTTATTTTAAAACAACTTACAGATTTTATTTTAAGATTTGAAAAAACTATTTATTCAAGAAAAAAATAATTTAAGAGGAGGGAAAAATAATTGGCAATTACAAAATATAAAGTGATAAAAAAGAATTTAGAAGCAGTAATTAATTATGCTAAAAATGGAGAGAAAACTGAAAATGGAATATTAGTAACTGGAGTAAATTGTTTACCAGATATAGCATATAATCAAATGACTTTAACAAAAAAATCATTTCATAAAGAAGAGGGAAGATTAGGATATCATATAATTCAATCTTTTAAAGAAAATGAAGTATTACCTGAGCAATGCAATAAAATTGGTGTAGAACTTGCAAATGAATTATGGGGAGATAAATATCAAGTATTAGTTTGTACTCATACTAATAAAAACAATGTACATAACCATATAATATTAAATTCTGTTTCTTTTATAGATGGTAGTAAATATCATAATTCAAATGTTGAAATAGCATTACTAAAACAAACAAATGATGATATTTGTAGGAAATATGGATTATCTGTAATAGAAACTAAAAGAGCATTAAAAGAAAAAGAAATAGCTCAAAGTAGAATAGCAAATTATAATCGTAATAGTGGTAAGATAAATATAATAAAAAATGATATAGATGAGGCAATTAAAAATGCAAATAAATATCAGGATTTTGTAAATGAATTATCACAAAAAGGTTATTATATAAAAAAATCTAATAATACATTATCTATTTCCACTCCATATTTTAATAGAAATATTAGACTTGCAAGAGTATTTGGAGAAGATTATACCCTTGATAATATAAAGAATAGAATTTATTATAAAAATTATGAATATGAAACTGATAATAATAAAATATATAAATTTAAAATATATGATGGTGTTAAAATCAATTCTGAATTGTTAAAAACATCATCTTTTTATAGATTATATGTACATTATTTATATGTATTGGGAGAATTACTACCTAAAATACACTATGAAGAAAAAACAGCAGAATATTATAAAGAAATAAACAAATTCCATAAATTAGCTGATGAACTAAATTTTATAAGTAATAATAATTTAAATACATTAGAAGATGTACAATATTTAAAAACAAAGTATTTAGATGATATTAAAGATTTAAAGGTTGAAAAAGAAAAGTATATGAAATTATATAACAAAACTAATAATGAAGAAGATAAAACAATTTTAAAGGAAAAGTTAGATGTATTAACTGAAGATATTAACAAATTAAATTCTAAAATACAAACTTGTAGAAGAATGATTAAAAAATCTGAAAAGATTGAAAAAGAAAATCAAGTTATAGATGAGAGAACAAAAATGAATAGGATTAAAGATGAAAAAGAAAATCAAAAAAATATAATAAAACCATCTTATATTTAATGTTAAAAGCCTAGCTTTTGCATAACTTCTTGTGGCTTCTTTAATAATTTATTGTTTGTAATATAATAAAACCTCCCTTAAAACTATATTTGTAATTACAGCGCATAATATAGTTTTAAGGGAGATTATCTATAATTTCAAGTGTTTTCACCTTATTATTTCTCATTTTACCTATTTACGACCACGCGACAGCGTTTAGTACAATATATATGAAAGCAATTTTTGTATTATAGTATTTTTAAAAAAACTGCATAATTTTTAATTGTTTTTTATACATTTCTTATATTAATTATATTACAATGTATAGGTAATTTAATATATTTCCATAACTGTTCATAATAAAAACAACAAAGACTCCAATTTTACTTAATCAAATTATAGTAGATTTTATCTATTAATTTTGATACTAAAAAATATCATAACTATTTGTATCATTGATTTTATTTGATGACTTCGTTAATAAAACGTTGTTTTCTAAGTTTATAGTTAATCTAAGTCCTAAAATCTGTATACCACCACATATTCCTTGGTCATCGCCTCTACGAATTATTCCACTTAAGCTACAATACGCCATATAATAACCATATGAACCGCGGTGTAGCTATCCAAGTAGGAACATATTGATTTTCATTCATTTTTAAAGCTGTCATAGAATTATTATTAATCGCACTTCCTACAACCAAATTTTTAGATAAAACATTATTATAATCTTGTAATGTTACAGATTGCACTTGTGGTATTTTTTTTTCATCTACTTGAGTAGTAGCAATATATTTATTATTAAGAAATAAATTTTTTAAATCTTCAATAGCATTTATCCTATTTCCATATGAATTAGTAATTCCGCATGTTCTAAATGTATAATATTTTCTAGCTACATCTGATATTTCAGTATTAAAAAAATTTGTTGTTAAATTTGGCATGCTAATAGAACTATCTGTTCCATGCATATACGTTATTGGAACTCCTGAAGATACAAGTTTTATGGAATTTTCATTAACAGATAAAACTCTCCAGCCTGTATAATCATTTTTTGGTAGATAGTTGCCAACATTTTCATATTTAATATCAATATTTATATAATCTCCTATTTGTAATTCTGAATATGGAACACAGATAGCAACATTTCCTTTTTCGTTTATAGAAATTTTATGTCCATTTAAAACAACTGTTACAGGTAATTCTGTAATTTTATTTGTATCATTTAATAATTTTTCATTATAGATTAATCCACTTATATGACTTAAATTTGCATTCAAACGGTCTATATCTAATTCTCCAGTTAATCCATAACTTCCAGCAACTTCAACTTTTATTTTTTCTAAAGCTGTTACTTCTTCATTTGCTTGTTTTGCCTCTCCCGCTTTTGTTAATAGTCCATTATCTCCTGTTAGTGTTACAATTGTTACTCCTGCTAATATAAGTAAAACTATTATAGTTACAACAAGTGCTACAAGTGTAATAGCAGACTGTTCAGATATTTTTTTATTGATAAAATTTGTTCTTTTCATTAGTGCATCTCCTCTTACTTCTATTCTAATTTTATTATACTTTAAAATAAGGTACTTGTAAATATCTTAATTAAATATTTTTTCTATATTAAAATTTTAGTGAAATATACTGTCAGTAAAATTTATGGTAACTATTTTGGAGGATTAAATGATAGTTGTTAATGTAGAAAAATTATTAAAAAAAAGAAATAAAACAAAATATTGGCTTTGTCAGAATATGAATATTACATATAAGAATTTAAATAGAATTATTTACGGAGAAACAAAATCAATTTCTTTTAAATATCTAGAAGATTTTTTTAAGCTTTTAGATTGTTCGATTGAAGATTTAATTAAAATAGAAAAGGATGCATAAAAAATAGTGTAAAATAATTTTGTATCAAGTTATTTTACACTATTTTTATTAATAACATTTAATTTTTTCTTGTGTAGTTTCTTGTGTAGTTTATTGTGTAGTTAGTTTATTATTTTTTATAATTTATTTATTTTCTTCAATCCAATTACAAAAATCATCTTTAGTAATTTTTCCATCTCTGTATAATTTTAATTGCTTTCTTGCATTTTTCTTTCAGTTTTGAAATTCTTTATTTACTTTTTTTTATCTTCTTTACTTGTACAATAAACTCTAGTTATTCTTCTTTGATATTTTCTTTTATATGTTAGTTCTGCTAATTAATAAATATAAATAAAAAGTAATGCTATATACAAATGAAATTACTAATGGAACTGAAGAACAATTAGAAGATTTAATATATAATTTTGAATATGAAATATCAGATTTTAAAAAGAAAAAAAGTGAAGCTTTGAAAAATATGAATGAAGTTTTAGAGGAACTATATGATAAAGGCTCAGTATCTCAAGAAGCATTTGATAAATTTAGTAAAAAAATAGATAAATAAAAATAAAAAACGTTGCTATAGTAGCAACGTTTTTTTGTAAAAGAACATAATCTATATTAATACAGATCGACGTAAAGGTCGATACCGTAATTAAATATGTTGGATGCCATTTGAGGATAAAGTGTAGTATCAAATGGCTCTGATTTAAAATATGTGTTGACGAGATCATTCAATTTTTGACTGAATTCTTTTGAATTTATGATCTCATCAAGAGTTTTTTCAGAACTATCAACTATTTCCTCAAAAGGAGCTGTTAGCAACCAATTTAATGTATTTGATACAATTTCAGAATTGTCGGATTTTAACAGTTTTTCTCTATGTACCAGTAATCTAACGGCTCTTGACATAAGTCTATCGAACACCACATCTTTTGATATTTTCAAGAAACTAAACAAAATGATGTTTTTGTATCCAATCAGCCGAAGTGTTTTGATTAAGGCGCCTCTGGCATTGGGAGCTACCCAGGAACCATCAATAATGATGTTCCGTTTTCTTTTTTTATAGTTATTTAAAGCTTCACCGAAGTTGTACACTGAATTTGCATCTAAAATATATTCTTGAGGCATATAACCTCTTTTTAGAAATTCAGATACCACTTCTATTTCTACGGAGTCATAGGAGCAATAAGAAAAATTAGGATTAGACTTTACAAAATCTAATGAGAATGTAGTTTTTCCGCAACCGGATAATCCTAAAAGAATGATTGCAGTACTCCGAGATTCAGCAAAATTCAATTCCTCAATGCAAGAGAATTTTCCTCGTTTCTTACCAAATAATTCAGTCCAATCTTTTTCGCTTGGTTGTTTCATATGAACTTTTTTAAACCAATCGTAAGATTTTGCCAACTGAACTGAATAAATGTTAGTTGGAATGCTGTTGAGATTTTCCCAAATGTTCACAATAAACCCTCCAGTTATTTATGTTTAATTTTCAATGTTCTTCTACTATACGTTTTAAAATAATAGCATAATATATAGCTATAAAGAAACGTATTTTATATAAAAACACTCATCTGAGTGATAAAAAAGTTATATAGATATTATAACATAATCGGGAGAAAAAAGCAATTATGTAAAGCTGAAATTAAACATAAAAAGAACTAGATTACTTTTTAAGGAGAAATCTAGTTCAATAAACAAAAAATAAACATATAAATATATGATTTATTAAAAGCATTGTAGCAAAAAAAAACCTACAAGTCAACAAAAAACAGCAAAAATTCTAAATATTTTTTTAAAATGAAAAAATTTTTATTAATTTTTTAAATTATATACATATAAATCTTTAAAAGCAGGGTCATAAATATTCTTCCCATCATAGTTAAATCTAGAGCCATGACAAGGGCAATCCCAGGTTTTATCAACATCATTCCAAGAAAGAAGACATCCTAAGTGTGTACAAATAGGTTTTACTGCATAGATTTTTCCATCTGGATTTTTATATATCCCAACTTTTTCATTATTAACTTCAATAATACTACCAGAATTATTAGCAATTTCATCAAAATTCATTTGAGCAGAACGCAGTTTATTTAATATAAGTGAATTTGTTGATTCTACTATCATATTTTTAAATTCATCTATATTTTTTATTGGTTTAAGTCGTGTAGAATCAAATAGATATGAATATTCATTTTGTTTTCCACAAATCATATCTACAACAATATTAGCTGCTACATTAGATGTTGTCATACCCCATTTTTTAAATCCTGTTCCTACATATACTCCAGGCATCATTGATGAGTATTGACCTATATAAGGTAACTTATCTAGAGATATACAGTCTCTAGTATTCCATTTAAATAATATTTCACAATCAGGATAATATTTTTTAGCTTTTTTTTCTAATAATCCATAACTATCATCATATGATGTAGGTTTACCAGTTTTATGATTTCCACCACCAATTAATAATATTTTTTTACCATTATAAGTTGTAGTTCTAAATGAAAGGGTAGGTTCACTTGTGGTTATATACATTCCATTAAATAAAGTTTTCTTAGGGTCAATTGCTAAAACATATGATGTAGATTGATACATTTTTGTGAAGTAAAACCCAGGAAAGTTTATAAAAGGATAGTGAGTTGCAACTATAACATATTTTGATTTTATTTGTAAACTGTTAGAATAAGTTGTATAATAATCTTCGTCTTTTTTTACATCATAAACAGTGTTGTTTGTATATATATTACCATTATTATTAATAATACATTTGCATAAACCATATATATATTTCAAAGGATGGAATTGTGCTTGATTTTTAAAACAGATTGCACCTTGAATATCAAAAGGAAGTCCTGTTTTAGTAACAAATTCACAATTGTATCCTAAGTTTTGAACAGTTTTTATTTCTTTTTTTATACTTTTTAAGTCTTCTTTATTAGTTGAATAGACGTAATTATTTTGATATTCAAAATCACATTTTATATCTTCTTCATCAATAATACTTTTTATATTTTCAATTGCTTTTTCATTAGCATATAAGTAATCGTGAGCATGTTTTTTACTATATGAATTAGTTAAATAGTCGTAAAACAAACCATGTTGACTAGTTATTTTAGCAGTAGTATGACCAGTTGTTTTTCCGCCAATTTTATCTTTTTCAAGTACAATAACTTTATAACCTAATTTTGATAAATAATATGCACATGTAATACCAAAAATTCCTGCTCCAATAATACATACATCAGTTTCTAATTTATCTGTAGAAGGTTTATTAGTAAATAATTTATCTATGTTATTTTCAGAAAACCATAGAGAATTCATAAATTTCACCTCTTTATTAGTATGTTCTACTATAAAATTAATATACACAGACATAAAAATAAATGATAAAACAATTTTTATAGAATAAATTAAAAAAATTATAGCAAAATAATAAATATAGTGATATACTGATAAAAAAATAAATGGATATAAATATCCAAAAAATTACCAAGGAGGATTTTTATGAGTGAAGATTTAAAGAAAAAACTATTTAATCAAAAGAAAGATGGTTGGGATGACCTAAAAGATGATACTAAGGAAGAAGTTTTTGAATTATCTAAAAATTATATGAACTTTTTAAATAAAGCAAAGACAGAAAGAGAATTTATTAAAGAAGCAAGAAAATTAGCTGACGCAAATGGATATAAAGACATTATGGAATTTAACAAACTAAATCCAGGAGATAAAATATATTTTGTAAACAGAGATAAGAGTATGTATTTAGCTATAATTGGAGAAAATTCAATAGAAGAAGGACTACATATTATAGGTTCACATGTAGACTCTCCAAGACTAGATTTAAAACCAAATCCTTTATATGAAGATACAGGGCTAGCATATTTTAAAACACACTATTATGGTGGAATAAAGAAATATCAATGGACAACAATTCCACTTAGTATGCATGGAGTTATTGTAAAAACAAATGGAGAAAAAATAGAAATAAATATTGGAGAAAGCGAAGATGATCCAATTTTTACTATTACTGATTTGTTACCACATCTAGCTCAAGATCAAATGAAAAAAACTTTAAGTACAGGAGTAGAGGGAGAAAATTTAAATCTGTTAATTGGAAGTATTCCATATGGAGATGAAAAAATATCAGAAAGAGTTAAATTAAATATGTTAAATATTTTAAATCAAAAATACGGAATAACAGAAACAGATTTAACAAGTGCGGAAATTGAATTAGTACCTGCGTTTAAAGCAAGAAGTTTAGGCTTTGATGGAAGTATGGTTGCAGCATATGGCCAAGATGATAAAGTATGTGCTTATACATCATTACATGCAATGATGGAATTACAAAATGTAAAAAATACAGCGGTATGTATTTTATCTGATAAAGAAGAAATAGGAAGTATGGGAAATACAGGAATGGAATCACATATGTTTGATTTCTTTATCTCAGAAATATTAAATAAATTACAAGTTAATAGACCAAACTTGTTAGATAAAGTATTCTGTTTTACAAAAATGTTATCATCAGATGTTGATGCTGGATATGATCCGCTTTATGCTTCTGTTTCAGATAAGTTTAATGCTGGATTTTTAGGAAAAGGTATAAGCTTAAATAAATATACAGGAGCAAGAGGAAAATCAGGAGCATCTGATGCAAATGCAGAATATGTAGCATGGG